>SAMEA3663013__coassemble_688_pt1 | contig 19389 bp, 15 predicted proteins | sample SAMEA3663013__metabat2_low_PE_001 | metagenome-assembled genome bin SAMEA3663013 (sample SAMEA3663013) | pig gut metagenome | biome: pig gut; feature: pig-associated habitat; material: faeces | place: France | collected 2012
TATCGGATTCGGGCTTGGTCATGTACTTCAGTACACTCCCTGCGCCCTCATCCTCGGCGCCTTGCATCTCGCCCATTCTGACGCACCTTTGAGTCGGCGCGTGATAATAACCAATCTGCTGCGTTGCCATCGGGTTCGGGCTTGGTCATGTACTTCCCGGCGCGCCATCATAGTTCTTCCATTTTTCCTAAACACTCATGCCATGCAATCACTCAGAAGTTTTGACGATTTGACCTCCCTTCTGAAACGCTCCACAAGACGGGTCAGTCTCGCTGTCGTCTGTGGCAGCGACGAAGGAGCCTCCCGTGCGGCGGTGAAAGCCGTTGAGGAAGGCTTTGCAAGCGTTGTTTTTGTGGGACACACCGATGAGGTGCACGCTTTGCCTTGGGTGGAGAACGCTCCAAAGGAATTCATCGAGTTCCTCCCGGCTTGCGACGATGCGGAGGCAGCCACAAAGGCGGTGAAACTGGTTCGCGAGAGAAAATGCGAGGTCCTGGTGAAAGGCCTGCTTCACACAGCCACCTTGCTGCGCGCCGTGCTGAACAAAGAGTGCGGCTTGCTGGCTGACCACGGTGTGCTCACCCACGTCGCCATGGCTGAGATTCCGGGACGCGAAAAGTTGCTGTGTTTCACCGACGCCGCTGTCATCCCCTACCCCACTCAGGAGCAACGACTTGTGCAGGTGGAAGTTTTGACAAAAGTCATCCGCGCGCTCGGAACGCCCGTGCCGCGCATCTCGCTCCTTCATTGCGCTGAAACCGTCAGCGACAAGTTCCCCCACACGTTGGGCTACGGCGAAATCAAAGAACTCGCCGCACAAGGCCGCTGGGGCGAAGTGCTCGTGGATGGTCCCCTCGATTTGAGGACGTCGCTCGATGCCGCAGTCCTCAAAATCAAAGGAATCCACTCTTGCCTGGAGGGCGATGCCGACGGGCTTGTCTTGCCCGATTTGGAATCCGCCAATATGCTCTACAAAGCCCTCCCACTCTTCTGCGGTGCACGCGAAGCTGGCATCCTGCAAGGGACAACAGCACCCGTCGTCCTTCCCTCACGAGGTGACAGTTGGCAGGACAAATTCCTGAGCATCGCCATGGCGGTCATGAGTTTAAACTGATTCACAACTTACCCATACATTCCCTCCATGAATCCATCGTTTGATCCGGAAGTGGCGCAGCCGGTGCCCTCTCCCGGCTATCGCATCTTGGTTATCAATCCCGGCTCCACTTCCACAAAGGTCGGGGTCTATCTGGACGCTCAACCGTTGCTCGTCTCGGTCATCCGGCACCAACCTGAAGAATTAGCGCCCTACAAACACATCACCGAGCAACACGAGTTCCGCCGAAACCTCGTTCTGAAATGGCTGGAGGAAAACAACATTCCTTTTGTCTTTGATGCCATCATAGGACGCGGCGGACTGACAAAGCCCATCCCCGGCGGCGTCTATCGCGTGAATCGAAAGATGTGTTACGACACGTTCTACGCGCTGCGCAAACATGCCTGCAACTTGGGCTGTCTGATTGCCAAAGAACTTGCAAAGATGCAAACCAATGGCTGTCAGGCTTATATCGCTGACCCCGCGGTCGTTGATGAACTGCTTCCGGAAGCAAGAATCAGCGGGTCGCCGCTCATGCCGCGACTGAGCATTTGGCACGCGCTGAACCAAAGGGCCATCGCGAGACGCCACGCGAAAGAGATGGGAACCACCTACGACAAGCTCAATCTCATTGTCTGCCACCTCGGAGGCGGAATCTCCATCGCAGCACACCAACAGGGACGCGCGGTCGATGCGAACAACGCCCTTGACGGCGAAGGTCCACTCTCGCCCGAAAGAGCAGGTACGCTTCCCGCTTCGGATTTGATTCACCTCTGCTTTTCCGGACGCTACACGGAAGACCAACTCAAACGTCGCGTGGCGGGAAAGGCAGGACTGATGGCTCACCTCGGAACGACTGACGTGCGACAGATTCTCACGATGAAAGACGCCGGTGACAAACGCGCGGCTCTCCTCATTGACGCGATGATTTTCCACACCGCAAAATCAATCGCCGCAGAGGGCGCAGTGCTCAAAGGAAAGATTGACGCGATTCTCATCACAGGCGGCATGGCTTATTCGGACTACATCACCAACCACCTCCGCGAACGGGTGGACTGGATGGCGCCCGTCTATGTTTATCCCGGAGAAGACGAAATGGAAGCGCTGGCACTCAACGCCTTGGCTGTGCTGAAAGGTGAGCGTGTGGCGAAAGAATACGAATAAGTCTGTTCAAAAGTTTCTTGCAGAGACTTCAGCCCAGATTCACAAAACAGCGGACACAACCGCGGAAAAAGAATTCCGTGATTGTGTCCGCTGTTTTGTGGGCAAGTTGAGTTGATTTTGATTCCTCAGAGATGAACGCCTGTCAGGGGAGGAAGGAGCATAGCGGGCTATGTGACTGACGAAACTTCCCAAAGGGCACGCAGAGAATCAAATCACTCATAAAGACCGTGCGACCAAAACGTAAGCACTTTCTTTTGAACGTTCCTTATCCCGTAATTTATTGAACACCCCTAAAGCGTGCCAAGCCCTCGTTCAGCCAGTTGACGTAGGCATCTACGTCCTCGTCATAGGAGCGCGCCGGTGCCAACGGCTTCCCTTCGTGGTCAAGGAGCACGTAGAACGGCTGGGCGTTCGCGCCGAACTTGCGGCGTTGCAGATAGCTCCACTTGTCGCCCACGGTGCGCAGGGTGGTCGTCGCTCCGTTTTCTTCAACGTCGGTGGGAGAGGAGAGAGGTGTTTTTTCGTCCACGTAGAGCGAAATCAGAACGTAGTCCTTGCGAATGATGTCGCGCACGCGGACATCGTGCCAAACGGCAAGCTCCATCTTTCGGCAGTTCACGCAGCCGTGTCCGGTGAAGTCCAGAAGCACCGGCTTTCCGGTTTGTTTGGCGTATGTCATGCCCTTTTCGTAGTCCTTGAAATCCGGCTCCACCTTGACGGGGTCGAGGTTGAAGTCTTGCGTGGAAAGAGGCGGTGCAAAGGCACTGACGGCTTTCAGCGGTGCACCCCAAAGCCCGGGAATCATGTAGATGGCAAAAGCCAAAGAGCAGAGTGCCACGAAAAACGCCGGAATGGAAGTCTTTCGGTCTTCTTCATCGTCGTGGGGGAACTTGATGAGACCGAGAAGATAGAGGCCAAGTAGACCGAAAAGCACAATCCAAAGGGCGAGGAAGGTCTCGCGGTCCAACAAATGCCAACCGTAGGCAAGGTCAGCCACGGAGAAGAACTTCAAAGCAAATGCGAGTTCCAAAAAGCCTAAAACGACCTTCACCTTGTTCAGCCATCCGCCGCTCTTGGGAGCGCTCTTCAACCATGTGGGGAAAAGGGCGAAAAGCGTGAAGGGTAGGGCAAGTGCCACGGCGAAACCGAACATTCCAATGGTGGGTGCCAACGCCGAACCTCCGTTCGTGCTCACTTCCACCAGTAAGAAGCCAATGATCGGACCCGTGCAGGAGAAACTCACCAAGGAAAGGGTGAAAGCCATCAAGAAAATGCTCAACAAACCCGTTGTGGCTTCTGCCTTTCTGTCCACGGCGTTGCCCCAACCGGAGGGAAGCGTGATTTCAAAACCGCCAAGGAAACTTGCGGCAAAAACCAGCAACATCAGACAGAAAAGCATGTTGAACACCGCATTGGTCGAGAGGTCGTTCAGCGCGCTCGCACCGAAAATGGAAGTGATGATGAGCCCGAGCCCCACATAGATGACGATGATGCTGATGCCGTAGGTGATGGCATCGCGTATTCCTTTGCGACGATTTCCGCTTCGCTTGAGGAAGAAGCTGACAGTCATCGGGATGATGGGCCAAACGCACGGCGTGAAGAGGGCGAGCAGACCGCCGAGAAAACCGAGGAGGAAAATGAGATAGAAAGGCTTGCTCGTGACATCTTCTGCGTCGCCGCCAAGGCTTTTCAGTTCGTCAATGACTGGCGCCCACCAGGTGTCAATCTCCGTGCCTTCGGCGAGGAGGTTGGGGGAGGGGAGAGCCGTGGCTGCGGAGTCGGTGGCAACGGCTTCCGCCTGGTCGTCTTTTCCTTCCAAAGCGTCGGCAGCGAGGGTTGACTCCTCCTCTTTCACTGCATTCTTTTTCAGTTCTTCGGTCTTGTCCGTGGCTTTTGCTGCGACAGCAGCCTCCGGTCCGTCTGTTCCTTTGATGGAGGCGTTCACGCTGGTCGGAGGAAGACAGTTTTGGTCGTTGCAGGCGCCATACTTCATGTAACCTTTCAACTCGTAGTTCTTTTCCGTCAATTCAATGCGCTGCGTGAAGGTCGCTTTGCTGACAAAGAAACTTACGGGCATGTCGAAAATCGGGTCGTTCGCGTGCACGGCACCCGGACCGGGCTTCAACGCACCCAAAGGCTTCGCGCCTTTCGCTTCATCCACGCCGAAAGAGGCACGGGTGGGACCTCCGGCTGCAAAGTCGTTGGAATAGATGTGCCAGCCGGGCGCAGCCGTACCGGAGAAAATGATGTCTATGGTTTTGGCATCCACGCGTTTGTAGCTCACGCTGAAATTGATTTGCGCGCTCAGCGTCAAAAGCCCTGCCATCAGCAAAAGCAGGGTGGCGGTCAGTTTTTGTTTCATGTTTTTCTCTGAAAAATGTAATTTGGGACAAGGCGACGTGCGCACGGGGCGGTCGGTGCAGTCGCCTGTTTCTCTGAGTTTTCACGTCTCAGAAACGGGTGCAAAGTTAATGTTTTCCGTTGGATTTTTTCGCTTTCTGTTCGCAGCGCTGGCGTGCCCGGCAGTTTTGGAAAGGGTGGGGGAGTGAACACTGGCAAAGACGGGGCGGGACGTCAGCAAAGACGGCGGGACGTCAGCAAAGACGGGGCGGACGTCAGTGTGCTTCGAGCCAATTTTTCCCTGTGCCGCAGTCTGCGATGAGCGGGACACTCATGGAGAAAGCCTGCTCCATCTCACTGATGACCAGTTCTTTCACGCGTTCCAGTTCTTCGGGCGGAACGCTGAAGTTGAGTTCGTCGTGCACTTGAAGAATCATTTTTGCTCTCAGTTTCTCTTCGCGAAGTCTCCGGTCGATGCGAATCATCGCTACCTTGATGATGTCGGCGGCGGTGCCCTGAATGGGTGCGTTCACGGCGTTTCGCTCGGCGTAGCCTCTGACGACGGCGTTTCGCGAATTGATGTCCGGAAGATAGCGGCGGCGTCCGAAGGCAGTGAGAATATAACCCGTTTTCCTCGCTTCTTCCACGCACTCGGCAATGTAGTCTTTGATGCGCGGATAGGTGTTGAAATAACTGTCTATAAGCTGCTTCGCTTCCGTTCGGGATACTTCCATTCTTTCCGCCAAGCCGAAGGCGGAAATGCCATAGATGATGCCAAAGTTGGCGGTCTTTGCCTTTCGTCTTTCATCGCGACTGACGTCTTCCAGTGGCTTGTGGAAGATGCGGGCAGCGGTGGCGGCATGAATGTCTTTTCCTTCGCAGAAGTCCTTGACGAGGTTCTCGTCCTTGCTCAAGTGCGCCATGATGCGCAGTTCGATTTGCGAGTAGTCAGCAGAGAAGAAGACATCTCCCGTTCCCGGCACGAAAGCTTTGCGAATTTCTCGCCCGTCTTCCCCTCTGACCGGTATGTTCTGAAGATTCGGGTTCGAGGAACTTAGGCGTCCTGTGGCGGTGACCGCCTGGTTGAAGGACGTGTGAATGCGATGAGTCTCGGGGTTGATGAGTTTGGGCAGGGCTTCGACGTAGGTGCTGAGGAGTTTTTTTAAGCCTCTGTGTGCCAAAATCTTTCCAACGATGGGGTGGCGGGAGCGAATAGCCTCAAGGACTTCCTCGCCCGTCTGATACTGTCCGCTTTTCGTTTTCTTGGCTTTCTCGTTGAGTTTCAGTTCGTCAAAGAGCACTTCTCCCACCTGCCTCGGCGAGGTCAGCATGAAGGAATGACCGGCGAGTTCGAAGATTTCCTTTTCCAGCAACTCCATGCGTTCCGTGAATTGCTTGGCGGTCTCAGCCAGTGATTTCGTGTCTAAGCACACTCCTTCCATTTCCATTCGTGCGAGTACCGGCATGAGCGGCATTTCGATGTCGTTGAACACTCCCCGCAAATTGTTGGCCTCAAGTTCCTTCTCAAGTGGTTTCATGAGTTGCAGAGCCACGTCAGCATCTTCACACGCATAGTCTTTTATGCTTTCGGGCTTAAGCATGTCCATGGTGAGCTGACTTTTCCCCTTCGGTCCGATGAGCTCCTCAATCTTGATGGTCTCATAGTTGAGATAGATTTCAGCAAGATAGTCCAACCCATGTCGAAGCTCCGGTTGAACGAGGTAGTGAGCAAGCATCGTGTCAAACATCGGAGCGGCGACCTCAACGCCGTGGCGTTTGAGCACCGTAAAGTCGTATTTCAAATTCTGACCGACCTTCAAAATTTTCTCGCTCTCGAAAAAGGGGCGGAAGATGTTCACCATCGCTCGCGCCTTTTCCGTTTCACGTGGAACTGAGACATACCATGCCTTTCCTCCCTCGACGGCAAAGCTCATTCCTACCAATTTTGCACTCACAGCCTCGGTTGAAGTCGTTTCTGAGTCAAATGCCACAGTTGAGAAAGTCAAAATATCGTCACATAATTTCTTTGCGTCCTCCTCATTATCAACGAGAAAGTATTCGTGATTGACGTCTTTCAAGTGTTTGTGGTTCGTTTCTTTTAAACCGCTCGGCAGGTTGTCCGTCTCTAAGTCAAAGAGAGGACCCAAACTGTTAGAAGTTTTTAACTCCTTTTCCCGCTCGTCCTCGTCCATCTTCTTGATGAACTGTCGGAACTCCAAATTTTCAAAGATGGGTCGGAGGAGATTCTTGTCAGCCTGTGTTCTTTCGAGTTGTTTTAGGTCAAGAGAAATGGGTACGTCAGTTTTAATCGTGACAAGGAATTTGGAGAAACGAATTTGCTCAGCGTTTTCCTCCACTTTCTTTTTCAGTGCGCCTTTCAGTTCCGAGGTGGTTTCGAGAAGGTGATCAATGGAGCCGAACTGAGAGATGAGTTTTGCTGCGGTCTTTTCTCCGACACCCGGACAGCCCGGAATGTTGTCCGCTGTGTCTCCCATGAGACCGAGCAAGTCAATGACCTGTTCTGTCCGTTCAATCCCGTATTTTTCACAAACCTCCTTCGGTCCGAGCGTCTCCAATCCTCCGCCCCCGTGTTTTGGGCGGCGCATGAAAATCCCCGGTTTCACCAGTTGCGCATAGTCTTTGTCGGGAGTCACGAGGTGTACTTCAAGTCCCTGTTCGGCTGCCTGCAAGGCGAGTGTGCCGATGACATCATCCGCCTCAAAGCCCGGCACTTCGAGAATGGGGATGCGGTAGGCGCGAATGATTTCTTTGATGATGGGCACCGAAGCTTTGATGTCTTCCGGCGTGGCTTCGCGCTGTGCTTTGTAGGCGGGATAAGCTTCGTGTCGGAACGTGCCGCCCGCGGGATCAAAGGCAATGCCGACATAGTCCGGGTTTTCCTTCTTCAGCAGGTCTTCCAGCGTGTTCACGAAACCAAAGATGGCAGACGTGTTTTGACCTTTTGAGTTGATTCGCGGGCTGCGAATGAGCGCGTAGTAGGCACGGTAAATCAATGCGTAAGCATCGAGCAGATAGATTTTCTTCATGGGTGTGATTTCTTTGCTTCGTGTGTCACGTATCCTTAAAAGGAGGGGCTTTATTCGTAAAGCTCTTTGCAAAAATAGGGGAAAAGGGGCGGGTAGGGAAGTGTTCCGCTCGCTTTTGTCAGTTTTGTGCGTTCTTTCTGTGTCTTTTTGACTCTTTTTTCAGCCTTTTGCCGCCCAAAGTGATGAAAACTCCTCGTAATCGTTTTGTGTTTTGGGCTTCAAGTACTAATTTTGCCGTTCAATTGCATAACCTTCTTTTATGGATTTACTTTCCCTCATTCGTCAGCCGGTGGCTGCGGAATTGGAGCAGTATCGTTCGCTTTTTGATAGTGCTTTGCAGCATGATGACGATTTCCTCGGTCATGCGTTGGCCTACGTGCGTCAGCGCCGCGGCAAAATGATGCGTCCGCTTTTGGTGCTGCTCATGGCGAAAGAATTAGGGAATGTCGGTGAAAAGTCTTTGCGTTCTGCCGTCACTCTTGAACTTTTGCACACCGCTTCGCTCGTCCACGACGACGTGGTTGACGAAAGCCAGGAACGCCGCGGGCAACGCTCTGCCAATGCCGTTTTTGATAACAAAGTCGCCGTGCTTTTAGGGGATTATTTGTTATCGCTTTCGTTGCTGAATGCGGCTGAAACAGAGAATGTGGAAGTTGTTCGTATCATTTCGCGTCTTGGCGGGACGCTCTCGGAAGGTGAGATTTCGCAACTCGCCGTCATCCGTGACGAGGAAGTTAGCGAAGAAGCCTACTTCCACATCATTCACCACAAAACCGCAGCACTTTTCGCTGCCTGCGCACGCCTCGGAGCCATATCTGCCGGCGGTGATGCAGCATACGTGGAAAAAGCCACGAAGTTCGGCGAGCTCATTGGCATTTGCTTCCAAATTCGTGATGACATCTTCGACTATTTCCCCGATGGCAACATCGGTAAGCCCACCGGCAACGACATGCGAGAAGGAAAACTCACGCTGCCTGTGATTCATGCTCTGAGGCAGGCAGGAAATTCTGAGACTCAACTTCTTGTGAAGAAAATAAAGTCCGGCGAAGCCACCGCAGCCGACATCTCAGCCATGGTTGATTTCACGTTGAAAAATGGTGGCATCGTCTATGCTGAGCGGACCATGCAGCGTTTGCACGACGAGGCTGTTGCGCTACTCGACGACTGGAAAAATGAAGAGGTCAAGGAGGCGTTGCACCGCTACATTGACTTCGTCATTAAGCGAGAAATCTGATAGATTTTTCGTTGAAGGCGAGCCACATTCAATGGCCAATACCCAATAGCTTCTCCCAAAGAACAAAAACTGCGTCGATTTCTCCGTTTGAGGAAGAAACCGACGCAGTTTTTTTGTTTCAGTGAAATAGTTTTTTGCTTCAGCGAAATGGCTTTTTTTCGTGAAAAGTGGGATGGAAGCGGTAAAAGTCTTGTTGGGAAGCGTTTGCCAACCCGCGTTTCCAACGTTTTGAGTCTTTTTTTTCTAAAAAAGCGAGGAGAATATCACTCAAAGCGAGAAAATGGCTCAAATCGCTTGATTTGGACTTATTCGGAGTTGTTTTATGTCAATTCTCAGAAAGGTTTGACGTCTTCGCCAAGAATAGCAGAAACCAGAAGGTTTGCCAGACGGCTCGTGCCGATGCGGAAGTGACCGTCCTTGACGAATTGTTCGCCGAGCATTTCGCGCACGACGGTGTAGAAATCAATGGCTTCGTCCACCGTTTTGATTCCGCCGGCGGCTTTGAATCCAACGATGTTTCCGGTCAGTTCATGGTATTCTTTGATGGCTTGACACATGACGTAAGCCGCCTCCAAGGTGGCAGCCGGCTCTATTTTGCCCGTGCTGGTCTTGATGAAGTCTGCTCCTGCATACATGGAAAGAATGGACGCCTTCTTGATGTTTACTGCGGTTTGAAGAGCGCCTGTTTCAAGAATCACTTTCAGGGGTCGTCCGCCGGTGGCTGCTTTGATTTCTGCAATTTCGTCGGCGCAGGTTTCATAGTCTCCGCTTAGGAATTGACCGACGCTGAGCACGCAGTCAATTTCCGTGGCACCGTCGTGAACGGCGAGTGCGGTTTCCGTGGTTTTGATTTCGATGAAGGTTTGAGAGGAGGGAAAGCCGCCAGCCACGCACGCCACTTCAATGCCATCGGCTTCAAGCGATGTGCTGACGATTTTTGCGAAGTTGGGATAGACGCAAATGGTTGCTAAGTGTGGGAGATCGGGGTGGCTGTCTGCGAAATCGTTGACTTTTTCCACGAATTTCAGAACGCTTTCTTGTGAATCCGTCACCTTGAGAGTGGTGAGTTCGACGGTTGCAAGCAAATCACGAAGCACTTCGGGAGTGGCATATTTTCCGCGATTCTCTTCCACCAAGCGGTGCACAGCATCGCTGACGAGTTCGTCGTGAAGATGCAGGTCGTATTTCGCAAAGGCTTGTTCGTAAACGCTGAGCGCCTGGTGCGCTTCTGAGCCACAGTGTTCTTCGTGGCAGTGACAGTGGTTTTCAGACATTTTTTCGGGAGTTTTTATGTGTGATTTATGTGTGTTCAATCCGTGTTTTTCTTCCTATCTCAGTTTTTCGTTTTGTTGATGGCGCATTTTGTCGCGCTTTGTTTTCTTCTCCATGTTCTTTTGAAACGCCTCGGTGAGGTCCACGCCGGTTTGGTTCGCAAGACAGACGAGGACCCAAAGAACGTCTGCCATTTCATCGGCAAGATTGGCGCTTTCACCCGCTTTGAAAGACTGTTGCCCATAGGTTCGAGCCATGACTCTCGCCAATTCTCCGACTTCCTCGGTGAGGCACGCCAGGTTCGTCAGTTCGTCAAAATAGCGTACGCCGATGGTGCGAATCCATTCGTCCACTTTTTGCTGCACCTCCCGCAGGCTGGGGGAGGGGAGAGCGGAGTTGGCTGGTGTCTCGGCGTTTGCCGTGAGTTTTTCGTTCATGGGAGAGAGTTTTGAAAGTGTGTTCAGTGGTAAGTCGAATGCCTTGAGATACTGGAATTTACAGTTTTTCCGTTTTCACTCTTTGTTTTTAGTATCCATGCAAATGGTGACGGGTCCGTCGTTCAGAAGTTCAACTTTCATGTCTGCGCCAAATTCTCCTGTTCCTACGGTTTTCCCAATGGTTTGAGAGAGGAGTTGCACAAAGTGTTCGTAGAGCGGAATGGCGTGGTCGTGTCCCGCGGCACGCAAATAACTTGGGCGATTTCCTTTTTTGTAGGATGCCATAAGCGTGAACTGGCTGACAACCAGAACATTCCCGTCCACATCAGCGAGGCAGCGGTTCATGACGCCTTGCTCATCGTTGAAAACTCTGAGTCCGGCAATTTTCCGACAAAGCCACGCAGCATCTTCTTCATTGTCAGCGTCTTCAATGCCCAGCAAGACCAAGAATCCGTTTTGAATGGAAGACTTGACGATGCCCTCGATGGTGACGGAAGCATGGCTGACTCTTTGAATGACTGCTCTCATGGGTTCGTGAATTTGAATGGTGAAACGGAGTGTGGTGCAAAAGTAACAAAAACGCACAGTTCTGAGGCATTTGGGTTCTCAGACTTTGTGAAGTGCGTGGAAAATCAGTTCTCCCTTGGCTGTTCCCATAAGTTCCTGAAGTTCCGGCAGGCTTGCTTCTTTCACCTTCTTGACGCTCTTGAATTTCTTCAAAAGTTTTTCCTTGGTGGCAGGTCCTATGCCCTTCACCCCGTCCAGTTCGGATGCCGTCTGGCGCTTTGAGCGTTTCTCTCGGTGAAAAGTGATGGCGAAACGATGTACTTCGTCCTGCATCGCAGTGAGCGTTCGAAACAACTGGCTATTTGGTTTGATGCCTATGGTGGAGGGTGGGAAGCCGAACAGGAGTTCGCGTGTGCGGTGTCGACTGTCTTTGGCGAGTCCCGCGATGGCGATTTGAAGCCCCAACTCGTCTTCCACCACTTCCCGAATGACTTCCATTTGCCCTCGCCCGCCGTCCGCAATAATCAAATCGGGGAACTCGCTGCCTTCGTCTTTCATCCGTTGATAGCGACGTCTGACCACTTCCTTCATGGAGGCGTAGTCGTCGCCTCCATCAGCCGTCTGAATCACGTATTTCCTATATTCTTTCTTTGATGCTTTCAGTTTCCGAAAGACGACGCAAGCCGCAACGGCGTCTTCGCCTTGAATGTGAGAATTGTCAAAAAGTTCAATGTGAAAGGGCAGTTTGGGAAGATTCAAATCGTCCTTAATTTCTTTCAACAGCCGAGTCAATTTCTGCTCCGGATTCAACTTTTCGGCTTGCTTCATTCGGTCGAAACGATATTGTTTCACGTTCAAAAGACTCAAGTCGAGAAGTTTCTTTTTGTCTCCCTTCTGAGGTATGGTTTGGGTGAACAAAGTCTCGGGAAGGTCCACGTGAAACGGCACAACCACTTCCTTGGCATGGCTGTCGTAGCGTGTGCGCATTTCCACGATGCCCAGGGCGAGGAGTTCGGCGTCGGTTTCTTCCAGTTTTTTCTTATATTCAAACGTAAAGGCGCGGTTGATACATCCGTTGACGACGTGCAAATAGTTGATGTATGCCACTCTTTCTTCGCTTTCAATGTGAAAAACATCGATGTGATGCAGAACCGAAGAGACCACCACGCTCTTGGCGTGGAATTTCTCAATCAAGTCATAGCGTCGCTTGATTTCCTGAGCCTCTTCAAAGCGCAGTTCCTCCGCAAGCCTAAGCATTTGCTGTCGCATTCGCTGTGCCACTTCTGAGGTATTCCCTTTGAGAATCTCTTTGCACGCTTCAATGTTTCGGACATACTCCTCTCTGTTCTGCTTCCCCACACAGGGTGCGAGGCAACGCTTGATGTGGTAGTCCAAGCAAAGGGCGTATTTTCCGGTTTTCACTCCCTCTTCGGTGAGGGGTTGGCGACAGGGACGAATTTTATAGAGGTCTCGGAAAAGGTCCAGTAAGGCTGTCAGGGTGGGGATGTGGCTGTAGGGTCCGAAATACGTCGCGCCCCTTTCCTTTCGATTCCTTGTTTTGAAAATTCGCGGAAGGTATTCGTGCGTCACCGCGATGGAAGGGTAGGTTTTGTCGTCCTTAAGAAGCACGTTGTAGTGCGGTTTGTACCTTTTGATGAGGTTGTTTTCAAGAAGCAGCGCGTCTTCCTCCGTGTTTACGACGACATATTTAATGTCTCGGATGTGTCGCACAAGCAGTGCGGTTTTTCGTGTCTGCTGTTCTTTGTTGAAGTAGGAACTTACCCTTCTTTTTAGGTTTTTCGCCTTGCCAACGTAGATAATCTTCCCGGTTGCATCCAGATATTGGTAGCAACCGGGAGATTCCGGGAGATTAGCAACAATTCCGCTGAGATGAGCATCTTTTGTTTCTTCTGCGGACTTCATGCGTTTCTTTTTTGTTTTTATTCTTCAATCGTTAGGAGCGTAGTCACGTCAAGGTCTTTTCCAAGGAACTTTCTTCCTTCCAGCCCTTCCATTTTTAGTTCGATGAGGAAATTGATATACACTTTTTTCGGTCCGAAGTGTTTCACCAGATCATACGTCGCCTGCATGGAGCCACCCGTGGCGAGCAGGTCGTCGTGAATCAACACCACGTCGTTCTCTTCAATGGCGTCGGTGTGAATCTCGATGGTGTCATAACCATACTCCTTCAGGTAGGTTGCCTTTCTTGTCTCGGCGGGAAGTTTTCCCGGCTTTCTTGCCATGACGAATCCGGCGTTCAGTTTTTCTGCCAGCATGGCTCCCATGACAAAGCCTCGGCTTTCAATGCCTACGACCTTGGTGATTCCTTTGTCTTTGTAGAGACGCACCAATTCCTCCAGCATCTCGTGGATGCACTCAGGACTTTTGAATAGTGTACTAACGTCCTTGAAGTGTATTCCCGGCTTTGGGAAATCCGGCACGTTTCTTAGATTTTCTAAAAGCAGTTTTTTGTTCATAAAGTGTTGATTTGTTATGAATTTAATATTGTTTGTTTCACGTGGAACTTTAAATCGCGCATTTCTCCTTGTTGGAGTTTTGCTCTAAGTGAAGAGACGTCTTTTATCTGCCTAAAAGAACGAGCAACACACTGATGTCGGAGGGAGAAACTCCGGGGATTCGGCTCGCCTGAGCAAGTGTTTCGGGTTTTATGGCCGAAAGTTTCTGGCGTGCCTCTGTGCTGAGTTGCGTGATTTTTTCGTAGTTGAAATGGTTGGCTATGCGGATGTCTTCGAGTCTCTGCATTTTGTCGGCGAGTGTTCTTTCGCGGGCGATGTATCCGTGATATTTCATTTCTATTTCCGCTGCTTCCATCGTTTCTTCTTTCTCTTCAGTGATGGAATCAAGGAGTTTTTTGAATTCCTTGATTTCGGAAGAAAGGGAAGCAAGCGAAAGTTGCGGGCGGTTGATGAGGTCAAAGATGCGGGTACCGCCTGCGAGCGGTGTCGTTCCGACGCTTTCAAGGAAGGGGTTTATTTTTGCTGCTTTCACCGGGAAGTTTCGGCAAAAGCCTTCGATGAGTCCAATTTCCTTTTTCTTCTGTTCGAGACGCTCTGTTCGTTTGGAAGAAGCCAAACCATACTTTTGTGCGTAAGGAGTCAATCGCATGTCCGCGTTGTCTTGTCGGAGAAGAATGCGATATTCCGCGCGAGACGTAAACATTCGGTAGGGTTCATCCACGCCTTTGGTGACCAAGTCATCGATGAGAACGCCGATGTATGCTTCATCTCTTTTTAAGGTGAATTCATCGTTGCCCGTGCATTTCAGGGCAGCGTTGATTCCAGCCACGATGCCTTGTCCGCCTGCTTCCTCGTAGCCCGTGGTTCCGTTGACCTGTCCTGCAAAGAACAGACCTTTGATTTTCTTTGATTCCAACGTGTGCTTTAGTTGTGTGGGCGGGAAGAAATCATATTCAATTGCATATCCCGGACGATAGACTCGTATGTCGCGGAAACAACTCATTTGTTTGAGTGCTTCAATCTGCACGTTCATCGGCAGACTCGAAGAAAAACCATTCAGATAAAGTTCGTTTGTGTCGATTCCTTCGGGTTCAAGAAAGAGTGGATGGTGGTCTCGGTCGGGGAAAGTGACGAGTTTTGTTTCAATGCTTGGGCAGTAGCGCGGTCCGATGCTTTGAATTTGTCCATTGTAAAGCGGTGAATCCTTCAGTCCGCTTCTCAAAACTTCGTGCACTTTCTCATTCGTTTCACAAGTCCAGCACGGGAGTTGCGGGAGGGGACGTGCCGGAGAAATGAAAGAGAATCGGTGAAAGTCTGTTTCGCCCGGTTGTTCCGTCATTTCTTCCAAGTGTACGCTTCTTTTGTCAATTCTCACCGGCGTTCCCGTTTTCATTCGTGCATGTTCAATGCCGAGTGCGGAGATAGAGTGGGTGAGTTTCGTGGCGGCAGGTTCGGCACATCTTCCTCCGGGCACTTTTGTCTTTCCGACGTGCATCAAGCCGTTGAGAAAGGTTCCGGCGGTGATGACCACCGATTTGCCGCGCAGTTCAGCGCCCCAAAGCGTGCGAATGCCGATGACTTCATTGTTTTCGGTGAGAATCTCGGTAGCCTCGTCCTGCCAGATGGAAAGATTCGGTGTGTTCTCCAGTCTTTTTCTCCATTCCCAGATGAAACGTGCGCGGTCGCACTGCGCCCTCGGACTCCACATGGCGGGTCCTTTAGAACGGTTCAGCATTCTGAACTGAATGGCTGTGGCGTCGGTGACTTCGCCCATTTGATTTCGCGCACGATTTGTCCTTTTGCGATTCCGCCGACAGCGGGATTGCAACTCATTTGTGCGATTTTGTTCATGTCCATTGTGACGAGACAGGTTTCTGCTCCCATCTTCGCGGCGGCGGCTGCCGCTTCGCAGCCGGCATGTCCTGCGCCAATCACAATGACGTCAAAATGAAAGATTGTTTGCATCTTTTCAGTGGTTTCAAAAACATGTTAGGCTCAAAGTCCCTTGCAAAAGTACGAAAAAAAGAAAGCCCACTTTGTTGGAAAAGGAAAAAGCCCTATTTTTGTTGGTTTAACAACGCCCTGTTTTCAAAAAAGAAAGGAAAAGCAGGAGACGGTGTTAGCCTTATTCCTCACAAACCAACCCCCAAGAGACTATGGAATATTTGCTGCACTACGTTTGGCAACATCGCTGCTACGATGCCTCAAACCTCATCACCGCACAAGGACAAAAGATAGAAGTCCTCGACCCCGGCATACACAATATAATGTATTCCGGACCTGATTTCATCAATGCCAAAATAAAAGTAGATGGTGTTGTGTGGGCAGGAAATGTAGAAATACATCTTCGCTCTTCAGACTGGAAAAGACACCACCACGAATCTGACGAAGCCTACAACAACGTGATTCTGCACATCGCCGAGCAGATAGACACCGACGTGCAGACCGCAGCGGGGCGCACGCTTCCTCAACTGCAACTTTCCATTCCCGAGAAACTCGAAGCAAACTATCGAGAACTTCAAATGGAGGAAACCTATCCGCCCTGTTATCGCGTCATCCCCAAACTCCCTTTGCTCACGGTGCATTCTTGGATGAGTCGTCTTTCCGTGGAGCGTCTTGAGGAGAAAACACGCCGGATTGATGACTATTTGCGTCGAACCGGCGATGACTGGGAGCGCGTCTTCTTCATCACGCTGGCGAGGAACTTCGGTTTTGGAACCAACTCTGCCGCTTTTGAGTTATGGGCATTTTCCATCGATCTCAGTTTCTTGGGAAAACATCGCGATGACCCCTTGCAGGTGGAAGCCTTCTTCATCGGACAGGCAGGTTTGTTGGACGAATCACTCGTTCCGCCGGAGCGACGAGATGACTATTTCCGACTGCTGCAGAGAGAATACGAGTTCCTTCGCCACAAGTTCGGACTCCAGCCCGTTTCGTCAGCACTGTGGCGCTTTGGGCGGCTTCGTCCTCAGAACTTTCCCTATGTGCGTCTTTCCCAACTCGCCCGTCTCTACAGCGAGCACCAGGTGAACTTTTCCATGTTGCTTGAAACCCGGAGCAACGAAGACTTCCGCCGCCTCTTCCGCGTCGGTGTCACCGACTACTGGCGCACGCACTACACTTTCGGCGTGGAGAGTCGGAGTGTCGAGAAAACCCTTCGGGAGTCCTCGTTGGACTTGCTGCTCATCAACACCGTTTCTCCCTTGCTTTTTGCCTATGGGCGTCACCTCATGGACGAAGACCTTTCGGAGCGTGCTTTTCGCATCTTGGAGCAAATACCCCCGGAGCGGAACTACATCACGCGCAGTTGGCAGCGCGCCGGCATTGCGGTTGAACACGCTGCCGACAGCCAAGCCCTGATTCAGTTGAGACAACACTACTGCGAACGAAAAGACTGTCTGCGCTGCCGCTTTGGCTCCGCCTATCTGCGACAGTAATCCTTCCCGATTTTGAACTTCTGAATATATCTAATATACTGAATGCCAAGAGAATAACTACAAATAACCATTTGAGTATGCCAAAGTATATTTACAGTCTGCAGATGAAAGTCCGCGACTATGAATGTGATTTACAAGGTATTGTGAACAATGCCAACTATCAGCACTACACGGAACACACCCGTCACGAGTTTTTGCTCTCGCGCGGCGTCAGTTTCGCGGCACTTCATGAAAAAGGGATTGATGCGGTGGTGGCTCGCATGCAACTTCAGTTCAAGACTCCGCTGCGCAGTGGTGACCTTTTCGAGTCCCGTTTGGCGTTGCGCCGTGAGGGCATCAAGTATGTCTTCCAGCAAGACATCTATCGTCTTCCCGATGAAAAAGTCGTGTTGAAATCCGTGGTGGAAGCCGTGTGTCTTGTGCAGGGGAAAATGGGTCATTGTCAGGAATTGGACCGGTTGATTGAAGAAGAATGATGGAAACACTTGCCTCTTTGACCCTCTATTTCCTTCAAGGTCTTTCGGGAAAGGATGCCCTCAAATTGTTGAACCACTACGGCTCCGCCGAGAAGGTGCTGGCAGATGCCGGGAACGAGTTCCCGCAACTGCGTGACCGCTGTTTTTCCGGCGGTGCGCTGAGCGTGGCACGTCAGAAAGCAGAAAAAGAGTTAGCGCTTTGCGAGAAGCGAGGCATCAAAGTCTTGCCCTATCTTTCGGAGGACTATCCTCAACTTTTGAGAGAGGAAAACATCGCCGATGCCCCGCCCGTCCTTTTTTATTCCGGGAAATGCGCTCTGCAACGCCGCCGCATGCTGAGCATTGTCGGAACGCGTCAAATGACGGACTACGGCAAGGACTTCATTGAACGCTTCATGGCAGATTTGGCGCGCTTGCGTCCGGATTTGCTCATTGTGAGCGGTTTGGCTTATGGTGTGGATATATGTGCTCATCGCGCTGCGCTGAAAAACGGACTGGAGACTTTGGCAGTTTTGGCTCACGGTTTGGACCGCGTCTATCCCTCCCTGCATCGGCACACCGCCAACGAGATGGTGGAGCACGGTGGACTTTTGACGGAATATCCGATGGGCAGTACGCCGGAAAGAATACACTTTGTGGCTCGAAATCGCATTGTGGCAGGCATGAGTGCCGGGACGCTTGTTGTGGAGAGTGCGGCGCATGGCGGCGGGTTGATTACGGCAGATCTCGCTTTTGGCTACGCGCGGGAGGTGATGGCTGTTCCCGGTCGGGTGGGGGATGCCTATTCCGAAGGCTGTTTGCGTTTGGTGCAGCAGCAGAAAGCAAGTCTTGTCACCTCTGCCGAAGATGTGTTGAACGTTCTCGGTTGGAAACCGGAGGAGCCAGCGAAGGTCAGTCAGCCGACGCTTTTCCCCGTCTATACTGCCGCACAGGAAAAACTGCTCGAACTCCTTTCTTCTGCCGAAACCATGAGTTTGGACGAACTGGTTCGGGCGACTGACATGAGCATTGCACAAATCAGCGATGACCTCTTCACGCTGGAAGACATGGGTGTCGTACGGCGCGTTCCGGGAAACCGCTACCGGAGTGTCAGCCTCTGACTTTAGTTTCTGACAGAACGACGCGAAGTTCCACGTCGCATTTTGTTTTCCACACCCAAGGCGGTTTTTCGGTTTTAACACTTCTTGCTTTTGGCGACGAAAAGTATTATATTTGTATAGAGATATGGGAGGAGCCTCGGCTCCCCCCTTTTTTTGTCACTTTCCCTTTAAAATCGGGGTTTTTAGGAGCGCTTCCGGGTAAAATTTGCCTTCCCCTAATTTAGATTTGCCTTCCTCAAATTTTAATTAGGGGAAGGCAAAGAAAAATTGCGCGCCGAGTAGGCAAAATTGGGAGGCGAAAAGTGTTCTCGTAAGTTAAAAATGTTAATGTCGAATCGCTGAAAAATGGCTCAAAATTGTTGGTTTTTTTGCGGAACTTCTCGACTAAGAGACTAAGAGAGGAAGAGTCAAAGAGTCAAAAAGTCAAAGAGACTAAGAGACAAAAAGACTAAGAGACTAAGAGTCAAAGAGAGGAAGAGTCAAAAAGTCAAAGAGTCAAAGGGACTAAGAGAGGAAGAGTCAAAGGGACTAAGAGAGGAAGAGACAAAGGGACTAAGAGTCAAAGAGTCAAAGAGTCAAAGGGACTAAGAGAGGAAGAGACGAAGGGCGAAAGGTCATAGACCGTTGCCCATAGACCGTTGCCCATAGACCATTAATTTGTTTTGGAACACGAAACGTGCGAATGCTCAGAAATTAATGAGACATTTAATGAGACAATTAATGGGCATTAATGGAGAAACATTTCTTGCAAGGAGCGCACCCAGTTAAAACTAGGAGCGCACCCAGTTAAAACTAGGAGCGCACC
>SAMEA3663013__coassemble_765_pt1 | contig 17079 bp, 12 predicted proteins | sample SAMEA3663013__metabat2_low_PE_001 | metagenome-assembled genome bin SAMEA3663013 (sample SAMEA3663013) | pig gut metagenome | biome: pig gut; feature: pig-associated habitat; material: faeces | place: France | collected 2012
CGAAGAAGGAGCATAGCCGTAGCTATGTGACTGATGAGGGAGGAAATATGGACCAAAAAGATTTTCAAAGATGATGCAGGTTATTTTTTGAGGATTACTAAATCTTCAAAATGGCTTCAGCGATGCCTTCGGCGTTCAAGCCGCAGAGGGCGCGGAGTTCCGCCACCGTGCCGTGTTCCACGAAGTGGTCAGGCAGCCCGAGGCGCACGATTTGCGGATGGAAACCGTGGTCGGACATCCATTCCTCCACCGCACTTCCCATGCCGCCGGCACGGGAACCGTCTTCCACCGTGACGATGCGCTCAAACTTCGCTGCAATCTCGCGGAGCATCTTCGCGTCCAGCGGTTTGACAAAGCGGAGATCGTAGTGCGCCACGCTGAGTCCGCCAGCCTTTCCTTCGGCGAGACGGATGGCTTTCTCCGCCTCCGTGCCAATGGGACCAAGGGAGATGACGGCAATTTGTTCGCCGTCCTTCAAGCGACGCCCGGTGCCGACGGGCACCATCTCCAACGGACACTTCCAATCAACGAGAGAACCTCTGCCGCGAGGATAGCGCAAGACCCAGGGGCAGTCCTCGGAGGCTTGGGCGGTGAACATGAGTCGGCGGAGTTCGTGCTCGTCAAACGGCGAAGCAATCACGAGGTTGGGCACGGTGCGGAGCGAAGGGATGTCAAAAGCACCGTGGTGGGTCGGACCGTCTTCGCCAACCAGACCGGCGCGGTCGAGACAGATCACAACGGGCAGCGAGGGCAGTGCCACGTCATGGATGACGTTGTCGTAGGCTCGCTGGGCAAAGGCGGAGTATATGTTACAGAAAGGTTTGAGTCCTTCTTTCGCCATGCCGGCGGAGAAGGTGACGGCGTGTCCTTCGGCGATGCCGACATCAAAGGCACGGTCGGGCATCTCGTCCATCAGGATGTTCATGGAGCAACCTGTGGGCATGGCGGGTGTGACCCCGACGACAAGAGGATTCATGCGGGCGAGTTCCAGGAGCGTGTGTCCGAAGACGTCTTGGAACTTGGGCGGCAAGGGACGACCGGGGTCTTCCTTGATTCTCTCACCGGTCTCCACGTCAAACTTGCCGGGCGCGTGCCAGATGGTGGCTTCCTTCTCGGCGGGCTCATAGCCTTTTCCCTTGACGGTGTGGATGTGGAGGAGTTTGGGACCTTTCATGTCCTTTATCTCTCTCAAGACCCTGACGAGATCTTTGACGTTGTGTCCGTCGGTAGGTCCGAAGTAGCGGATGTTCAGCCCCTCAAAGATGTTCTGTTGGTTGGTCAGGAGGGATTTCAGCGAGTTGTTGAAACGAAGGATGGAGTTGCGGCGCTTCGGCGTCAACCACCCGATTTTCTCGAAGAGGTGGGAAAGGGCAAAGCGCAAGCGATTGTAGCGATTAGAAGTGTGAAGATGCAACAAATATTCCTTCATGCCGCCGACCGGTCGGTCGATGCTCATGTTGTTGTCGTTGAGGATGACGAGGAGGTTGTTGGGCGTGTCGGAAGCGTTGTTGAGACCTTCGAAGGCAAGTCCTCCACTCATGGCTCCGTCGCCGATGAGTGCCACGACGTGGCGGTCGGGGTGTCCGTTTTTCAGCGTGGCGAGCGCCATGCCGAGGGCTGCGGAAATGGAGTTGGAGGCGTGACCGCAGGGGAAGGTGTCATATTCACTCTCCTCGGGCGAGGGGAAGGGACGGATGCCGTGGAGTTTGCGGTTGGTGTGGAAGGCATCGCGGCGTCCGGTCAGGATTTTGTGACCGTAGGCTTGGTGCCCGACGTCCCAGACAAGGCGGTCGTAGGGGGTGTCAAAGACATAGTGCAACGCTACGGTGATTTCCACCGTTCCAAGACTGGAGGCGAAATGTCCCGGGTTGTCGGACAGTTCCTTGATGATGTCGTGCCGCAGTTCGTCACACACTTTGGGCAACGCGTCCAAGGGGAGTTGCCGCAAATCGGCGGGGGAATTGATATGTGGGAGATATTTATAGTCTGCGTCCATAATCACAAATTTCGCTCGGCGGTGAGCACAGTTGTCTCATCGCCGAGCGATAGATTTTTAGATGCCGCGAGCGGTCATTTCAATGATTTTCACCACGAGGCGTGATGCCTTTTCCAGCGAAGGAATGGGGAGGAATTCGTGAGGACCGTGGAAGTTCAGTCCGCCGGCAAAGATGTTGGGACAGGGCAGCCCCATGAAGGAGAGCTGTGCGCCGTCCGTACCGCCGCGGATGGCTCTGACTTTGGGTTCGATGTCAATCTCTCGCATGGCGTCAAGGACGATGTCGATGATGTGGGGCATGGGCTCGACTTGCTGACGCATGTTGCGATACTGCTCGGTGATGGTGGCAGTGGCAACGCCTTCGCCATATTTCGCATTGACCCATGCCACGGCTTTTTCAACAAATGCCTTTCTCTCTTCAAAGCGCGCGCTGTCGTGGTCGCGGATGATGAAGGAAAGGGAAGCGTGCTCCACGTTTCCCTCGATGTGAAGGAGATGGTAGAAGCCCTCATATTCGGCAGTGTGTTCCGGTGTCTCGTGAGTGGGGAATTCGGCAGCGAGCACGGCGGCAACCTGTGCGGCGTTTATCATTTTTCCCTTGGCATAGCCCGGATGCACGCTGACGCCCTTGATGTCGATTTTGGCAGCGGCGGCGTTGAAGTTTTCATATTCCAACTCACCGAGTTCGCCTCCATCCATGGTGTAAGCCCACTGACAGCCAAACTTCTCCACGTCGAAGGCTTTGGCACCGAGTCCGATTTCCTCGTCGGGATTGAAGCCGACACGCACCTTGCCGTGTTTGATTTCGGGGTGTTCGAGGAGATAAGCCATGGCTTGCACGATTTCGGCGATGCCGGCTTTGTCATCGGCGCCGAGGAGGGTGGTGCCGTCGGTGACGATGAGGTCTTCTCCGATGTGGGCTTTGAGTTCGGGGAACTTCTCGGGCGTGGTGACGATGCCCTTCTCTTCGTTCAGAACGATGGGCGCGCCGTCGTAGGCTTTGACGATGCGGGGCTTGACGTTTTCGCCGGAGCAGTCGGGGCTGGTGTCCATGTGGGCAATGAAACCGATGACGGGCACGTCGTCGGTGGTGTTTGCGGGGAGGGTGGCATAGACGCAACCGTTGTCGGTCATTTCAACTTCTTCGAGTCCGAGCGTCTCCAGTTCGTTTTTGAGGAAGCGGGCGAGGTTGAACTGCTTGTCGGTGGAGGGTGTTTTACCGGTGTCTTCGGCAGACTGTGTGTCGAAGGCTACGTATTGGAGGAATCTTTCAACAATATTCATGGTTCTTTGGTTATTTTCAACTCGCAAAAGTAACCATTTCCGCTGAACCGCGCTTCATGTTCTCTCTTTTTCCTTGATTTTAGGCAGTTTTCGTCTTAGCAAGCATTAGACAGTCCCGCCAAACCTCTGCCCAAAAATCTGCGAGTGTTATCCCTCACACAAACTGTCAGAACTATTACTCCGTGACACCGCCGTGACACTGACACCAGCCTGTCACGGAGGCGTCACACAAGTCCTCACGCAGAGCAACGTCAGCAGAAGAATAAATACGTAGATTCACTCAATTTCGCTCCACGCTCCCCACGCGGGGAGCGACTCCAAGTTTCAGCGCGGTGGGGAAATCCTTGGTGTTTCAATCCACGCTCCCCACGCGGGGAGCGACAAACCGAGTTTTGGGTGGAGACAAAGACAGCAAATGTTTCAATCCACGCTCCCCACGCGGGGAGCGACCGGAGGTGTTTTTTCAACTCGTATTCCAGTTTGGCGTTTCAATCCACGCTCCCCACGCGGGGAGCGACACGCCGAATTTTCACACTGTATAAGGAGAGCGCGAGTTTCAATCCACGCTCCCCACGCGGGGAGCGACCCAAGAGCAGACGCATTCGTCATGCTGCCCTGCAGTTTCAATCCACGCTCCCCACGCGGGGAGCGACATGACCTCCGCGGAATAAGCAGCCGCAATAGCGAAGTTTCAATCCACGCTCCCCACGCGGGGAGCGACGAGACATGGCATCCCAACTTCGCATTGCTGCAGGCGGGTTTCAATCCACGCTCCCCACGCGGGGAGCGACAGGGTGTCGGGTAGTACTGGCAGCCGACGGTCGGGTTTCAATCCACGCTCCTCACGCGGGGAGCGACGGAAATGATTAAACTCAAGACCTACCTATACGAGTTTCAATCCACGCTCCCCACGCGGGGAGCGACCTTCGGTGCTGTGCCCTACAACACGCAGTACAAGTTTCAATCCACGCTCCCCACGCGGGGAGCGACTCTATAGTCTTTTTGTCTCTGATTATAAGTAACCTACAAGGGTGATTCCGCGAATGGGAAAGAACAAGGGCGGGGAAAGACAGACACGGCCGTCAAGTTTCCGCAAATCACAGAGAATCAAGAGGTGCGAAAGACGCGGGGTTTCTGTAGCACTTCCTGTTCGCACCTATATAATACCTATATAAATAGCGCTGTCCACGTTGTATGCGATTTCCACTCCGAGCGCTTCCACGAGTCGGTTCTCGTCCACTTCGTCCTTTTTGGGTTTTCCGTGTTTATATTCAACAGGAATCGGCAACCACCGTCCGGGGTATTTGGGATGGAGAATGTTGTCTGTCGGATTCTCCGAGGGGAGAAGTTCAATGGCGTCACTAATTCCGTATAGTCCGAGTTCGTGAGATGCGATTTGGACAGAGCGCAGGGTGACGTGTTCGCCGCATTTTTGACGATAGAACGGGTCGTCCACATGCTTGTGCAACAGTTGTCCTTCAATCGTCAGTCGATTGTCCTCCCACTGCTGTTCAAGATGAATGAGCGCCCATTGTCGGGGACAGAACTTGAAGTGCTGTATCCCCGACAACATGAGCATATCGTCATCGCTGTACATTAGAGATTCGTCAGATTAGTTCGTCAACAGAGACCCCTTTCGGCAAGTTCTCTTCGTGGATGGTGACGGTGTAGTCAGAGAAGGAACGTGGCGCTCCATCACAGTTCTTCTTGATATTCACCAAATCGAACAGTTTGTTGGCAGGAGCATTGCCAAGCGCGGATTCATGTCTAAACACGATGAGTTTCTGCGCACTCATCAGTCCGCGAGCAGCCGAGCGATCCACATCGAACATGTTCTTCAATGCATCCCAAAAGAGTTCAAGGTCTTCTTCCGTGAATCCGGTCTGCATGGCAAGATTGGCAGAGATGAATCCGTGACAAACATAGAGACCGTAGGGAACAGTGGCTTTGCGACCTTGAAGACCTGTCTGAGATTTGAATGATTTACTATCATCACGAGCAACGCATACTGTCAGACCATGTTCTTGGGAATAAATCTTGTCTTTGGAACGAGCAAATGTCATTTGTATAGCACCTCTTACCTGCCCGGCATTTTGTCCGGTTGAAAGTACAGCACCAAAAGTCCTAACGTCATAGAACTTTCTGCACATAAAAAGTTTCGCCATCAACTCTTCTTTTCCTTGTGCTACATTAGTTTTCGTTCTCTTTTTGCCATCCAAGTCTTTTAATGTTGAGAGGTCAATACCTAACACATTGAATGCCTTTTCTATTTCGCTATTAATGTACAACTCTTGGTTAGAGAGTTCTTTTGATTTCACCAAGATCTCATTACCCTGTTCTCCCGCCTTGGCAATTTGAACATAATTACGCACCTTTCTTTTGAGGCATACATCCGTAACCAGTCCGTAACCAGTTTCTGCGTCCACGCGTGGAAGATTGCCAGCATCTGGATCACCGTTGGGGTTTCCATCTTTCACGTCAAAGATGTAAATGAAATCAATTCTGTTTTTGAGTTCTTTCATTGTTGTTTGAATTTAGATTATTCTACGTCGTTATTCTCTTTATAGTTTTTTTGATGATAGTATCCCAAGAAGAAATTCCCTTGGTCCTTGAGTTCCAAAGTATCAGGAAACTCTGATAATAGAGACATTATCTCATTCTTTTGTTTATCAAAGAAAATTGCAAGACCTTTTTTATCCTTTGCAAGTTTTCCATAATGATTGTTTGATAACTTTAGAATAGTAGAGAATACAGTGGAGGGGGTCGTAGATGCGGCATTCATGTAACTTGAGCGAATTGAGTCTTGCTCATTTGCATTATACTGCAGATTCTCCAGTACAGCAAACAGGCGACCACAGAGGTAGCCTTGGTTGGTGTTTTCTTTGTCTAACATGGTTTCTATCTTTTTGTCGTTATTGTGTAGTCTGTTTAAGTATGCCTTGATGATGGCAGCTCGTGTAATGGTCAGTTTCTGTTCTGCCCTAATCCTGCGAATGCAAGCTGAGTAGAGCGTGGAGGGATATGGTAAACCCTGAAAAATGCTCTTTACGACCGCTTCGCAAAGGTTCGGACTTGCTTTTGAGATGTCATAATCAAGTGACACGGAAGATATGATGCTTCTAAGTCCCATATATGGTTTGGGATTGGGACGGGTATCTTGAATCTCCATATCACTGAAATGCTTCAGGAGTTTTCCAGCAAAGTCCTTTAATGACGTTTCAGACCAATATACCACAGCTATGCGGGCTGAGTTGGGAGCAAGTCCAAGGATATAGAACTTGTCATCAAGGTCTGTTTTGAGCGTTCCGGAATAGATTGACTCAAACACCTCTCTCACTTTCTTGATATGTGCATTGGGGTCGTCACCTGCTTTTTCCGAGAAGCCAAGCAATTCAAACAGTCCCTCCTCTGCTTCAATGGAGGCTTCATTATGGTTGGACGCCCAAAAGACAAACGTACGAGATCCGAGCAGGAACTTATTGCGCGAGCCCTTTTGTAACATGGAGTTCAGAGCCGTGGTATAGGCGAACTCTGCTTCCTCGGAGATAGGAGCATTGTAAGCCTGTTGCTTACCATACGAATTAAATCCCATTCCTTTTTGGAATGAAACGATTGGACCTGTGTCTTTGGTTAACTTAATGGTTGTATGCAGCCTTGCTACTATCCCCTTTATTCCTGAGATAAGACAATAATTTTGCCCCTCATCAGAATTATGATTGAGAATCACATCCCACACATCTTTATCCTCTGCTGCGATTTTGGTTTCTCCTTCTAGAAGGAATGAAATATTCTTATTTGATTTCTGCATCTTCGTCCATAAAGGATCCTCCATGACTATAGGAACATTTTCTTTATAATTGCGATAAAACTCTTTTATCGCCGCAATAGTCTTATTATTAGGAATTATGCCACTCATTTCACTAACCATTTTCACAAATGCATGATTCTTCACCTCACTGTTGCCAGCACCGCCCCAAATATACTCCATGTTATCCCAAAAATAATTTGGGACAAATTTTCCTCCAGAACGCTTCACCGCTTGCAACACACGAAAACGAGATGCTTGTTTCTTATCAATCATCCTACTTTCCAAACGCACAAAAGTGCCATCTTCTTTTATGACTATCAAAAAGCCAATCTCTTTCTCTTCCAAGCCTCTTGCAGGCAGGTTGTCGCACCTTTTATAATAATCATATAGAGCCTTTAGTATCATCGCAGTATCTCCTTACAGTCAAATGGTGGAACAATAATGATGCCTTCCTTCATCTCTGCTCTGAAGAACATGGGTTGAATGTTCTTAGGATTGGAAAAGTCCATGTCGTAGAGCATAATGCCAAGTTCGCGGTTGCCACCTAAGTCGGCTGACAATGCCGGTGCAAGTTCTTCTATTTCATAATCCACCAAACGAAAAGAAGCCGCGAACTCTCGCGTGCCAAGATAGGGTTGTGTGAAGCATTGACCTTGTGATGCTCTGCGTTCAAACATCTCATAATACTTCTTTGGATTCTCGTCCGATCCCGGCTTGTGTTTTGCAAATGCTTCTTTTGGACGTTCACTGACCGAAATGAAAACCAGTTTTGCCCATAATCGATATCTCACATCTTTGAGAACAAGCGAGTTCCTCTGCTGCCGATTTTCTTCAATGAAAATGCCCGAGCTCTTTGCGTTTGCTGTGGCACCCACTTCGTTTCTCCTAACGGACGTCCACTTAATCGGGTTCAACACTTCAATTTTTGTCACTTGCCACCTCATTGCATATTTTTTGAACAAGATGGCTTCAAAGATAGAACGTGTTGCCGAGGGAGTTATCACGTCGTAGCTCACACGCTCTACCTTGAATTCAGGGCGGGTGAAACAAGCATAATCACCCCACACTTCCAAGCAATATTCTTTGTCGGTGTATTCCATGTCTGTCAACGTTTGATGGTTCTTTATTCTCTTATGATGTTTGTCTTTCACTGTCTAACCGAGAGTGCTTTTCATATTATAAGGGTTTCGCTTAACCAATGATTGTCCAACCGGAGTCCTATGCACTCGTCATATTGGGCGCGGTCGTTGACTACAAATATACTCTCAATTATCTCTTCCACAGCCCCGAAACGCTTCAATTTTTCAAAATCGCCTTTGTGAATGGTCACGCTATATTGTGACAGTTGCTTCATGAGGGCATAAGACATCCCTTCGGTCTTCAGTTGTTCAACTAATTCCATGCTTTCTCCGGTGTTGACAATCACGGAAACTCCGCCGTCTTCAATGAGCCTGAACTTCTGGGAGGCATCTTCAAAGCATATTTCCTTGGGATTGTAAAGCAGGTCTTTCATGCCCTCCTTATCGAAAGTTTCCATTTGAGAATAATATTGTCTGAAGAACTCCGTCATTGTTTCCGGCGCAAACCAATCTTTGACATTTTTCATGTTCAGTCTGGCTTGGTTGGCAAATACGATTTTGCCATGGAGAAGATGTTCCTTTGACAAGCTAAAGACACGAGTTGTTGCAACTTCCAACTTTCCTTCACGATTACATCTGCCTGCCGCTTGGAGAATTGAGTCAAGTCCGGCTTCCTGACGATAGACAACCGGAAAGTCAATATCCACGCCTGCTTCGATGAGTTGAGTTGCCACAACTCTTATGATTTCATCCGTATCGTTTGAGAGCGCATGTTTTATTTTCTCAATCGTTTGACCCACATGTCGTGGGCACATCATTCTTGATAAGTGGACAGTCAGTCCCTCTTGGGGCAAACGTGTGAAGATTTCTCGTGCGTCATTGCGTGTATTCACGATGCAAAGAACCCTCTTGTGCTTTGCCAACCTGTCGGCAATTTCATCATACGTACTTGCTGCATCGTCTATTTCAAGATAGACTCTTCTCAGCCTATCGTGCAACACATAATCTCTTGGAATGATTTCCTTGATTTCATCGATGCCGGAAAAACTGACCTTTGGATTACAACCTTCAATGATACCACTGAGCACGGGCTGGCTTGCTGTGGTAAAGAGTACAGAAATACCAAATATGTGCTGATACGCTTTTAAGGCATCCACTATGGGTTGGAGGAAGTCCGTTGGTAGTGTTTGAACCTCATCAAGCACAATGACACTATTGGTGAGGTTGTGCAGTTTACGACAGTCAGACGGACGATTGCTGAACATAGATTCAAATAACTGCACATTAGTGGTAACAATGATAGGGTAATCCCAGTTCTCTGTGGCAAGTTTTGCTTGGTGGCGAAGAGTTGAATCCGTAATGGTGTTTGGGTCAAAATTGCTGTGGTGTTCCAAGACAGCGTTCTCTCCAAATATTTCTTTCAGAATCGCTGCCGTTTGCACAATGATGCTCGTATAGGGGATGGCTATCACGATTCGTTTCATTCCATGGTGTACGGCATGTTGCATTGCCCAAACAAGAGAAGACAATGTTTTGCCTCCACCGGTTGGAACTGTGAGACTATAGAAACCTCTGGGATTCTTTGAAATTTTCCTACAGCATGTTTGCACCTCTTGCCGAATATGATTCACGTCAGACTTTACTGATGATTGCTGAAGTTTTTCAAAATGACGTTCTAACAATGGCATCAAATCCTGCAACGAAAAACGACTGCCTCTCATCATAGAGGTTTGTTCGTTCATAAAGAGTTCTGTGTTTAAATAGTCTGCATCCACAAGACAAGAAAACATCATACGCACGAGATGATGCAGTTCATTACCGTTCATCTTGAAAGGCGGTCTGTTGAGACCATGTGCTGTGGCGATTGTCTCAATTTCTCCCGGAATTTGTTTTGCGAGTAAGTTTTCCAGTTCGCAATAGTCATAGAGCCCACGATGATGCGAAGCAATGGGGTTGCAGAAAAGTTGAGCGGATTGATTGCCATAAAGCCGTTGTGCAATGAGTGCCCCTACATAGGCATGCGCTTTCCCCTTTTGTGTCCATTTTTTATGTCCGGGAATTCCATTCACATCCTGAATATATTCTTGGAACTCTTTACTTTCTTTCCCTTTGTCATGCAAGATTCCCAAAACATAGCCCCACTCTCCCATGCCAAACTCGCTTGCAAAATGCTTAGCAAGTTTAGCCACCTCAAGACAATGTTCTTCATTGCTTTGGAAACCTTCGACCTCTCCCGTGAGATTCTTTTTTATGTGGGATATATATTGAGGTATTCTGCCTGTCAATTCCATATCTTTCAATGATTGAAGATTCAAGGAGGTCTTGAACAAATGACCGGACATCATCCAAGGACTTCCTCGGAATGTGTACGATTGCTGACTGCAAATATACCTTCAATTATTACTTTAGTAACTCCATACTCCTCATTTTTCTTTTCTCAAGTCGTCTTAGCAAGCATTAGATAGCCCTGCCAAACCTCTACCAGAAAATCTGCGAGTGTTATCCCCCACACAAACTGTGTCTGGACAATTACTCCGTGACACTGTCACCGGACTGCCACGGAGGTATCACCGCCGCCAATTTTACATCCACGGCGATGAACAGAAACAAACTATGTGCGGGAATGAAGTCTCAACCTGTGCCACAAACTGCGCTGCGAAGGCACACTCTGTCTTGATGCATACGAGCAGACCGCCGCAGCGCGGATGGGCAGTAAAATGGAACAGGTGGCGAAATCTTTGCGTTGCAGACGATGGGTTTATCCGGTCATTTCTTGATTTGCTCGATGTCAACGAGGTGGTTGGCGACGGCATAGATGGTGAGACCGGCGACGCTGTGGATTCCGAGTTTGCGGGCGATGTTCTTGCGATGCGTGAGCACCGTGTTGAGGGAGATGAAGAGTTTACCCGCAATTTCTTTGTTTGACATACCGCAGACGACGCAGTGAAGCACTTCCCTTTCGCGCTCGGAGAGATTGCTGTCGGGCGTGGCAGCGGACACTGCAGCAGCGGCAGGCTGTGCACCGTCCATGCGCACCCGTGCTTCCAAGATTCTGACGGCAGGCACGAAGATGCTGTCCTCCACGAGACAGTGGAGACGCAGGTCGTTCTCGCAGGTGAATATGTCAAAGAGCACGGAGTGAAGGAGTTCGGTGCGTCCCGAGGGAGCGTAGTAGCGAATGATGATGTTCTTGAGTTCCTGCAGTTTGGTGTCGATGCTGCCATGGGCGCGGGCATAGCGTTCAATGCTGTAGTCCTCGGAGCCCTCCCCTTGCAGCAGTCGAGCGACATAGGCAAAGACCCGCTTGTTCTCGTTTTGCATGTGCTTCCTCACCTCCTCCATGTAGTCGTCATAGTAGCGAAGAATGTGATAGGAGACGTCATCGGGGCGGGAGCAGTCCAGTGCTTCAAGGAGTTTACGCCGGATGGCGGGAAGTTGGAAGTCGAGGAAATAGTTGTGTGCGCGGCGGAGATAGTCAGTGAGGCAGTTGACGGAGAGTTGTTCAAGTTCTTCGGGCAGTTCTCTCGCATTTTGCTTGATGAAATTGGCAACGGTGACGAAGGTGAAGGCATCGACGCCCTGTTCCTCGCAAACCTGTGCGACCGTCTTGTCGCCCACCCCGAGGGGGAGACCGAAGCGTGCCATCAGTTGAAGCAGTCCGGGCTGGTCGCTGATGAGTTCCGCCATGGGGTGCGTCTCTTTGTATTTTCCGTGAATCATGGGAAGACAGCGTGTTTTACGCTGCAAAATTAAGTTTTTTCTTTCATCACGGCGGCTCACCAAAAGTGGGTATTTCTTCGGCGTCAGAGGTGAGAAGCGGCGCAGGTGGCTCTCGCGAAGGGGGAGGGAGAATGCCCCAACAGTGTGATTGCGAGGGCTTCGGCATCGCCCTACCTTTGCAAATGATTTTTAACCAGGTTTTATGCGACTCTTTCTTCTCCTTTCACTGCTCACGCTGACGGCAACCTCGCTGACCTCCGCCGCGCCGGAGACACCGAGAATAGCCACGTTTTCAACGGTGGATGCCGTGACCTGTGCCACGCCGCCCCAACGTCCCGCAAAGAAGTCGGGTAAGACCAAAAAGTCTAAGAAGAAAACAGCACCGGCGGACACCGTCCACACCTTATTATATATATAAGCAAACGAAAACTTACGCGAACGCATCTCGCTAACAAAACCTCTCTCCAAAATGAATCACCTTTCCTTCCCCTCTCCCCGTCTGACGGGAACGCTTCTGCTCGCCTTGGGCATGACTTTTTCCACCCCTGCCGCCGCCGAGAATGACTCGATTCCGGCGAAGAAGGACAAACCGCACCTGACGCTGGGCGGCTACGGCGAAGTCGTCTTCAGCCGCAACTTTTACAGCGACAACATCTATCGCTACCAGAACCCGGCGAAATATCGCAACGACCCGTCCCACGGTCGCTTCGACATTCCTCACGTGGCAATCTCTTTGGAGTATTATTTCGGCAAAGGCTGGCGCATGGGTTCTGAAATCGAGTTTGAGCACGGCGGCACGGGAGGCGCCTATGAGCAAGAGTATTTTGAAGGCGGCGAATGGGAACAGGAAACCGAGCGCGGCGGCGAGGTGGAGATGGAACAGTTCTGGATTGAGAAGACCTTCTTCCCCTGGCTGAACGTGCGAGCCGGTCACATCGTCGTGCCTGTGGGCTACACCAACGCCCGCCACGAGCCGCTGAACTTCTTCACGGTCTATCGTCCCGAAGGCGAAGCCACCGTGCTGCCCTGCACGTGGCACCAAACCGGACTCAGCATCTGGGGCGAAGTGGGTTCGCTGCGCTATGAGGTGCAGGCGCTGGCGGGACTCGATGCCTTCAAGTTCTCCCAAGACAACTGGGTGCAGAACGGTGCGGCGTCTGCCTTTGAATTTTCCGTCGCCAACAAGATTGGACTCGCAGCACGTCTGGACTGGTGGGCGATGCCGGAACTGCGCTTGGGACTGAGCGGATACTATTCTCACACGATGCACAACTCCTACCCTCACGACCTCGAGGGCAACGACGAGAACGGCAACAAGAAACGCTATTCGGACGTGAAGGGCAAACTCGCCATCGGCTGCTTCGACTTTTCGTTCGAGAAAGGCGGATTCCGTGCCATGGGTTCTGCAGACTACGGCTATCTGAGCGACGCTTCAACCATCAGCAGCATCAAGCAGAACCTCACCGCCAACACGGCACCGACCGACAAGTCGCGAGTGGGCAAGAATGCCTACGCACTGGGAATCGAGGCGGGCTATGACGTGCTCCGACCCTTCGCCAAAAGCCTGCCGAAAGCGGGACAACTCTTTGTTTTTGCGAGATATGACAACTACAACTCCTACGTCCCGGCGTCGGACATGGCGGAAGCTCCCTACACGCATCGGCAGGTACTGACGGCGGGCGTGAACTACATGCCCATCAAGCAGGTGGCAATCAAGGCGCAATATGCTCACCGCTTCCTGCGCCACACATTCAACGACGAACCCTCCGTCTCCCTCAGAGTGGTCTATCAAGGCTTCTTCATCAAATGAGAATCTACGGTAGCATAAATCACCGATAAAAAACATACGTAACATGAAACACACCAAACACCTGATGCTCTCCTTCGCCGTGGCTGCTGCCACCGTCACGCTTGTCTCGTGCAGTGAAGACAACGCGGTCATCAACCCCGCCGAGGCGGAAGAAAACGAGAAAGTGGCAGCACTCACCGCCATCAACAAACAGTACATCGAAGGCACGGTCTATCCGACCTATGCACTGCTGGCTGACTCCACCGCCTGTCTCTTCGACGCGCTCCACGCCATCAAACTGAAACTGCGCCACGCACCGGAAACACTGACCGACGCGGAGGTGGCAGAGGCATGCGAGACGTTCCTCCGCGCACGCTCCAACTACGAAACCAGCGAGGCGTTCCTCTATGGCGCAGCCAGCGACTTCGGCATCGACCCGCACATCGACTCCTGGCCGCTCGACCTGCAGGGTTTGGCAGTGGCACTGACCAACACGGCACAAATTGCTGCCATGGACACCTACGAGGAAGGCGGACAGGATGACCCCGAACGCTTCACGGGCGACACCTATGCCGGAGAGAAACTCGGACAGGCGCTCCTGGGCTTCCACGGCATTGAGTTCATCCTCTTCCGAGAAGGCAAACCACGCACCGCCGATGACCTGCGAGGCACGGACAACTATTCCGGCACTGCCCTCGCGGGACGCTATGCCGTCAGCGGTCTCCACGAAATCATCTTCGCCACCGCCGTGGCGGGTGACCTCCGCAACAAATGCTGGCAGATGGAAGTGTCCTGGAACGCCAACGCTCCCGCCGAACACATCGCCAAAGTGGAGGACATGGAATGGCCCTACACGCTGGGAGGCAGCGGCTTGTCCTACGGTGAGAACTTCCTCCGCGCCGGACAGCAGGGCAGCACCTACGCCTCGGTGCGCAAAGCCGTCGAAGCGATTCTCGTGGCGGGATGCGCCAACATCGCCGATGAGGTGGGCATGACGAAAATCGGGAAACCGCACACCGGCGAGGACGTGAACTACATTGAGTCGCCCTACAGTCACATGTCGCTCGTGGACTTCCAAGACAACATCCTGGGCATTGAGAATGCCTACATGGGAGGACGCCTCGGAACTCACCGCAACGAGACGCTCAGTCTTCACGCCTACATGCAGAAGCATCACACGGAACTGGACACGAAGGTCGTGAATGCCATCGCCGCCGCAAAACAGAAAATCGCTGCCTGCCCCGCACCGTTCGTGCTGAACTACACGGACGCAAGAGTCGCTGAAGCCTCTGCCGCCTGCACCGACCTCTCCGACGCACTCATCGAAGCCTCTAACGCCATCTTGAGAGAATAAGGGGGAGGCTGCTCCTGCCGTGGTCAGTCTCCCACCCCGTTCGCATCGCGTAAGCGGTGGGCTACCATGGCAAACCACGCCGACCCTTTTGACCTTTTGACCCTCTTAACCCCTTTCTCATGAAACAACTTCTTCTTCTCACCTCTCTTGCTGTCTGCTTCTCTTGCAGCGACGACAACAACCTCATTGTGCAGGAATACGTTCCGACCGACGACGCCTCTTTCGTCGGAAAAGCCGTGGGAAACTTCTCTAAAGAGGAGTGGTTCCCGGGCGGAGAACTGGGCACGTCCGACGACGTCAGCCCGTCATCCTACGAAGCACCCACACCTGCCACGGACAACCAAGGTCTCACCCAGAACTTCAAAAACGGCGAGACCTTCTTTGAACGTAACTTCAACATTTCCACCGCGCCGTTCTCCGGTCTCGGACCGGCTTGGGTACGTCAGTCCTGCATCGCCTGTCACCCGGGCTACGGACATGGCAAACGCCATCTATCGCGCCAACGACTACGGGAACGGCTATCTGCTCGTGGTCTATCACCCCACTGCCGGCACCGATGCGCTCGGCAATGCCTACGCCGCCAACAGCTACGTGACCGAGGTGACGGGCATGCCGCAGACCAAAGCGGCGGAACCGTTCCTCCCGCCCATCGATGAGAGCGGAATCCACATCAGCTGGCCCGAAGCCGCCGAAGGAGCACTCCCCTTCACCTTCCCCGACGGCGAAACCTACAGTCTTATCTATCCCGTCGTCACCATCGATCCCGAAGCGTTCCACACCTCGCCCGTGCCGACAAACTATGAGTGCCGCATTGAAAGCACAATCGGAATCTATGGCTCGGGACTGCTCGATGCCATCACCGAGGACGACCTCCGCGAACAGTATCGCGCCGCTGCGCCCTACTGCGAACTGAACCCCGCCATGTGGGACAAAGCAGCCAATGACTTCGCCGCTTCGGCGTGGTACACGCTGGCGGACGGCACAAAGGCGGTGAAACGTTTCACCTACGCACTCACCCGTGCCTCCCTCCAAGACGGTGCCGGTGCCAACGCGATTTGGAACATCACGAACGTGACGCGCTCCGACCGCCACAAACTCTACACCACCGAAGCTTGGGCACGTGCCATGAGTGAAACACCTTCCGTCATCGATGCCATCCTTGCCGACCCGACTTCACCCTACCGCGGCGACGGAACTCGAGAAGGTGCGGCACAGGCGGTGAAAACGCTCCTCTCACCCACCACGGACCAGACCAACAACCTCTTCCACAATTTCGCGGAAGAGATGAAGGACAGGGACTACTATGACTTCATGGTGTGGCACCGTGGACTCGCCGTGCCCCGTGCCCGCAATCTGCAATCTGAAGAAGTGCAGCGCGGAAAAGCACTGTTTGAGGAAATGGGCTGCGCCACTTGCCACCGTCCGTCGTGGACCACGGGAGAGGACAACTACTGGGCACCGGAAAACATCAAGGCGCAAGGCGCACTGCCGAAATATCCGCGTCAGGTCATCTATCCCTACACAGACATGCTTCAGCACCGGCTTTTCATGCTGAACGACATCCGCACCGGCTGGTGTCGCACCACACCGCTCTGGGGACGCGGACTTTCCCTGCAAAACACGGGGGCTGACGACCGACTCCACGACTGCCGCGCCCGAAACGTGATTGAAGCCATCATGTGGCACGGCTACAGCCGAGAGAGCGATGCCTTCAGCACCACGCAGAAGTTCTACCATCTCCCGAAAGCGGACCGAGACGCTGTGGTGGCTTTCATCAACGCCATCTGACGAGAAACAGCGCTGAGCACACCGAACACAAGCGGCAAATCTTCCCGCCGTACGGTCACTGCTTCCATAGGACACGGCAGGAATGACGAAATCCCAATGGGAAAGTGACGCCACGCCGTCCGGAAAGACCTTTTTGAGTCTACAAATCAAATCAGCCCGAAGTCCGTTTTAGCGGGCTTCGGGCTGGATGTTTTCGCCACTTGGGTTTTTAGTAATCCTCAAAAAATAACCTGCATCATCTTTGAAAATCTTTTCGGTCCA
>SAMEA3663013__coassemble_934_pt1 | contig 13614 bp, 12 predicted proteins | sample SAMEA3663013__metabat2_low_PE_001 | metagenome-assembled genome bin SAMEA3663013 (sample SAMEA3663013) | pig gut metagenome | biome: pig gut; feature: pig-associated habitat; material: faeces | place: France | collected 2012
TGCTTGAAGCGCGTGCCGCGCTTCAAGCAAAAGCGACCCGCCTGCGGCGGAAATCTGTTGCCCCTGTGGCTTTTCTGAAATTTGAAATTTTGCGGCTCTGCCGCCTTCTAATACTACTTGTCAAATGAAACTCTCACAATTCAAGTACAAACTTCCGGAAGAAAGGATTGCAAAATATCCTGCTCCTCATCGCGACGAAAGCAGAATGTTGGTGCTTCACCGTTCTACTGGTGACATTGAGCACCTCATGTTCAAAGACATTCTGAGTTTTTTCAACGAGAACGATGTGTTCGTCTTCAATGACACCAAAGTCTTCCCCGCTCGTTTGTATGGCAACAAGGAAAAGACCGGTGCACGCATTGAAGTGTTCCTTCTTCGAGAACTGAACGAAGAACTCCGCTTGTGGGACGTGTTGGTTGATCCGGCTCGTAAAATCAGAATTGGCAACAAGCTCTACTTTGGCGAAGACAACTCCGTCGTGGCTGAAGTGATTGACAACACGACGAGTCGCGGACGTACGCTTCGCTTCCTTTACGACGGTGACCACGATGAGTTCAAACGTGCTCTCTTTGCGCTGGGCGAAGCACCCATTCCCCGCTTTATCGGACGCGAAAGCGAACCTGAGGACCTCGAACGTTTCCAGTGTCTTTTTGCTCGCCACGAAGGTGCCGTCACGGCTCCTACTGCCGGTCTCCACTTCTCCCGAGAGATGTTGAAGCGCATGGAAATCAAAGGCATCGAGGCTGCTTTCATCACGCTCCACTGCGGACTCGGTAACTTCCGTAACACGGACGTCGAAGATTTGACGAAACACAAGATGGACTCCGAACAGATGTTTGTGGATGCGGAGTGCTGTCGCATCGTGAACAAGGCAAAAGACGAAGAACGCAACGTGCTGGCTGTCGGAACCACGGTGCAGCGTGCGCTTGAAACTGCGTGCAGCGCAGACATGCGAATCAAAGAATTCGAAGGCTGGACCAACAAGTTCATCTTCCCGCCCTACGACTTCTGCGTTGCCAACTCCATGCTTTCCAACTTCCACCTCCCCTACTCCACGCTGCTCATGCTCACCACAGCCTTTGGAGGCTATGAGCAGACGATGCACGCCTACGAAGAGGCGTTGAAGGAGGACTACCGCTTCGGTCCCTTTGGAGACGTGATGCTCATCATTGACTAAGCAGCGCCATTTGGCTTACTTTTGAACGCTCCTATCTCGTTTTTATAGAACATCCCTCAAGAGTTTCAGTCACATGATTTTCCTGGGTCTTGGCTCCAATTTGGGAGACAGAGAGACGCTTCTGCGACAGGCGATTGGCAAGTTGTCGGAGAAGTTGGGAAAGCCTGTGGCTGTTTCTTCTTTCCACGAGACGGCTCCCGTTGGCTTCGTTTCCGCTCATCGTTTCCTCAATGCGGTCGTTGCGTTCAACGCTTCCATCGAGCCTTTTGCGCTTTTGGATTTCACGCAGGAAATTGAGCGAGAACTGGGACGGAGCCGCAAGAGCGTGAACGGGGAGCACTTTGACCGCACGATGGACATAGACATTCTTTTCCTCGGCGACACTGTGCTTTCCTCCGAGCGTCTCACGATTCCCCATCCGCACATCGCCTCGCGTCGTTTTGTGCTCGAACCCCTTGTTGAGATTGCGCCCGCCTTTGTTCATCCCGTTCTTCATCTCCCGATTCAAGCCATGCTTCACGCCTCCCTCGCTCCCCGTTTGTTCCGCCTCAGTGCTGAGATGCTTTCGGGCGTCACTTCTGACGCAGTCTTTCGTTCTGATGAAATCATCTCCGCCGTCAATCGTCTCCTGCCTCAGCTCACGGCGCATCCTCTCCTCCACACGCCGGAGTCCCTCCGCCGTCTTGTGGCGAGCGAGCGCACCGAAGTGTGGTTGGTGTGTGACGAAGCGAGCGGCATTTGCGGCATGGCGAGCCTTTGTCTTTGCGAGTCGCCCACGGGTTTGAAGGCGTGGGTGGAAGATGTCGTGACCGACGAGTCGGTGCGCCGTCGGGGCTATGGGCGCCTTCTGCTCTGCCGTCTCATTGAAGAAGCCCGCGGCTGCGGTGCCAAGGGTATCTATCTCCCCTCCCGTCCCGAGCGCATCGCCGCCAATGCTCTCTATCGCAGTCTCGGTTTTGAGCCTCGAGAGACAAATGTCTATTGCATGAAGTTCTGAGGCGCGTTCTCTTTGGACAGCAGATTTCCGAAGCGCAACGTTTAGATACTTCTTATATATAATATTGTATTCCTTCCGCCTTGTTATCCTTTCGCGAGATTTTCAAGAACACCGGTTTGCTCGGTGCGGTGCAGGTGTTAAACATCCTGCTTTCGATTGGTCGCAACAAGATTGCGGTCCTTTGCATCGGTTCTGTTGGTTTGGGTTTGACCGATTTGTTTGCCAAACTCATTGAAGCCGTTGGTGGTCTCACCAATTTCGGCATAGGTCTCACCGCCGTGCGTCGCATCTCCGAACTCCGTGAGCGTGGTGTCAGTGCAGTGCGCCTTCACCGCCACGTGCGCCTTGTCCGCACTTGGGCACTTTTGCTCGCCCTCCTCGGCGCCGCTGTCACCGCCATGTTTGCCCTGCCCCTCAGTTGGCTGATGACAGATTCTCCTTCCCACGCCCTTTCTTTTGCTTGTCTTGCCCCCGCCGTGGCTTTTTCCACCCTCACGTTTTGTGAAATCGCCATTCTCCGTGCTTTCCGTTGCATCGGTTCTTTGACGAAGGTCGGTGTGGCCGTGGCTGTCTCCGGTTTGTTGGTCAGTGCTGTTTGCTATGTTTTGCTCGGCATTCCCGGCGTCCTTTGGGCGGCACTGGGAGTCACCTTCGTCTCGTGGCTTCTCCCCTTCCATTTCAGTCGCCGTCTTGTCCCCTATCGTTTAGGCAGTCTCCGCCTGCGCCATCTTCGCTGCGGCTTCCCCATGTTGCGCCTTGGTTTCGGCTATGTCGTTGCCGGCATCGTCGCCGGTTGGGCAGAGTTGTTCATTCGCAGCGTGCTGTTTCGCTCCGAGGGCGGTTGGAGCATGATAGCCTTTTATGCCGCCGGCATCACCCTCACTGTCAGTTATGTCCGTGTGCTTTTCACATCCCTCGACGCCGACTTCTTCCCTCGTCTCTCCGCCGTGGCATCGTCTCCTCGCGAGGCGAACGCCACCATCAACCGTCAAATCGTGACGCTCGTCACCCTCACCGCCCCCTTCCTTTTGGTCTTTTGCGCTTGTCTGCCGTGGATTGTCCCATTGCTCTACAGCAGCGAGTTCCTCCTCATCATCCCCATGACGCTCTGCGCTGCCGGCGCGATGTACGTCAAAGCCATCTACACCCCCGTGGCTTATCTCTCCCTCGCCCGCGGTGACGCCTTCACCTACATGGTGATGGAGATTCTCTATAATCTCGTGTTTTGTGCCGGGGTTTCTTTGGGGTATATGTATCATGGACTTCTCGGTGCCGGTTTGGGTCTTTCCGCCGCCCATTTGTTTGATTTGTGCGCTTTGTCTTTGGTCTATCGTTTGCGCTACGATTGGCGGATGGACCGTTTCACCTTTCTTCGTTGTTTCCTCCCCGGCGTGTGTCTCGCCCTCGGTTTGTGGTGTTGCACGTGGGAGGCGTGGCACCTTCGTTTCGTGGGCATCGCGCTCTGCGTTCTGCTCATGATCCCCACCCTGCTTCCCGTCTGGAAGCAGATTCGAAACAATCGGTGACGCCACCCTTCTGCACTCTTCTGCACCAGGTGTCTCAAAGGTGTCAGCGACGCCACGCCGTCTGCGAACGCCACTTTTTGTGAAGGTCAGTGCGGCACCCTCCTATTTTTTCTGAGGAATCAAAAATCGATTCGAGCAGGTTGTTGAGACATGTGGAAAAAGAAAAATTGCGTGGCAAAGCACAAAAAATCAGTCAATTCTTTGAGGATGAAAAGAAAGTTTGTACTTTTGCACCCGCTGACAAAAAGCCAGCATCTTGTTTAATCATTCTATTTTGTTTTATGTATTTAGATTCTGCAAAGAAATCAGAGATCTTTGGCAAGTACGGACAGTCTAATTCGGACACCGGTTCACCCGAGAGCCAGGTGGCTTTGTTTTCCTACCGTATTGCCCATTTGACGGAGCACATGAAGAAGAACCGTAAAGATCATACGACAGAGCGTTCTCTCGTTAAGTTAGTCGGCAAGCGTCGTGCGCTGTTGAACTATCTTAAGCACAAAGACATCGAACGCTATCGTAACATTGTCAAGGCTCTCGGTCTGCGTAAGTAAATCTCACACTCCCGCAGAGGCTTGTCAAAACCAAGCAAACCCCGCAGTCGGTCTGTTCCGGTTGCGGGGATTTTTCTTGGCTAATTTTGCCGGTAAGTTCCCAATCTCCTACCTTCTGTTTCCTCATCCGTTTTTCCTCATGCAAATTTTTCTCATTCTTTTCGTCGCCTTCATTGCCGCCGTCGCAGGCTATCTTTTGGGAATGATTCTTACCCGCCGCGCCGGAGAAACAGCCCTCAGTGAGGCACGCGAAGCCGCCTTGCAGGCAAAAATTCGGCTCGAGGCTTTTGAAAAAGCACAAACCGAAAGTTTCAAAACACAAGCAGAGGCACTCAAAGCGCAGACCGAAGCCCTCAAGGCGGAATTCAAAAATCTCTCCGCCGACGCTTGGCGCAATGAGAGCGATGCGCTCCGCAAAACGCACCTCGCAGGACTCGAGTCACTTCTCAAACCTTTGGCAAAGGACATCGACACCTTTCGCACGCAATTTGTCGTCTCCCACACCTCGCTCGACCACTACATGAAGGAACTTGCCGCCCGAACCGACAACCTCGGACGCGAAGCAGAGAATCTCGCCAAGGCGCTGAAAGGAAGCTCCAAACTCCAGGGAAACTGGGGCGAAGCCATCCTCGCCAACCTCCTCGAGGCGAGCGGACTGACCCAGGGCAGAGACTACACTCTTCAGTTTCATGTCAGCGACGGAAAAGGTGGCACGCTGATTCCCGACGTGGTCATCAATCTTCCCGACGACCGCCGTCTCGTGATTGACTCCAAAGTCTCGCTGAAAGCCTACGCCGACTGTGTCGCCGCCGAGAACGACGAAGAGCGCGGGAGACTTTTGAAAGAACACGTCAAGAGCCTGCGCCAGCACGTTCGGGAACTGTCCGAGAAAGACTATGCCCGCGTCATCGGCGGCAGCATCGGCTATGTCCTCATGTTTGTGCCCGTCGAAGGTGCCTACGTCGCCGCCGTGCAAGCCGACCCCGCCTTCGTCACCGATGCCTACGCCCGCCACATCATCCCCGTGAACCCCACGAATCTCCTCATGGCACTTCAACTCGCCTACCATCTCTGGCAGAGCGAAATGAGACAGCGTTCGGTCCACGAAATCTATGAGGAGGCGGACAAACTCTACCGCAAATTCACCTCCTTCGCCAACAACTTCGTCAAAATTGGTCATTCCTTGCAGCAACTTCAGCGAACCTATGAAGACGCCGAGCGACAACTTCACACGGGGCGCGGCAACATTGTCTCGCGTCTCGAAGGATGGAAAAAGAAAGGATTGAACCCCTCTGCTGCCTTGCCCGAAGAGTTGCGGGAGGAGTGAGAGGCTGCCGTCTCGAAAAACAAGAGAAAGTCCCTTTTTGAGGACAAATAGTTAGCAGAAATGCGTTTTCCTCCCCTTTTTGAGGTAAAAAACACTGATTTTCTCCAAAAAAACTGACATTTTGATGATTCTTGCAAGAGAAAACACTACTTTTGCTCGGCTTGTTGCTCCGGAGCGTCATTGGAAAGGCAGAAAGTTGCCACAGACTCCGGAGACCACCATTCATTCTAAACTCTTCAACCCTATACTCTGAAAAACAAATGGAGAAAGTCGATCAACTTGACTTGAAAATTCTGAAGATAATTTCAGTCAACGCTCGTATTCCTTTTAAAGATGTGGCAGCCGTCTGCGGAGTCTCTCGCGCCGCCATTCATCAGCGTGTGCAACGCCTCATTGAAGCAGGTGTCATCACAGGTTCGGGCTACACCGTTTGCCCCAAAAGCATTGGATATTCCACCTGCACCTACGTCGGCATCAAACTGGAGCGTGGCTCCATGTATAAAGACGTGTCCATGCAGCTCGAAACCATTCCGGAAATTGTGGAATGCCATTTCACCACCGGCAGTTACACCATGCTCATCAAGCTCTACTGCCGCGACAATGAGCATCTCATGGATTTGCTCAACAACCGCATCCAACAAATCCCGGGTGTCATTTCCACCGAAACACTCATTTCTTTAGAACAAAGCATCACCAGAACGGTGCCCGTCTGCACCGAATTTCTGGATGACTGAAGCTAACTTGAGGTGAGGCGACTCGCGAAGTTGCCTCACCTCAAGTTTATCCCTCCCTCACAGAACCTTCAGAAAAACAAATGAACTGGAACGGACTTCTCATCGGACTTTCAACCTTTCTCATCATCGGCGTGTTTCATCCGATTGTGATAAAGACAGAATACTATTTCGGCGTGCGCCCATGGTGGCTCTTTCTTCTGCTCGGCATCGGCTGTCTCGTCGGCGCCGTCTTCGTCAGCGGCGTGATTCCCTCCGCTCTGCTTGGCGTCACCGGATTCTGTTTTCTCTGGAGCATTCTTGAACTGTTCGACCAGCGGAAGCGAGTGAAAAAAGGCTGGTTCCCGGAAGGTCCCGGTCACGAAAAAGGATGCTCTTCCAAAAAGGGTTGAATTAAATCGTCAGGCGAAAAGAAAGACCACATGAACACGGAAAAAGAAACCTCGGCGCGTCAGACTCCGCAGCGCCGCCCCGTCATCGGCATCACAGCCAATTTTGAAGACGGACAATTCAATTTGCAGCCAGGCTATGTCGCCTCCGTCGAAGCGGTGGGCGGTCTGCCGCTCCTGCTTCCGCCCCATCGTCCTCAACTCGGCGAAGCCTTTGACGTGCTGGACCACATTGACGGACTCATTCTCTCCGGCGGCGCCGACCTCAACCCCTTGCTTGTCGGCGAAGACCCTGTGCCCGCATTGGGAAACATCAATTCCGTTCGCGACGAATTTGAATTGGAACTCATCCGTCAAGCCTACGCCCGCCACATCCCGATGCTCGGCATCTGCCGTGGCATTCAGATGCTTGCCGCTGCGCTGGGCGGGCGCATCGAGCAGGACATCGCCACAGCCCATCCCGGCGCCTTGCTCGTCAAACACAGTCAGCAAGCCCCCAAAGGCACTGCCACCCACTTCGTCACCACCGAACCCGGACTTATTCGCGAGCTTTTCGGCGTGCGCTTCGCCGTCAATTCCTTCCACCATCAGGCGGTGGGTGAAGCCGGCAGTTTGTTCCGTGTCACCGCTCGCTCCTCGGATGGAGTGATAGAAGCCATGGAAAGCCGGGATTCCCGTTTCGTGGTTGGTGTGCAGTGGCATCCCGAATGCTTCCTGCCCGAAGGCGACCGCTCCATGCTTCCCCTCTTTCGCCGACTGACCGAAGCCGCCTCCTTCTTTGAACGTGCAAAAGCGTTCCACCGTCACCGCGTCACGCTTGACAGCCACTGTGACACGCCGATGGTCTTCCCAAACTTGGACCAGCCGACGCTCAACGTGCGCTCCGACGTCGCCCTTGTTGATTTTGTCAAGATGAGAGAAGGCGGACTGCACGCCACCATCATGGTGGCATATCTCAAGCAGGAAAAAGGCTTTGACGCAAAAGCTTATGAAACCGTTGATGAAAAGACCCGCCGCATCCTCGGGCAGATTGAAGCGTGGGTGAAGGACGCTGAACCCACCGTCAGTCTCGCCGCCACGCCCGCCGAAGTGCGGAACAACTTCGCTCGTGGCGTCACGTCGGTCATGCGAGGCATTGAAAACGGCTATGCCATCGGCGAAGACCTTTCCAAACTGGAGGAATACCGAAAGATGGGACTCGTCTATGTGACACTCTGCCACAACAACGATAACCAAATCTGCGAGTCTGCCCGCCACGACGAAGGCTATGAAACCTTTGGCAAAGGGCTCTCCGACTTCGGCAGTCATGTCGTGAAAGAAATGAACCGCGTCGGACTGCTCATTGACCTGAGTCATGCTTCCGAACAGACCTTCTACGACACACTTGACCTCTCGGCAGTGCCCGTTGTTTGCAGTCACTCCAACTGCCGCGCCCTCTGCGACCACCCGCGAAATCTCACCGACGAACAGTTGAAGGCATTGGCTGAAAAAGGCGGTGTTGTGCAGATAAACTTCTATCATGGCTTCCTCCGAAAAGACGGTGAAGCCACGGTGGAGGACGTCGTGCGCCACATTCTTCACGCCATGGAGGTGGCAGGTGAGGACCACGTCGGCATCGGTTCTGACTTCGACGGCGACGGCGGAGTGAAAGGCGTGGCTTCGGCGGCAGAAATGATGAACTTGACGCGTCTGCTTCTTCAAGCGGGCGTCACCGAGGCGCAACTCGAAAAACTCTGGGGCGGCAACTTCCTCCGCGTCATGCAAAAGGCGCAGGATTATGCCAAGGAGGTCTGAGAAGCCGAGCAAAACCTAAGTACGTTCTTTCGTGCGCTCCTTATTCCATATTTTACAGAACATCTCACAACTGAAAACCATTCCATAACTTTCTCGTTTTGAAAACCTATTTCTCTCTCATCTTGCTCCTCCCCGCCCTTCTCTTGGGCAGCTGCAAGGGGCAACAAAAGACGGATAGCGACGCTGCCGCATCCGACACCATTCCTCTGTCGCAAGTGAAGTTCAACGCCGACTCCGCTTTCGCCCACATCGTGAAACAGTGCGAATTTGGACCGAGAGTGCCCAACAGCGAAGCGCATCGACGCTGCGGAGACTACATTGTCAGTGCCTTCCGCCGCCTCGGGCTTCAAGTCACCGAACAAAAAGCAGACCTGAAGGCGTGGGACGGAAAGACCTTGGCAATGCGCAACATCGTTGCCTCCTATCTCCCCGAACAGACGGAGCGCGTCATCATCTGCGCCCACTGGGAGAGCCGCCCGTGGGCGGATGCCGACCCCGATTCCTCCAAACACCGCCAACCCGTCATGGCAGCCAACGATGGCGCTTCCGGCGTGGGTGTGATGCTTGAGTTGGCACGTCTGTTGCCGCAACTCAACCCCGCTGTGGGCATAGACTTCATCTGCTTTGATGCTGAGGACTACGGCACGCCCTATTGGGACGCGGCGTTGGAACCCGAGGACGGCAGTGACTGGTGCATGGGGTCAAGATATTGGAGCCGTAATCCCCACGTCGCCGGTTACCGTGCCCGCTACGGCATTCTGCTCGACATGGTGGGTGGCGAAGATGCCCGCTTCTGCTTCGAAGGCATCTCCATGCGCTATGCCCGTGACGTCATGGTGCGCCTTTGGGATGCTGCCTCCCGTTGCGGACATTCCGACCTCTTCCAATCTCGTGAGGGAGGTTGGGCACAGGACGACCACGTGCCGATGAACGAAGTGGCAGGCATTCCCACGATTGACGTGATTCCCTTCGTGGAGGGAGAGCACACCTTCGGCGTCACCTGGCACACCGTCTCCGACACGCCCGAACGCATCTCCAAAACCACACTGAAAGGCGTCGGACAAAGCCTCATCCAGTTCCTCTCGGAAGAGCAGTAATCTTTGAGGATTCTGAAAATGTTGGAATCTAACTTGTTACATATACGTAATACACATCACACAAACTCATGACCATCAACGAAACCCAAGACGAAATAATTGAAGAGTTCACCGCGCTGGACGATTGGATGGATCGCTATCAAATGTTGATTGACCTCGGCGAGGAGCAGGCGCCGCTTGCCGATGCTGACAAGACCGAGCAGAACCTGATTGACGGTTGCCAAAGTCGCGTTTGGATTGTCTGCGAAGAGAAGGATGGCAAGCTCCACTTCCGTGCCGACAGCGATGCCCTCATCGTGAAAGGACTCGTCGCCCTTGTGTTGCAGGTGGTGAACGACCACCGTCCTGACGAGATTTACGCCGCAGACCTCTATTTCATTGAACGCATCGGACTGCGCGACCACCTTTCTCCCACCCGCTCCAACGGACTGTTGGCGATGGTCAAGCAAATCCGAATGTATGCACTTGCGTTCCAGAGCAAGATGCAGGGGTGATTTTGCAACCTCTCGACACCCATTTGACACCCGTTTGACAGTCTTCCGAAAGGGGAAAGCCCTTACGTTCATCAGACAGAAAATCTCGGAAAGCAAAAATTTGGGCGCAGCGATGGAAATCCGTCGTTGCGCCCAAAGTGCGTTCTGTGTTTATCAGCAAAAATCAAGAGTTTGTGTTCTGCGGGTCAAAGTGACAGTGCCACGGAACTGTCACGGAAGAGACAAAAAGAGAACCTTGTCTTTTCCACGCGTAGAAAAAGGAACTTGAAAAATGGAACAGCGTGGAAAGTGGGACAAGGTTCTCCGAGGGGTGTCGTTCAGCCCCGATGCGTTTTTTCACTCTTTTGTCTGTCTCGTGTTATATAGTATTGTCTGATTCGGTTTTGTTTCGCGTTCTCTGCTCAGAGCAGTTCAAATTGTTCTTTGAGTTTGCTGAAGTAGCGTCGCGAGACCGTGAGTTCGAGTTTGTCAAAGGGCGGGCAGAGCCTGCAGCGCTGTGTGGAGTTCTCGATGGCGGCGAGATAGTTGATGTTGATGATGCAGGTGTTGCTGATTCTGGTCAAGGCAGGGTGTAGTGCGAGGAGGTTTTCCGCGTTGACGCCTTTTTTCAGTAGATGCACCGTTTGGTCGGTGAGTGTCAGTTGCCAGGAGCGGGTGTCAGCGTTGTAAACGAAGATGAGAATCTGTTCCATGCGCAACAGGAGCAGTTCTGTCACCGATTGCAGTGCGAGTTTCCGTGGCATTTCGTCGCTGATGGGGTTGAACTGTCGCGGTTTTTCTTGGCAGTCGCTGATGATGCGGTTCATGACGGTTTGCAGTTCCTCTTCCTTGTAGGGTTTCAGCAGGAAATCGTAGGCAGCTCGTCGGATGGCATCCAGCATGTAGTGCGAGAAGGCGGTGTAGAAGACTGTTTTGAACGTGAAGTTCAGTCTTGGGCGTATGGCGTCGAGGAACTCCGGTCCGGTGCGTCCCGGCACTTCCACGTCAAGGAAGAGGATGTCGGGTTGGAGGTCCAGCAGGGGCAGGGTGGCTTCCGCGTAGGAGGTGAAGGTGTGAACCTCGCCCACCGCTTCAAAGCGTTTGAGGTCGTTGGCGAGTGTCTCCCGTGCGGTGAGTTCGTCATCGACGATGAAAACAATGAGTCCTTTTCTTTTTTCCATTTTTCAGTGTTTGTTCACGGGCAAAAGTAATATGTTTTTCTTGAACCGATTGTCGCCAAAATTTCACGTTCGGACATGAATTGCAAAACAGCGGGCGCGAGCGGTCGGAAAATGGGGTTAAGTGACGATAAATTTTAGAATACCAAGAGGGTTGAATCAAGTTTTGTGTCCCAAGTCTTTGTTTTCTTTTAAAAAAGTTGCCTAACTTCGCGGGAAATTACGCATTTGTAGAGCATGAACCCCCATAGAAATCTGTATCTTCTTACACGTTTTTCTTCCGTTGTCCGACAAGCTCGTGTGCTGCCTCTTCTCTTGCTGCTCGTTCTGACCGCTTCCTGCGGTCGGAAGGACAGGGTGGATTTGGAGCATGATTTCGAGAAGAAGTTGGGCAACTCCGTCGATCTCATCTACACTCAGCCCGAGCGTGCTGACTCCCAGTTTGTCGCCTTGCAGCAGATCTTGACAGACAGTTCGTTTTGGTATCGCGTGGAGATTTTCCGCGGCACCTGCCTTCTGAGACGTTCAGACACGCTCGGCGCGATGAGGAAATATCAGAAGGTGGCAGCGTGGTGTGAGAAGAATCCACGCTACAACGTGACGGCAGGCGTTCTGCACAACCATCTCGGCGTCTATAACCTGCTGGGTGGGCGTGTCGATTCAGCGCGCCAGGAGTTTGAGCGTGCCTTTGAACTTTTGGACCGTGACCCCAAACAAAGCACGTTGATTTCCACAGTCCTCAATCTTTCCGACCTCTGCTTGCAGGCAGGTGAACTTCCGCTCGCGGCACGCCGGTTTCGCTATGCGCTCTTCCTCTGCGACTCATTGCACGACACGCGCAACCGCTCCGGCATCCACACCGGGCTGGCGCAAATCTACATGGAACTCCAAAACTTTGAGGAGGCGCACCGCTTCTTTGCAATAGCGCGGGAGGAGGTGGAGACAGAGGACATCTACGCTCGCTTCTACTTTCTCACCGCTTTCGGAAACTGCCTCTATTTCGAGCATCGCTATCCTGAGTCCTCCTCCTGCTTCCGGCAAGCCTACAAACTGGCGGACGAGATGAACAGCGACCTGGACCGATTCTCCTGTCTGACGAACCTCGGCGAACTTCATCTCATGATGAACGACCTGAAAGAAGCCGAACGCTATCTGCATCAGAGTGACAGTCTGGCAAACGTGATTTCAACGTTGAAAAGCGACTCTCGCTTCTATGTCAAGAGTCTCATGGCGGACCTCGCTCTTTTGGAGCGCGGCGACACCACCCTCGCCTCCTCCATCAACCTTGACAGCTTGCCCGACCGCGTCAGTTCGCTACGCTACAAAATCCTGCACTATCAGCGCTTGGAAAGATATGCAGCAGAACATGGATTATGGCACAACGCGTGGCTCTTCAAAACCAAAGCCACCAAGTTCTCTGATTCGCTGCGCTCCTTCTCCATACACAACAGCGTCGCAGAAATGACCATGCGATTTCAACGTGACACGACGCTCTTGCATCAACGAATCATGCTGGCGGACTACAAAGCAAAAAACGTGCAGCAACGAAACATCATCCTCTTCTCGCTCCTCGTCATCATTGTCCTGGCACTGCTGGCAACGCTGGCGATGCTCATCTATCGACGCCGCGTCAGCGAACGTTTCAAAAAGCAGATGGAGAAAATCAACGGTCTGAGAATGAACCTGGTCAAAAACCGCGTCTCGCCGCACTATGTCTTCAACGCCTTGGGCACGTTCCTGCCAAAGGTGAAGAGCTTCCCGGAAATTGACGTGCCCATGGAACTGCTGCTTGACGTCTTGCGCGGCAACCTGCTCAACTCGGAACAGACGGCGGTGAAACTGGACGACGAAGTGGACCTGGTGAAGAAGTTCCTCGCACTCTATGACCTCTCCCACGAGAACCATCCGACGGTCTCATGGCACATCGATGAGCAACTGCTTGACCGCGGCATCATGATTCCCGGCATGGCGATTCAGATTCCCGTGGAAAACGCACTGAAGCACGCCTTCCCCTCTCCGACGCCGCAAAACCGGATTGAAGTGGAGGTGAAGAAGGTGGACGAGAAGGTCTGCCTGCGCATCTCAGACAACGGGCAGGGATTCGACCCGGGAAACAGCATCCAAAGCGTCTATGACACGGGCATGGGACTGAAACTCTTGTATCGCACGCTCGAAATCTTGAACGAATATAATTCCCAACAGGCTTCTCTTGACATTGTAAACCTTCAACCGCCTCTCCACGGCACGGTGGTCACCATCTGCATTCCGCTGGACTATGACTTTGAGCGGACTTATGGCGAGTGGGGGGATAGAATGAGGTAAGTAATCCTCAAAAAATAACCTGCATCATCTTTGAAAATCTTTTCGGTCCATA
>SAMEA3663013__coassemble_1054_pt1 | contig 11982 bp, 8 predicted proteins | sample SAMEA3663013__metabat2_low_PE_001 | metagenome-assembled genome bin SAMEA3663013 (sample SAMEA3663013) | pig gut metagenome | biome: pig gut; feature: pig-associated habitat; material: faeces | place: France | collected 2012
CGCTAAGAAACGAAAAGCGACCAAAACGTAAGCACTTTCTTTTGAACGTTCCTTACCCCGTAATTTATAGAACACCCCTAAATCCTTTCAATTTAGCAGTGAAAACAGCCATTTTTCCCGGCTCCTTCGACCCCTTCACGGTCGGACATGCCAACCTTGTGGAACGCGCCCTGCCCATGTTTGACCGCATCGTCATCGGCGTGGGACTCAACGAAAACAAACGTTCCTTCTTTCGCCCCGAAGAGAGAGTGAAGTTCATCAGCGACCTCTACGAGAATGAGCCGCGCGTGAAAGTCGTGGGCTACAACGACCTGACCATCGACCTCGTGCGCCGCGAAGGAGCACAGTTCATCGTGCGCGGCTTGCGTTCCGTCAAGGACTTTGAATATGAGCGCGACATCGCCTCCATGAACCACCGGCTCTCCGGTGTTGAGACGGTTCTGCTCTTCACCGATGCCCACTATGCCGACATCTCCTCCAGCGTCGTCAGAGAACTCCTCGCCTTCGGCAAAGACGTTTCCGACTTCCTGCCGAAGAAGAAATAAAGACACCGGCTTTGTCTTCCGCGTCAAAAGGCAGCGGCAGTCCTTCTTTAGAACACCCCATAACCAAAAACAAACCACGACGCTCCGGCGTCCATCCCCATCCTCATGAAATCAAAACTCCTTCTCTTTCTCCTGCTTCTCCCCGTCACCCTCTTTGCACAACAATACATCCATCCTCAGCAAGACAACCGGCAGAGAGAGCAAATAAATCCCTACGGCGACTTGGACTTTGAGCAGGTCAAGAAACTGCAAATGGCACAGGTCGCCATCACCTGTCTCTACGTGGACAGCGTGGACCAGAAAAAACTCGTGGAAGATGCCATCAACGGCATTCTCTCCAAACTTGACCCGCACTCCTCCTACACCAACGCCTCCGACACGAAGAAACTCAACGAACCGCTCACCGGAAACTTTGAAGGCATCGGCGTCAGTTTCAACATGGTCGAAGACACCTTGCTCGTGCTGCAAGTCATCGGGAAAGGACCTTGTCAGAAAGTGGGCGTTCTGGCGGGCGACCGAATCATCGCTTGCAACGACCGTGTCATCGCCGGCGTGAAAATGGACCGTGACACCATCATGTCCATCCTCCGCGGACCGAAAGGCACGAAAGCACGGCTGAAAGTCGTCAGAAGAGGCGTTGAAGAACCCATCTTCTTTGACGTTATCCGCGACAAAATCCCTCTCAACACCCTTGATGCGGGCTATATGCTCAACTCCACCATCGGCTACATCCGCCTTGAAAGCTTCGGCGCCACCAGCGGCGTGGAGGTGCACGATAAAATCAAGGAATTGCGCAAGCAAGGCATGAAGGACCTCATCCTTGACCTCACTGCCAACGGCGGAGGGCTCATGGCTGCCGCACAAGATGTCGCCACGGAGTTCCTTCCGCAAGGTTCCATGGTCGTCTATGCCGAGGGACGCACCGCCCCGCGCCAAGAACTCAAAGCCACCTCCGGCGGACTCATGCAACAAGAAGGACGCGTCGTGGTGCTCGTCGATGAAACCACCGCCTCTGCCGCGGAAATCGTCAGCGGAGCCATCCAAGACCATGACCGTGGCGTCATCATCGGACGACGCACCTTCGGGAAGGGACTCGTTCAGAGACCCGTGGACCTGCCCGACGGTTCCATGATTCGACTGACCGTTTCCCACTACTACACTCCCTCGGGACGCTGCGTGCAGAAACCCTATAAGAAAGGAGACAAGAAAGCCTATGACAAAGACCTCGACACCCGCTTCGAGCACGGAGAACTGACCTGTCTGGACAGCATACACCTCGATTCCACCAAGGTCTATAAGACGCTCGTCAAGGGACGCACCGTCTATGGCGGCGGAGGCATCATGCCCGACATCTTCGTTCCCTTGGACACCACGCTCATCACTCCCTTCTATCGCCAACTCCGTCGTCACAACCTCATCAACGACCAAGTCTTGAAGTTCGTCGATGCCAATCGCCGGGAGATTCAGTCGAAGCACAAAAAGTTCGACTCCTACATCAAGAACTACACCGTCCCCGCCTCCCTCATCGACGCCATCTTTGCTGCCGCAGAGAAGAAGAAGGTGACGCCCAAGGACGAAGAAGAGCGAAAGAAAACCGTGGAACAACTTGAAGTCTCGCTCAAAGAACTCATTGCCTACGACATTTGGGAGCGCAACGAATATTTCCGTCTCGTGAACCGTCGCAATGACATTTTGAAGCGTGCGCTGGAATATTTGGAGACGGGAAAATAGCGTGGGTAGTCCTAAAATCATGCACAGACTCCGGTTCATGAAACTCCGTTCAGTCGTTGGCTAACTCCTCATCACGCCCTTTTTGATTTCTTTTCCGCTGATGCTCTTCAACTCCTTTGAATTTTGCCTTTTCCTTCCCGTAGCGTTCGCGTTCTATTGGCTGCTCCGGTGCCGGTGGCACTGGCAAAACGCCTTTCTGCTGGCAGCGAGCTATGTCTTCTACGCCATGTGGGACGTGCGCTTCCTTTGGCTCATCGCCGGTGTTTCGCTCACGGCGTGGCTGAGCGGAATGGGCATCGCCCGCTTCGGTTGTGGCAGCCGCAGAGCGAAGGGCATTGTGGCGGCACAGGCGGCGGTGAGCCTCGGCGTCCTGTTTGTCTTTAAATATTTCAATTTTTTCGTAGATGCCTTCGTCAGCCTTTCCGAGTGGTTAGGCTTTTCTGCCTGTCGTCCGCTGTGGCAGGTGGCGCTGCCCGTGGGTATCAGTTTCTACACGTTCCAAGCCTTGGCATACGTCATCGACGTGTATCGCGGCGAGACAAAGGCGTGTCGCAGCGCCCTCACATTTTTCACCTTCATTGCATTCTTTCCGCAGTTGGTGGCAGGTCCCATTGAGCGTGCCGCGCGGCTGCTGCCCTACTTCGACCGCCCGCGCAGTCTTGACTACGCCTCGGCAGTCGATGGCTTGCGCCTGTTGCTTTGGGGCATGGTGAAGAAAACCGTGATTGCGGACAACTGTGCCACCATCGTCAATGCCATTTATGCCAACCCGAATGCCGATGGCACGGACCTTTGGGTGGCAACCTTCTTCTTTGCCATTCAGATTTACGGTGACTTCTCGGGCTACTCCGACATCGCCGTGGGTTGCGGAAGGCTCTTTGGCATTCCCCTGATGCAGAACTTCCGCTTGCCCTACTTCTCGCGTAGCGTCGCCGAGTTCTGGAGGCGGTGGCACATATCGCTCATGTCGTGGTTTCGTGACTACATCTACATTCTTCTCGGCGGGTCGCGTGGCGGCAGACTGCGCACGGCAGGCAACACCTTCATCGTGTTCCTGCTGAGCGGGTTGTGGCACGGAGCGAACTTCACCTTCGTGCTGTGGGGCGCGTATCACGCCTGCCTTTTCCTGCCGGGCATTCTCCTCAGAAAACAGCGGCGTCGCAATGACGACATGGCTGCCGGAGGCTCATTGCCCTCGTTCCATGTGGCTTGGCAGATGGGGCGCACTTTTCTGCTGGTGTGTCTCGGTTGGGTGCTGTTCCGTTCGGAGGACGTGAGTGCTGCCGGTCTGCGACTGCACCGCATGTTCACCGATTTGCATTGGCATGTGCCCTTCTGCGGGCGTCTGCCGCTCTTGTTGCCTGTCGTGCTCTTGCTCGTGGAATGGTTCACGCGGCACAGGGAACATCCGCTCGACCTGCCGGCGCGGGGACTTTGGCGAAGCCGTGCAGTGCGCTATGCCGTTTACTATGCCCTCATCCTTAGCGTGCTGCAATGGGGCGGCACGCCGGTGGAATTTATCTATTTCCAGTTCTAAATGCCCAAGATGAAACGATTCCTGCTCCGCACCATCCTCTTCCTCTTGCCCCTCGCCTTGCTGCTTGTGGGCGGCGAGGTCGTGCTGAGGCTGCAACCGAATGCTGCCAAGGCAAAGGATAATGCCATGCGGCTCACGGGCAACCTCATTGACACGTTGATACTGGGCAGTTCGCACGCCTACTATGGGCTCTGCCCCGAAATCTTTGGACGCAACGCCTACAACGCGGCGCAGGTGTCGCAGACGCTGAAGTACGATGAGTTCATTCTCAACCACTATGCCTTGCCGAGGCTGCGGACGGTGGTGCTCACGATGTCCGATTTCAGTTTCTACGAGGAGTTGGAAGGCACTCCGACTTGGTATTATGCCGCTCGCTATCGCATGTATATGGGTTGCGACTACCATTCTCTCGCCAGTGCCTACGCTTGGGAGGTGGCAGCGTTTCCAGTCTTCACCAAGAAACTGCTTGCCCTCTGCCGTTCCCCCAAAGAGCGTTGGAGCCTGCGTGGACAAGGACTCGAATTCACGCTTGAAAATCGCGATGCCGACTGGGACAACGGCAGCGAAAGGGCAGCCGTGAACCGCTACGAAGACCTCAGCCACGGCGATGTCAACGAGGCTCGCCTCTGCCACATGGCTGCCTGGTGTCAAAAGCGCGGCATCAGTCTTGTGCTGGTTGCCACACCGCTGTGGCGCTCATACCGTGCAGCGCAAAATCCGGCGCAAACGGCTGACATGCACCGTCGCATTGCCGCGGTGGTCGCTCGTTTTCCGCAAACGGTTCGTTTCCTTGACTTCTCCGCCGACCCCGCTTTCACCGCCAACGACTTCTTTGACTCCGACCACCTCAACACCCTTGGCGCAGTCAAGTTGTCGCGGAAAGTGAAAGGGAAAATATGAACCGCAAACTCAAAGAATGCGGCTGTCTAAAACTCAAAAGCCTAAAAACATCCTGCCCGAAGTCTTGTAAGTAAGGACTTCGGATTTTTTGTTGTCCGGTAAACACGCTTCGTGGTTGAACTCCGTTGAGGCTTGTGCAGGAAAAGTCACTCTTTCCTTAGTTCTCGTTACTTACCACTCGTCGAGCGGTAAGTAACGAATCGGCTTGTAGGAGTGACGAATCGGCGCGCAGGAGTGACGAATCGGCGCGCAGGAGTGACGAATCGGCGCGCAGGAGTGACTTGATGCCTTAAAACTCTTAGCGGAAAGCAACGATTTTTCCTTAGGCTTCGTCACGCTGTCAAGCCTATCCCTTGCTTTTGCGCGCCGTTTCGTCACTTACCGCCGTGCCGCGGCATGTTTACCGCCGTGCCGCGGTAAGTGACGGAGTGCGCACGCAGGAGTGACGGAGCGGCGCGCAGGAGTGACGAATCGGCTTGTAGGAGTGACTTGATGCCTTAAATCTCTTAGCGGAAAGCCACGTTTTTTCCTTAGGCTTTGTCACTCTTTCCTTAGTCTCCGTCACTCTTTTCTTTGGGTTCGTTACTTACCGCCCCACGGGCGGTAAACTTACCGTCCCACGGGCGGTAAACTTGCCGTCCCTCGGGCGGTAAACATGCCGTCCCTCGGGCGGTAAGTAACAAGTCGGCGCGCAGGAGTGACGGAACGGCACGCAGGAACGACGCCACGCCGTCCGCGAATGTTATGTTTTGACGAATGTAGATTTTGATGCAACTCGGCTCCCGTGACGCCCCGTTGACACCGTCACGTTCGTCACGCTCGTTACGTTCGTCACACACGTTACGCACGAATCATTCGCGTTCATTCGTTCCATTCGTTTGATTCGTGTTCAAAAAACAGAATCAGCCGTGGCGAGGATGAGGGGGACAGTGGCGGTGACGTGGGTCGGTGTGACGTCGGCGGTTGGTCAGACGTCACGCCCGCCTTTTGACTTTCAAACGGGTGTTGAAAAGGCGGCGGGAAAGCTGGCGAGGCGTAGCATCATGACTTCGTCCGCCAAGAAAAAGAGGGCTACGTCCAAGTGAACGCAGCCCTCAAAATTGGGTGTGGCGAGAAAGCCTGTTTTTTATTTGCCCGACATGCCCTCCTCGGAGAAGTTGGCGGGCAGCATGGAGATGGTGATGCAGTTGCCCTGCTTGAGAAGTACTTTCTTGGCAAAGGCACGGATCTTGTCGGAGGTCACTCCCTGAATGGCGGCTTCACAACCGGTGCGAGAGTCTTTGTTCCAAACAACCTTTTCGGTGATGACTTCGTCCCAGTAGCCATTCTTCTTCTGATTGTCGGCGAGTGCCTTCTCGGCGTATTTCTTCACTTTGTCCAGTTCCTCTGCGGTCACGCCCTTGGCGGCGATGTCCTCAATGCCTTGGCGCATGAGCAGCAGGGCAGAGTCAAGACTGGCGGGTTTCACAGGGCACTGGATGGTCAGCTGGTATTCGTCGTTCACGTCGCGTTCCAGTTCGGCGCGTGCACCGACGCTGTAGGCGATGCCGGCATCTTCACGGATGCTCTTGAGGTAACGTTGCGTGAGGATTTCACCGAAGGCGCTGACCACTTGTGCGTCTTCCACAGTCCAGGGCTGCTTGCCGTGCCAAATCTGCAGGATGATGGCTTGGGGCGTTTCCATGGCGCGGCGGAAGTGGTTGTCCACCTTGCCTTTGGCGGGGTCAATGTGCAAATCGACTGCCTGCTCGCGGTTTTTCACGCCGGGGAGTGTGGCAATGTACTGTGCCACGAAGGCTTTCAGAGAGTCGGGATTGAAGGCACCGGTGAAGAAGAAGTCGAAGTCGCCGGCAGAGGCGAAGCGTTCGGCATAGACTTTCTTGATTCCTTCGTAGGTCACCTTGTCCAAATCAGCACGATTCAGCTGAGCTTTGCGCGGCTGGTTCTTGTAGATGGTCGCCATGATGGAGTCGTTGAACGCCTTCATGGGGTTCTTTTCGGCGTTTTCAAGACTTGCCTTGACGAGGTTCATGATGTTGTTATAGGCGTCGTTGTCGTCAATGGCAGGCTGGAAGCGCAGGTGAATCAGTTCAAAGAGCGTGCGGAGGTCCTTGGGAGTGGATTCGCCGGAGAGTTGTTCGCTCAGTTCGCCGAGTTTCACGTTGACGGAGGCTTGTTTGCCGGCGAGTTTCTTCTGCAATTCGGTCTGGGTGAAGTTGCCGACGCCGCAACTGTTCACCACGAAGTCAAATGCCTTGACGTTGGCAATGTCGGCATCGGAAGTTTTGTTCTTTCCGCCGAAACTGCTGGCGCTGAAGAGCACCTGAGAGTCGTCGATGTCCGTCTGCTTGAAGAAGACGCGGGCGCCGTTGTCGAGGTTCCACACCTTGTAGCCAAAGTCAGCGTCCTTTGCTTCGGGCAGTGCCTTGGGCTCGGGGAGATTCGGCACGAGCGGTTCGTTCTTCACGTTGTCCACGTAGGGCGTGAGCTCAGCTTTCTTGGCTGCTTCCACCGCTTTCTTCATGTCGTCGGAAGTGGGAATGGTAACGCCTTCCTTTTCGGGGAACATGGCGAGCAGCACGAAGTTGGTGTCAACGGAGCAGGTGAATTGTTGGAAGACTTGGTTCACGGCTTCCACGGGCATTTGCGGAACGAGCATCTTGTAGGTTTGGTAGGAGTCCTCAATGCTGGGGATGGGGTCGTTCTCAAGGAAGTGGCGAACGTATTGCGGCACGAAGAAGTCGTTTCTCTGTTTGTCGCGGTTGTCATAGGTTTTCTCTTCCTCGCTGAGGAACTCTTCGCGAGCACGCACCAGTTCCGTGGCGGTGAATCCGAAGCGTGTGGCGCGCTCCACCTCCTGCATGGCAACCTGCACGGCGGCAGTTTCCTGTCCGGGCTTAGGAATCACAACGAGGCTGTAGGCGTCTTTTGTCTTTGACATGATGAAGTTGCCGTCGCCTGCCTGTGCGAGTGCGAAGGGACAGTCGGGTTTCTGTGCCAATTCCTGCAAACGGGCGTTGAGCATCTGCTCGCTCATGGAGATGAGATATTTCACCGCCACATAGTTTAAGGTCTTCTTGAGTTGGTCCGGCATCGGGTCATGCTTGAAGAACATCAGGATTTGGGTCATCTGCTGCTCCTTGTCCTTATCCACAATGTAGATGGGCTCGTTGTTGTCGGGAACGGGATAGGTTTCGTATTTTGCCGGATTCTCCTGTGCTTTGATGGGCGAGAAGATTTCCTTGATTTTGGCTTCGACGAGGTCCACGTCAATGTCTCCGACGACGATGATGCCTTGGAGGTCGGGGCGATACCATTTCTCATAGTATGCTCTCAGTTCTTCGGGTTTGAAGTTGTCGATGACGCTCATCAAGCCGATGGGGAAGCGGAGACCGTAGCGGGAGCCGGGATAAATCTTGGGAAGGTTTCTCTCGAAGATGCGTTGGGAAGCGCTGGAGCGCATTCTCCACTCTTCGTGAATCACGCCGCGTTCCTTGTCGATTTCCTTGGGGTCGAGGGTCAGACCGTCTGCCCAGTCGTGAAGAATGAGCAGGCAGCTGTCAATGTTGCTCTCGGTCACGGGGACGTCGTCGATGTTATAGACCGTCTCATCGGTGGAGGTGTAGGCGTTGAGGTTACGACCGAACTTCACGCCGATGCTTTCGCAATACTTGATGAGTCTGTCACCGGGGAAGTTGTCCGTGCCGTTGAAGCACATGTGTTCCAGGAAGTGAGCGAGACCGCGCTGGCTCTCTTCTTCCTGCACGCTGCCGACCTTCTGCGCGATGTAGAAACTGGCGAGATTCTCGGGCAGCGCGTTGTGACGGATGTAGTAGGTAAGTCCGTTGGGCAGTTTACCGATGCGCACATCCTTGTCAATGGGCAGTTCCGGAACGGACTGCGCCCCTGCAGGCAGCCACACGAGCGTTGCCAACAGGACAAAAAGGAATTTGATTTTTTTCATGATGAAATGGAATGTAAATGGTAATAATTCTGTGTCGTCTGTGAGGATTGTATATAATAAGGTATATACGAAGGTGGGCTTTAGTGCTTACATGATTGAGGCGCTTTCTGCCCCCTTCTTCGCCGATTGGGGCTTTTGTTGGTTAGACGTAGCGCCGTTCGATTTTGCTACACACCTCTGCTCTTTTTGTTCTGAGAAACGAGGAAATAATGTAAGAAGCGAGCAAAAGTACTATTTCCCACTGACTTGAAGCGCTTTTGGAAAACAAATTGTTAATTTTGCGCGTTAAAAACTTTCTTTTCTCTTCTCGCAAGAGACATCATCTATAACACAGACCACAAAGATGATTCGCAAATTTGATTTCCTCGTCATCGGTTCCGGCGTGGCAGGAATGAGTTATGCGCTGCAAGCCGCAGCTTCCGGAAAGGGCAAAGTTGCCCTCGTTTGCAAAACACAGATTGAAGAAGCCAACACCGCCAAAGCGCAAGGCGGCATCGCTTCAGTGACCAACTTGAAAGTGGATGACTTCCAAAAACACATCCACGACACACTCATTGCCGGGGACTACATTTCTGACCCGAGCGCCGTGGAACAGGTGGTGAAAAAAGCGCCCGAAGGCATCAAACGCCTCGTCGAATGGGGCGTGAATTTTGATAAACAGGAGGATGGCTCCTTCGACCTGCACCGCGAAGGCGGACACTCCGAGTTCCGCATCCTTCACCACGCCGATGACACCGGCTTCGAGATTCAACGCGGTCTCATCGAAGCCGTGCGCAGACACCCCGACATCGTCGTCTTGGAAAACCATTTTGCCGTCGAAATCATCACCCAACACCACCTCGGCATTGAAGTGACCCGCCGCACGCCTGACATCGAATGTTTCGGCGCCTACATCCTCGACCCGGACACCCGGAAGATTGACACCTTCCTCTCCCGCGTCACCGTCCTCTGCACCGGAGGCTGCGGAGCGGTCTATACCACCACCACCAACCCCGAAATCGCCACGGGCGACGGCATCGCCATGGCATACCGCGCCAAAGCCACTGTCCGCGACATGGAGTTCATTCAGTTCCACCCCACTGCGCTCTTCCATCCCGGCGAGTCGCATCCCGCCTATCTCATCACGGAAGCCATGCGCGGCTACGGCGGCATCCTCCGACTTCCCAACGGTGAAGAATTCATGCAGAAATATGACCGAAGACTTTCCCTCGCGCCCCGCGACATCGTCGCCCGAGCCATCGACAAGGAAATGAAGATTCACGGACTCGACCATGTCTGCCTCGACGTCACGCACAAAGACCCGGAGGAAACGAAACACCATTTCCCGAACATCTATCAGAAATGCCTCAGCCTCGGCATCGACATCACGAAGCAATATATCCCCGTTGTGCCCTGTGCCCACTATCTCTGCGGCGGCATCAAAGTCGATCTCAACGCCTGCTCCAGCATCAAGCGACTCTACGCCATCGGCGAATGCGCCTGCACCGGACTCCACGGCGGCAACCGTCTGGCTTCCAACTCGCTCATCGAAGCCGTCGTCTATGCCGACACCGCCGCAGCCCACTCCATCGCCCACATTGACGACTATGCCTTCAACACCGACGTCCCGGAATGGAACGATGAAGGCACCATGTCAAACGAAGAGAAGGTGCTCATTGCGCAGGACGCCAAGGAAGTGGAGCAAATCATGTCAAAATATGTCGGCATCGTCCGCTCCGACCTTCGTCTGAAACGCGCCTGGACCCGACTCGACCTCCTCTATGAAGAAACCGAGGAACTCTTCAAGCGCGTCAAAGCCACCCGCGACATCTGCGAACTGAGAAACATGATAAACGTGGGCTATCTCATCACCAGACAAGCCATGGAAAGAAAGGAAAGTCGTGGGTTGCACTACACGATTGACTACCCAAAACATGCCTACGACCAAAATTAAGCGTCTCTCTTTTCGCATTTTTTAAAAAGTTATACATATCTTTGCCCCATATCTTCCTTTTTTGAAGAATAAACTAAAGTACACAACGATATGAAACACTTCAAAACATGGATGGCGTGTCTGCTCCTCGGCGGAATGACCATGCAAAGCGCACAGGCGCAGAAAGAAGGGAAGAAGGAATATCCCTACGCTTTCATCGGCGTTCAGGGAGGTCTTCAGTCCACCTTCACAAACTTCACCTTCTCCAACATCGAAACCCCCATCTTCGCCGGTAGTGTCGGTGCCATGTGGACGCCCGTGGTCGGAACTCGAGTTCACGTCAGCGCCATGAACTGCAAAGGAGCCATCAAAGAACTCAACGAGACCTACGGCTACAAGTTCGTGACCTCCGATCTCGACCTCATGATTAACCTCAAGCGCATCTTCGCGCCTTACAACGAGCAGGACATCAACGTCTATCTCATCGGTGGCGTCGGTCTGACCTACGCTTGGGACAACGAAAAGGTGAATGCTCTCGCACAGTCCTCCGGAAATCGTAGTTACAGCCTCGCTTGGGACGACGACCGCCTCGTCCACAACTTCCGCGTCGGTGCTCAGTTTGAAGCAGCCCTCTCCCGCGTCGTCGGACTCAACTTGGAAGTCACCGCCAACAATCTTTCCGACCGCTTCAACTCCAAAATCAACGGAAAAGGTGACTGGCAACTCCAAGCGCTCATCGGTCTCAACTTCAAAATCGGACGTCCCGGTAAGGCGAAAGCCACCTCTGGAAATGCAATCGCCATGCAGGACTACAACGCCAACAGAAATGCTGATGCCTTGGCTGCCAACAAGCAAGACCCGTCCGCGACGCCGAAACCCGACCCCAAACCCGTCGTGACACCTCCCGCACCCAAGAAACTGGCTGAAACGAAGTGCGAAATCTTCTTTGACATCAACAGTTCCGCCGTGCGCGCCTCCGAAGAAGCCAAACTCCAAGCCTTCGCAGAATGGATGAAGCAGCACCCCTCTGCCAAAGCTGAAATCATGGGATATGCTGATGCAGGAACGGGCAACCCGACCATCAACCGAAACATCTCTCAGAAACGCGCCGACAGAGTAGCCAAATTCCTCGTCGAACGCTACGGTATCTCCGCCGACCGCCTCACCACAGGCTATAAGGGTGACAGCGTTCAACCGTTCAAAGATAACGACTCCAACCGCGTGGTCATCGGCGTGGCTAAAGAAACGAAATGAATTTCATCCGGCGTGAATCGTTGCAGATGAAAGAAGCCGGAAACCATTAAGAAACCAATCAAGGTGCTCTCAGAACCAGTTCGCAGGTTTTGAGAGCACCTTTTGGTTTGCCCGTTCTCGTTCCGCAAAGCCGCTATGA
>SAMEA3663013__coassemble_1166_pt1 | contig 10942 bp, 6 predicted proteins | sample SAMEA3663013__metabat2_low_PE_001 | metagenome-assembled genome bin SAMEA3663013 (sample SAMEA3663013) | pig gut metagenome | biome: pig gut; feature: pig-associated habitat; material: faeces | place: France | collected 2012
CGCCGAAGCGGCATCATGACCATCGTTCGGACCGATGCCCTGCAAACGCTCTGCCTTCTGCTGGCTGCGGTGGGCATTCTGTTTGCTGCCATGGAGCAACTCCGCCTTGACTTCCCGGGATTGATGAATCTTGTGAAAGAAAGTGACATGGGAAGAGTGTGGGAATGGGATGCCTCAAGCCGACAAGCTTTCTGGCGACAGTTCATCAGCGGCGCGTTCATCGTCGTGGTCATGACGGGACTGGACCAGGACATGATGCAAAAGAACCTCACCTGCCGCACGCTGAAAGACGCACAGAAGAACATGATGGGCTACGGACTCTGCTTCCTTCCGGTCAACGCACTATTCCTCATTTTGGGCATCGTGCTCTACACGCTCTGTGCGCAACAGGGCATTACCGCCTCCGGCGACCGTCTCCTGCCGACACTCGTGCAGAGCGGCTGCCTGGGAGAATGGGTGGTCATTCCCTTCACGATTGGCATCGTGGCTGCCGCTTTCTCCAGCGCGGACTCAGCACTGACGGCGCTGACCACCACCATCTGCATTGACCTGCTCCACACCGACCAAGTTCCGGACGCTGAAGCGGAGCGAAAAAGGCGACTCATTCACTTGGCACTGATTCCGGTCTTCATGGTCTGCCTCATCGCCCTGCGGCTGGCGGGCGGCGACAACATTTTGAACACCATCTACGTGATGGCGTCCTACACCTACGGTCCCTTGCTCGGACTCTTCGCGTTCGGGCTGTTCACCCGCAGAAAATGTGGAGGGAGAAAAGTGTGGCTGGTGTGTCTCGCCGCACCTGCCATCTGCGGCGCACTGGACTTTCTTGCGCCGCGTCTGTGGAACTACACTTTCGGCTATGAATTACTCTTGCTCAACGGCACACTGACCTTTGCCGGACTCTGGCTGCTGGGCTGCTCCGGAGTCGATTTGCCCAAGAAGAAATCCTGACGCTGTGGCACCGCCGGTGCGTTGCCGTGGTCAATGCGGTCCAAAAGTCGGGCGACATCATCAATGATGCGTTGATAAAGCGGTGCGGAAACATAGTTCGTGTGTCTCCGAAGCATTTCTTCGACGGTGGAAACAGCGTGCTGATAGGCGGCGAGTTCATTCTGCATTTGCACCTGATGATTGGCGAGACGTCTGATTTCTCGCTCCCGCTCCCTGTGGAGCACCTCGCAAACACTGTTCAGAAGCGGCACCACGACACCGTCGAATAGGTCGTGGCCACGCATGAAAAGATAGGTCGTTTCGGGGGTGACGCCCAACGTCTGAAGTTCTTCGCGCAGCGGCTTGTAAGTTTTCTTTGCCGCAGGAAAGGTCTTCTGCAAACGCGCCATTTTTGCATTGACCAAATGGCGGAGAGAATCCAGCGTGCGCTCGGGATGCCGAAGATCCACCTGCTCAAGCCGCACGAAGTGATAGAAGTCAAGCATGGAGAAATTCTTGTATTCTCCAAAACGATAGCACCAAACGTTCCAGATGAAAAGAGGGTAAATGACGGAGGAATATTGGGCAAGAAAAGTCTCAAAGTCAAAAATGCTGCGGTCGTTGAGCGTCGTCATCACGCAGACATTGTGGAGCGCCGGGGCGTAGCATTGAAAGTTCTCGATGGCGTAGGCGTAGGTGTGAAAGATATAAGGGTTCTTGCACACCGCTTCCGACAAAGGCGTGACGCCCTGCAACAAATAGTCATAGTCCGCATCGACACAGGCAATCATGCAACTGCCCAACCGCGCCCCGAGCGAATTGGAAAGCGCAATCTTCTTCCCCTTTGACAACGTGGTGCGCGAAGGGAGCATCACCTCAAAATAGCGCGACGGGGTCTCCAACGTGCGCAACAGGGTGCTCCAGAAAAAAATGTCCTCATAGCTTTCCACATACGCCACCACACGCTGACGCCCGTTCTTTCCGCTGAGACGATTCATCGCCTCAACATAACGGGAATCTGCATTTCGAACCAGTTGTTTCATGAGTGTGGCGCTAAAGAAACGGATTCATATTTCAACTTATTGAGCAAAAGGGCAGTAGAAAACTTTACGCCTTCCCCCCCTACCCTTCTATTCACTGCCGGCGTCGCTTCCCCATGCTTACACCGTAATCTCGCTCACCTCTGTCACGGCATCTTCCCAGCCGTCCATGATGAGAGCCGGAGAGTGGGTCGTCAGCACGAGTTGCGCATTGGGATTCAGTTCGCGAATAAGGGTGATGAGTTTCTGCTGCCACTCGAAATGAAGGCTCGCCTCGGGCTCGTCCATGAAGATGATGTAGGGTTGCAGGTCTTCTGTCAAGACGGTGAGCAGGATGAGCAACATTTGTTTTTCGCCGCTGGAGAGGAGGTAGGGCGAGAGCGGTTCGCCATATTGAATGAAGGAAAGTTCGTTGCTCTGTCGGTCAATCTTCTTGCCGGTCTCGGCAAAGAGTGAATCGACCATGTCCAAGAAACGATTTTTGAGATTAGCCGCCTCCGTGGCTTTCTCCTTCCCCTCGGGGTCGCCGCTGGTGAGCAAAGCAATCATGCGGTTACCAATATTGACCTGATAGTCCAAATATCTCCGCTGCACCAAATAGAGTTGCCAGTCCAGCTCCGTCACGATGCGTGCGTCGCCGCTCACCCCTTCTGAGCCGGTCACCACCATCTTGCGGTCAAAACTCCGCAACACGTCATAGCGAATGCCGGTGGCGTCACACGGGCTGAACTCCACCTTCACGCCAAAATGCGTGCCAGCGGAAAGTTCGCCGGTGGTGGGCAGCGAACGCAGGTGATGAATGAGTTTGTTGAGAATGGTGGATTTGCCTTCCCCGTTTCGTCCGCTCAGGACGTTCACGTCGGGACGTAAGTTCCAAACAATGTGCTTGTGTCCGCTCCACAAACTTGAAATCTCAATGCGGTTGATTCGTTCTGCTAACTTCATCATGGTCGTTTATCCGCAAGGGTATGGTTGCTATTTGAGACTGGAAAGCAGGTGCTCGCTTATAGAACACGCCGTAAGAGTCTTGTTCAAAAGAGACATGGCGAAGGTAGCAATAAAACAAAAGATACTCACCGCCTGCAGCAAAATATTTTGTGGCTGCCGATAAAAGTATGAAGATTGATCCGCAGATAACCGTCAAAACAAAGTCAGAGACTGCCGGAAAGTTTCACTTGAAAAGCGAGTGAACCGAGGCGTAGGAAAGCCGTTCGTGGGCAAAATCAGCAAGTTTATCAATAAAATCACATAAAGATGATGGTCATGTTAAACCTTTGTCGGACATTTGCATCAAAATAGATGAAAAAACGGGAAAACGATGCCGAACTCACCGGCAACAACGTCAAAGACTTTGGCAACTCCACGCAAACCCTCCGCCTTCCCGAATATCTATTTACTCCTTTTTATATTAAATGTACATGAGCACTTCACTCTTCCGCTTGCAACGTTTCGCACTCATTCTGCTTCTTCTGTGCGGAAACTTCTCCCTCATGCAAGCGCAGCGCTTTCTCATCACCGGCACAGCCCAAGAAGAGAAGACAAACGCAGCAGTCGAATTTGCCAGTGTGGCACTCCTCCGTCCGGACAGCACGGGAATCAGTGCCGTCACCACCGACGAAAACGGAAAATTCACCATCCAAGCTCGCGAGGCTGGAAAATATCTCGTGAAAATCTCCTTCGTGGGCTTCACTCCGGTCGTCAAAGCGGTGGAACTGACCGCTGAAAATGACTCCGTCGGTCTCGGCACCATTGTCATGAAAAGTTCTGACAACATTCTGAAGGGCGCCACCGTTTCTGCCGTTGCAGCCAAAGTGGAGCAGAAAGACGACACGACGATGTTCAACGCCTCTGCCTACAGAGTGCCGGAAGGTTCCACCCTTGAATCACTCGTCAAACAACTGCCGGGCGTGGAGGTGGACGACGACGGAACCATCAAGTGGAACGGAAAAACCGTCACCGAGTTCCTCATCAACGGCAAAGACTTCTTCAAAGGCGACACGCAGACTGCCATGAAGAACCTGCCGACGGATTTGGTGAATAAGATTAAGGCGTATGACAAGAAGAGTGACTACGCCGAACAGACCGGCATCGACGACGGCGAAGAGACCACCGTGCTCGACATCACAACAAAGCGCGAGCTGAATGAGTCATGGATTACGAACGTGGATTTGGCTTATGGCAACAAAGACCGCTACTCCGGTCGCATCTTTGCCACCCGCTTCACGGATCGCACCCGCGTCACCGTCTTCGGCGCTGCCAACAACACAAACGACCAGGGTTTCGGAGGTCCGAGAGGCTTCGGACGCGGGCAAGGCGGACTGACTGCCACCAAGAACGCAGGACTTGATTACTCTTGGGAAAGCAAAAAAACAAAAAAGGAAAACGGACACATCGAAGTGGGCGGAAACGTGCGCTACAATCACTCGGACAACGACCTCATTTCTTCCTCCAACTCGGAAACCTTCCTGACCACGGGCAGCACCAGCTCATTCTCCAACAGCCGCAATTTTAGCTCCAGCGCGAGAACCAACGTGTACTCAGCATTCCGTCTGCAATGGAATCCCGACACGATGACGACCATCACGTTCCGTCCCTCCTACACCTACTCCAAGAGCCGCAACAACGGCAACAACAGTTCTGCGACGTTCAGCGATGACCCCTACACGAAAACCACGGGCGACCCGCTTGAAGAAATCTTCAGAGAAAATGTCATTCAGAACAATCCCGAACTCTACGCACTCCTCGTGAACACCAACGAGCGTCAGTCACTCGGCGAAAGCGAAAGTCAAAGCCTCAGCGGAACACTCAACATCGTGCGCAAACTGAACTCCAAAGGTCGCAACGTCTCCTTGAGAGCACGCGCCGGCTGGGGCAAGAGCGAATCCGAATCGTTTTCCATTTCCAGCATCAATTTCAACGAATCAACGGGCAAACCTTCCTCCTTCCTGAATCAGTATAGCAACACGCCGGGCAAGAACTGGAACCTTAGCACCCGTCTGGGATATGTTGAACCCCTCGGAAAGAACTGGTACGGGGAACTGCGCTATCAGTACAGTTACAAATACACGGACTCAAACCGCTCGCGCTACAATCTCAACGAACTTGCCTCCGACGCTTTCCGCCAGGAACACGCAGACCTCTTCGCTGAAGACCCCGAACTGGAAGAAGAACTCGCCGGCTTCGGCTCCACCAACAGCTATCCCATCGGAACGCTGCCCACACGAAACGACTTGCTGAACTATGTTCGCGACCTGAACAACTCGCAGTATGCTACCTATAAATACTTTGAGCACACAGCCACGGCAGGCGTGCGCTACAATTCCGAAAAAATCCGCTTCAACGCCGGCGTGGATTTCAATCCCGAGAAGACAAAGATGCGCTACAACCGCCCCGGTCAGCACATTGACACGCTCATCACTCGCGACGTCTTCATGGTTTCACCGCAAGTGCGCTTCCGCTATAAGTTCTCAAAGACAGCGAACCTTGACATCAACTATCGCGGCTCCGCTTCTCAGCCTTCCATGACTGACCTCCTCGCCGTGGTCGATGACTCCGACCCGCTGAACATCTCCATGGGTAACCCGGGATTGAAACCTTCTTGGAACAACAACCTCTTTGTGCGCTACAACGGCTATAACCCCACTCGCCAACGCACCATCATGGTTGGCATGCACGCAACACAGACCATCAACTCCGTGTCTAACAACATGGTCTATGACCCAACAACCGGTGTTCGATACGTTCGCCCCGAGAACATCAACGGCAACTGGAACGCCCGAGCCATGTTCATGTTCAACTCAGCACTCGGCGCCAAGAAACTGTTCAACATCAACAACTTCCTGGCATTCAGATATGACAACTCCGTGGGCTACATTTCCACGAAGACCGCTTCCGCAACGCCCACACCCAACCCCGTGAACATGATTCTGAAAGAAGCAGCCGTGAGCGGGCCTGAAAACGAAGAAGGTTCCTACAACTACTACAACCGACTCTTCAACGCTGCCAGCGCAGCCTCTGAAAAGAACACGACTCGCACACTCGGCTTCGATGAGAACTTGAACCTGACCTATCGCGCCACTTGGTTCGACGTCAGTCTGCTCGGTCGCCTCAACTACCAGCACGCCCGCGCCACCATCCAGGAAAACGCCAACATGGACACGTGGAACTTTGCCTACGGCGCTTCGACCAACGTGAACCTGCCCTGGGGCATGAGCATCTCAACCGACATCCGCATGACGTCACGTCGCGGCTACTCCGACCAGTCCATGAACACCAACGAACTGGTTTGGAACGCCCAGATTGCTCAGTCCTTCCTCAAGAAAAAGGCTGCCACCATCAGCATTCAGTTCTATGACATTCTCCACCGTCAGAGCAACGTGAGCCGCACGCTGACCGCCACGCAGAGAACCGATACTTGGAGCAACGCAATCAACTCCTACTTCATGGTGCACTTCATCTACAAGCTCAACATCTTCAACGGCTCCGCCGGCAACAAATCCGGCGAGAAAGAAGGAGTGCGAATGGGACCTCCCAATATGCAGGGACCCGGTGGAATGCCGGCAAGACCTATGGGACCGCCGATGGGCGGAGGCATGGGAGGCGGCAGATACTTCTGAGAAAACATGCACTCAAAAATGAATCACACTCTCATTTTATAAATAGAAATCTTTCTCCTCAATAAAAAAGTACATATTGTTCTCTCTCTATACATCTGTTAGGAAGGTCTTCGCAGGGATGCGCGGGCCTTCCGTTTTTTTTGAAACAAACCCTAAAACCGGACTACATCCGAAAACTTTGGCACACTTGAATGACAAAGGATACTCTCGCAGAGAGAAAAACAAAGCGGCAAGAGAGAAAAACGGAGCGGCAAAAAGCAAAAAGAAGAAAATATTTGTACTTTTGCCGCGGTTTCAAGACCTCTCCCCCTCGGAGAAGCCAAATTGAACGCTCAGAACGCACTCAAAAAAAGATTCGGTTCGATGCGCACCTACTGGAGTTACAACAAATCTTTGAGAACACTCGAAACCTGGCAGCCAGATTGCTGGGTGCAAGTCACATGTCCCACTCCGGAGGACGAAAAGTTCCTGCTTGAAGAACTCAAAGTGCCGGACTACTTCCTTGACGACATCCGAGACAAAGACGAACGCTCCCGCTACGAATACGACGAGGGGTGGTCACTCATCATCCTTCGCATCCCCTACGTCAAAGAAGTTGCCAGCCGTACGCCCCACACCACCATTCCGATGGGCATCATTCTCAACAAAGGGGTTTGCATCACGGTCTGCAACTACGAGACGAACATGATGATTGACTTCGTCTCCTATCAGCAAAAGCGAAACCAAGGGTTCACCGACTCCGTGGACCTCGTCTTCCGACTCTTCCTTTCCTCAGCGGTGTGGTATCTGAAACGCCTGAAACAAATCAACGTCTTGATTGAAGAGGCAAAAAGAAACCTCGACCGACAAATCGACAACGAAGACCTCATCGGACTCTCACGTCTGCAAGACAGCCTGACCTATTTCATCACCTCCATCCGCGGCAACGAAACCCTGCTTTCCAAACTGAAGTTCAAACTGCCCGTCGATGAACTGGACGCCGACCTCATCGAAGACGTCACGATTGAGATGAACCAGGCAAGAGAAACCACCAACATCTACGCCAACATCCTTGACTCCACCATGGAAACCTACGCCAGCATCATCAACAACAACATGGCGGGTGTCATGAAACAAAAGACGAGCGTTTCCATCATCCTCATGTTCCCCACACTCATCGCGAGCATCTTCGGAATGAATCTCATCAACGGCATGGAATCCTCTTGGTGGGGCTTCCCCGTGGTGATTGTGCTCTCCGTCATCGTCACCGGACTCTTCTATGGCGTCTTCCGATGGAAAACCTGGATTTGACAGCGCTTTTTCAAGAAAGAAGACCCCAAAACACGACTCAAATCAGCAAAAACATACGGAATGACTAAGTTTTCGCCCCGAAAACTTGGTCATTTTTCTTAAAAGCACTTCATTTGCGTGATTTAAAGTGCGTCATCTCTCCCCAAAAGAGGGATTCTATAAATTAGGTTGAGTGTAGCTTTCTTAAAAATGCACCTTTGTCACTAAAGGAAGGAGCATAGCGAACTATGTGACTGACGAGACTGACAAAAGGGCGCGCGAAGAAACTAACCAAAACATAAACTTTCTTTTGAGCGCTCCTTATTCCATAATTTATAGTCCCACCAGAAACTCTTCGGGAGAGAAAATGACATAGACCCTCATCCAAAAACCTGTTATGGACGAAATCAAGAACCTCGCCGGAGCGGCAGACGCAACAGCCTCTGCCCCCGAAGCTGCGCCTGCCCCCGCAGAAGCAGAAGAAAAGTTGGAAAATGCCGTCGCTGCTGAAGCACCCGAAACCAGCGCACCCGAACCGGAAGTAAAAGAAGCTCCCGCTGAAGAAGTGCCCGAAAAAGAGGCAGCACCGGCTGACGAAGTGAAATGCGAAGCCGCCACACCCGAAACTGCTGAAGAAGCAGCACCGGCTGAAGACGCTCCCGCCACTCTCGAAGCGGAAGGCGCCGAAGAAGCTGAAGAAATGGGAGAAGGTGCCGATGCCTCCGCCCCGCTTCCTGCCAACAAACAAGAAGTCATCGAAAGACTGAAAAACATTGTCTATGATAAAGAAAACGTGGAGCGCCAAGAGCTGGAACGCTTGAAAATGCTCTACTATCGCTACCACAACGCCGAAGTGCTCGCCGCTCGCGAAGCATTCCTCGAAGGCGGAGGCGAAGCCGAAGCTTTCATGCCGCCCGCAGACCCCACCGAAGAGGACTTCAAGGCGCAATATGCGCTCATCCGAGAAATGCGAAACCAAGCCGCACGCGAACTGGAAGCTGAAAAACAAAAGAATCTGGAACGCAAACAGCAAATCATTGAGCGTCTGAAAGAACTCGCCGCTTCACCCGAAGCAGCCGACAAAGGCTTTGAAGAGTTCAGCAACCTCCGAAACGAATGGAAAGAAATCAAAGTCGTGCCGGCTGAAAACGCCACCGAACTTTGGAAGAACTATCAACTCTACGTTGAACAGTTCTATGACCAGCTCCACCTCAACCACGAGATGAGAGCCTATGATTTCAAAAAGAACCTTGAAATCAAAACCCACCTCTGCGAAGCCGCCGAGAAACTCGCTGACACGGAGGACGTCATCTCTGCCTTCCACCAACTCCAAAAACTTCATCAGGAGTTCCGTGAGACAGGTCCCGTTTCCAAAGAACTGAGAGAAGAAATCTGGAAACGCTTCAAAGAAGCTTCCACCGTGGTGAACAAACGTCACCAAGAACACTTTGAAAACCTGAAAGCACGCGAAGAAGAAAACCTGCGTCTCAAGACCGCACTCTGTGAAAAGGCTGAAGCCATTGACTTGGAAGCCTACAGCAATCACGCCGCTTGGGAACAGGGAACACGCGAAGTCATGGACTTGCAGAGCGAATGGAAAACCATCGGCTTCACTCCTCGAAAAGTGAACGCGGAGATTTTCGAACGCTTCCGCACTGCCTGCGACCGCTTCTTCCAAGCAAAAACTGCCTGGTTCAAAGCAAACCGAGAGAAACTCGCCGCCAACCTCGCTGCCAAAACCGCACTCATCGAAAAAGCGGAAGCACTGAAGGAGAGCACAGACTGGGGTGCCACCACCGCAAAGTTTGTGGAACTCCAAAAGGAATGGAAGACCATCGGTCCCGTGGCTCACAAAGTCTCCGACAACATCTGGAAACGTTTCAACGAGGCTTGTAACTTCTTCTTCGAGAAAAAGAACGAAGCCACTGCCGGACAACGCAAGGAAGAAGAAGCCAACCTTGAACTGAAAAAAGCCGTCATCTCCGAACTCGCACAAATCGCAGAAGAACCCGTCGAAAACCAACTGCAAGCCGTGCGCGACTTACAAGCACGCTGGAGTGAAATCGGTCACGTTCCCTACAACAAAAAGGAGAAAATGTACCGCCGCTATCGCGAACTCTGCGACAAAATCTACGATGCGCTCCACGAGACTGCCGGACGACGCCGCATGGACTCCTTCCGCAAGAAGGCTGCCGAGAAAGAAGGCTCTGAACTTGCACGCGAACTCACACGTCTGCAAAACGCACTCGAGGCTAAGAAACAGGAAGTCAAGAACTACGAGACCAACCTCACCTTCTTCCGCTCCTCTTCCAAAAAAGGAAACTCCATCGTGGCTGACATCGAAAAGAAGATTGAGCGACTGAAACAGGAAGCCTCTGAAATCATTGAAAAGATGAAAGCTGTCAAAGAGGCTGCCGCCGGACAGGAATGAAAAAGCGTTGAGTTTACACATTAATATATATATATATCGTTTCAACACAAAACACAGTATTTGAAAAATGAAAGCACTTCTCATGATACTTGACGGCTGGGGAATCGGCAATCATTCCCACAGCGATGTCATCTTTGAGACTCCCACTCCGTTCATGGACAAGCTTGAAGCCGAATATCCCAACTCTCAACTCCTCGCCTGCGGCGAAAACGTCGGACTCCCCGACGGTCAGATGGGAAACTCGGAAGTCGGTCACCTCAACATCGGTGCCGGACGCATCGTCTATCAAGACCTCGTCAAAATCAACCGCGCCTGCGCCGACGGCTCCATCCTCAAGAACCCCGAAATCGTCGCTGCCTACACCTACGCCAAACAAAACGGCAAAAAACTCCACCTCATGGGACTCACCTCCACCGGTGGCGTACACTCTTCCTTGGACCATCTCTTCAAACTCGTGGAGATTGCAAAGGAATATGGCATTGCTGACAACACCTTCGTGCACTGTTTCATGGACGGCCGCGACACCGACCCGAAAAGCGGAAAAGGATTTATCGCCGACCTCCAAAAAGTCTGCGACGAGAACGGCGCACACATCGCCTCCATCATTGGACGATTCTACGCCATGGACCGCGACAAACGATGGAACAGAGTCAAGA
>SAMEA3663013__coassemble_1205_pt1 | contig 10673 bp, 8 predicted proteins | sample SAMEA3663013__metabat2_low_PE_001 | metagenome-assembled genome bin SAMEA3663013 (sample SAMEA3663013) | pig gut metagenome | biome: pig gut; feature: pig-associated habitat; material: faeces | place: France | collected 2012
GATGCAGGTTATTTTTTGAGGATTACTAAAAATGCCCGAAGTCCTGTCAAATCGGACTTCGGGCATTCTATTTCCGTGTTTTAGCGGACAGCCATCATTTCTTTTGAAGAGACGGTGGGAGAACTTTATCGTCGTCGGAATCTCCCTTCATCGCCAATAGGCTTTCAACTGCGTGTCAAAGACGAGGGTGGAGTAGGGGAGCAGGACGCCGGATGAAGAGCCGGCGTAGCCCATTTCTTGTGGAATGTAGATGAGCCATCTGTCTCCGACGTGCATTCTCATGAGTGCGGTGGTGTAGCCTTCCACCAAATTGCTCACGAGGAAACTGGTGGGCGAGGAGAGTTTGTCGTTGAAGACATAGTCATCGCTCTCATAGAGTCCGCTGTGGTCAAAGACCTTTCCGTTGGGATAGTTTTCAGTGGGCATCAAGTGTCCGCAGTAGTTCACTTTGACGGAGTCAGTGTAGAGCGGGCAGCCCGCTCCGTTTCCTCTCTCCTTGATGAAGACGCAGATTGAGTCCGTGACGGTGCATCCGCCTTGTGGTTTGGAAAAACTGTGGAAGACTCGCCAGTCGCAGTGGTCCTCCCAGTCCTCGCCCCAAGTTTCTTTTGCTTCGGCAATGGCTGTTTTGGCTTCTTCCATTTTCTCCACGAAGAAGTCAGCGTTTCTGCCGAGCCAGTTCGTGCTAAAGTCAGTGTCTCCGGTGATGCCGAGGTCGTCTTGGCAGCCCACCAGGAGGAGTGCTGTCAGCAAGGGGAGAAGAAAGCGAAGTTTTTTCATGTTTTTGAGAATGAAGATTGAGGGAATGACGCGAGTGTGGTTTTCACTGCAGTTTCTTCAGCAGAGAGGTGAGGCTGACCTTCTCTTCGATGAGAGAAAGGAGTGAGTCAATGGGCACTCGGGTTTGTTCCATGGTGTCTCGGTCACGCAGGGTGACGCAGTTGTCTTTCAGCGTGTCGTGGTCAACGGTGATGCAGAAGGGAGTACCGATGGCATCCTGACGGCGATAGCGTTTTCCGATGGAGTCTTTCTCTTCATACTTACAGTTGAAGTGGAACTTCAGTTGCTGCATGATTTCGTGTGCTTTTTCGGGCAGTCCGTCTTTCTTGACCAAGGGCAGGATGGCGAGTTTGACGGGTGCCAGTGCTGCGGGGAGTTTCAGCACCACGCGAGTTTCGCCGTTTTCGAGTTTCTCTTCTTCGTAGGATTTGCACATCACGCTGAGGAACATTCTGTCCACGCCGATGGAAGTTTCGATGACGAACGGCGTGTAGCTTTCGTTGGTCTCGGGGTCGAAGTATTCAATTTTTCTTCCGGAGAATTTGGCGTGTTGTGAGAGGTCGAAGTTGGTGCGGGAGTGGATTCCTTCCACCTCTTTGAATCCGAAGGGCATTTTGAACTCGATGTCAGTGGCGGCGTTGGCATAGTGAGCGAGTTTCTCGTGGTCGTGGTAGCGATAGGAGTCATCGCCGAAGCCGAGTGCTTTGTGCCATTTGAGTCGTGTTTCCTTCCAAGATTTGAACCATTCGAGTTCTGTGCCGGGTTTCACGAAGAACTGCATTTCCATTTGTTCGAACTCGCGCATGCGGAAGATGAACTGACGCGCCACGATTTCGTTGCGGAATGCCTTTCCGATTTGTGCGATGCCGAAGGGCACTTTCATGCGTCCTGTTTTTTGCACGTTGAGATAGTTCACGAAGATGCCTTGTGCGGTTTCCGGTCGGAGGTAGATGGTGGATGCGCCGTCGGCAGTGGAGCCCACTTCTGTTTTGAACATGAGGTTGAACTGACGCACGTCGGTCCAGTTTCTGGTGCCTGAGATGGGGCATGCAATCTCTTCGTCCAAGATGATTTGCTTCAGTTCAGCCAGATCCATTGCATTCATGGCATCGGAGTAGCGTTGGTGAAGCGCATCGCGTTTTTGTTGATTTTCCAGGACGCGAGGATTGGTGCTGCGGAATTGTTCCTCGTCAAATTTGTCGCCGAAGCGTTTGCGAGCCTTGGCTACTTCTTTGTCGATTTTCTCTTCGTACTTTGCAATCTGATCTTCAATGAGCACGTCTGCGCGGTAGCGTTTCTTGGAGTCGCGGTTGTCGATGAGGGGGTCGTTGAAAGCGTCCACGTGTCCGGACGCTTTCCAAACAGTGGGGTGCATGAAGATGGCAGAGTCGATTCCGACGATGTTCTCGTGGAGGAGCACCATGGACTGCCACCAGTACTGTTTGATGTTGTTTTTCAGTTCGACGCCGTTCTGTCCGTAGTCATAGACAGCGCCTAAACCGTCGTATATGTCGCTTGAAGGAAATACGAAACCGTATTCTTTGCAGTGAGAAACTATTTTCTTGAAAACGTCTTCTTGTGCCATGTTCTGAAATGTGTTGAGTTAAATTTTGGGTGCAAATTTAGTAAAATCTCTGGAAGTGAGTTTCTAATGTGGCTGCTCAATCGAAGTGATTAGGTTCTTTTTGCAGAAGTTCCACGATGGCGGCGGGTGGGCGTTTGTGTTGCAGTTCCTGTTTCATCCAGTCCATGTAGGGGGCGACGTGTGCGAAGAAGCGGCGATAGCCTTTGCAAAGGTAGTTCAGTCCGGGTTCTCCATCGGCAGTTTTTGCGAAGCGGTTCTTGGGACATTCCCCGTGGCAGGCAAAGAGAAACGGACACTCTTTGCATTGCCGCGGCAGACTGTCGTGCTTGGCTTTTCCGAACGACATCTGCCGGTCGCTGTACATCAGTTCCAGCAGTGTGTTTTGATGTATGTTTCCCAGATGATATTGCGGAAAGACGAAGTGGTCGCAACTGAAGACGTCTCCGTTCCATTCAATGGCTCCGGCGTGGCCGCATTGTTTTGCCAGGGTGCAGATGCCCGGTTGGACGCCCATCCAGTTTGCCAGTGTGGAGTCGAAGATTTGGATGAAGAAGTTGCCCACGTCGTGGCGCACCCATTCGTCGAAGATTTCGCAGAGGAAGTTTCCCCATTCTTCGGGCGTCACGCTCATCGGCATCATGCCTCCTTCTCCAGCCTCCGCAACGGCTGCCAGTTTTCGCCCGTCAGCGTGAGGCTCCAGTCGTTCCACGATGGGTGTGAATTGGATGTAGTGGCAGTCAATGCTGCGGAAGAAGTCATAGAAGGCGAGAGGGTCTTTCACGTTCATGTCGTTCACGACAGCCAGTGCGTTCCATTCCACTCCGAATTGGTTGAGCAGTTTGATGCCCTTCATGACTTGCACGAAGGAAGGCCTTCCGGAGCGGCTTCGGCGATAGCGGTCGTGCACCTCCTGTGGTCCGTCGATGCTGACCCCGACGAGCCAGCCTTCTTTTTTGAAGAACTGACACCATTCCGGCGTGAGGAGTGTCCCGTTGGTTTGGATGCAGTTGTCGATGGCTTTGCCTGCGGCATATTTTTTCTGCAATTCAATCACTCGCCGGTAGAAACTGATGGGTCGCATGAGTGTTTCCCCGCCGTGCCAGGTGAAGAGCACGGAGGAGGTGGTCTGCGCCTCAATGTATTGTTTGATGAAAAGTTCGAGCGTTTCGTCGCTCATGATTTGCGCGTGCTGCCCATCGTAGAGTTTACTCTTTTCGAGATAGTAGCAGTAGTTGCAAGCCAGATTGCACTTTGAGCCGGCGGGCTTTGCCAAAATGTAGAGCGGTGATCCGAAGGGAGAAATTGTGGTCAAGGAAATACTATAAATAGGAGTGTAACTATTTTTGATACAGGGGTGTTCTCATAATCCGATAGAACTCCCCTGCAAAGATAGAACATTTATCGGGTTTGGGTGGCGTTTCCGGTTTCCGGTCTCACCTTGCCTCCTCTTTTCTTTGTGCTATTTATTCTTTGCACTATCTTTGCCCTTGCACAACGTTTGTCCTTGTAAAAAAACTCATTGCTTTGAAAATAGAACATCTGACTCACTGTTTTTCTCTCCATCCCTCCGTGATGGCTCTTCATCCGGATTTTGTTTCCTTGGCTCCCTTTGTGCGCAGTCTTCCCCGGTTGTTTGCTGAAGACAAGGGCAAGGTGATTCACAAAGGTCGAAACGAATTGCGCGTCTTGTCCCATGAAGGGAGAAACTACGTGGTGAAATCTTTCCGCCGTCCCAACTGGGTGAATCGTTTTGTCTATGGTTTCTTCCGCCCCTCCAAGGCGAAACGCTCTTTTGACAACGCGCTCCTTCTGCAATCCATCGGTGTCGGCACTCCCCAACCTGTGGCATATTATAATGTGCGCTCCTGGGGAGGGCTTTGTTTTGAGAAAAGTTATTTTGTGACCCTCTGCTCTGAGGGAGTTCATCGCTACGAAGAGCTTTTCACCACCCGTTTTGACTATGCTGACGAGGTGCTCCGCGCCATCGGCAGTCTGACGGCGGTGCTCCACGAACACCGTTTGGCTCACAAGGACTATGGGCGTGCCAACATTCTCTTCCGTCGCACTCCCGAGGGCAAGATTGAACTGGAGTTGGTGGATCTCAATCGGATGTATCACGGCGAACTTGATTTGCAAAAGGGGTGTCGCAACTTTGAGCGCCTGCCTGCCACGCCTCACATGCACCGCCTCATGGCAGAAGCCTATGCTGAGGCTCGCGGCTTCGACGCCGAAGAGTGCTTCCGACTGATGCAGGCTTTCCGCAGCACGCAACCGGGAAAGATTGACGACAAATGGTGAGTTCCGACCCTATTTCATCTTCCGAACCATGAAAATCATTGCAGTAGTTGTGACCTATAATCGTTGCGCTCTTTTGCAGCGCACGGTGAATTGTCTCCGAAACCAGTCTGTTCCTCTGAGTGAAATCTTGGTTGTCAACAACGGTGCCACCGATGGCACCGGCGATTGGCTCGCGGCTCAGACCGACCTTCGCGTGGTGACCCAGGAAAATGTCGGCGGCTCCGGCGGTTTCCATCGTGGCATTGACGAGGCATATCGTTTGGGTGCCGAGCGAATCTGGTGCATGGACGATGACGTTTTTCCTCGTCCGGACTGCTTGGAAAAGTTGCTCGCTGCTGAGGCGAGCCATCCCGATGCAGCCTTGCTGGCACCGCGTCGTTTGCAAGAAGGTCGGATTGTCTGCCACGACTTCACGCGCTACAATCTCTCCAATCCCTTTGCCTCCATGTATGCCGGCAGAATTGCGCCTCTTTGTCCCTCCGTTCCGACCTACGTGGTTGGCACTGCCTTCGAAGGACCTTTCTTCCGGCGTGAACTGGTGGAGCGCATCGGACTGCCGAACAAAGAGTTGTTCATTTTCTGCGATGACACGGACTACTGTCTGCGGGCGCATCTTGCGGGCTTGAAAATGCTCTATGTGCCTTCTGCTTTGATGGACAAAGAAAAATTCTTCGACCGCGACACGTGGGCAGAACGTGAGCGAAAGAAAAAGTGGAAACGGTTCTATCAAGTTCGCAACTCTGCCTATCTCAACCACCACTACGGGCGCAACGCCTTTGTGCGCCATCTTCGCAGTTTCATCGGCGTTGCCGGCTATGTGCTCACCGTCTTGGTGGCTGCTCCTCTCGGGAAGGGCTGGAACTGGAGCGACATTCCCCGCCTTTGGAAAGCCTATCGCGACGGTGTGCACGAGCGTTTGGGGAAGATGTAGGCATTTCCCGTTTTCTTCTCTCCGCGCAGTGGTGTCGCTTGCCTTCTCTTCTTTTGTCTCTTTAGTAATATGAAAATAATAAGTTGCGTCAGATTTGAATTGGGTTTTCGAGGTCAGATTTTCACCCGAAGAAGGAGCATAGCTGTAGCTATGTGACTGATGAGGGAGGAAATATGGACCGAAAAGATTTTCAAAGATGATGCAGGTTATTTTTTGAGGATTACTTAATTCCTTGAGGACTTTCTATAAATTGGGTTGAGCACTTTCTTTTGAACACTCCTTATCCCGTAATTTATAGAACACCCCCTATAGAAAATCCCTCTTGTTTTCAATTCATCTCATTCTCATGAAAAAACTTGTTGTTTTGACCGGCGCCGGCATGAGCGCCGAAAGCGGTTTTAGCACGTTCCGAGACAGTGACGGACTTTGGGAGCGCTATCCCGTGGAGCAGGTTGCCACTCCGGAAGGATGGGTGGCAAATCCCAACCTTGTGACCGACTTCTACAATGGTTTGCGCCGCCAGTTGGTGACCGCGAAGCCGAACCTCGGACACCTCGCTTTGGCAGAGATGGAAAAGGACTTCGACGTGACCGTCATCACCCAAAACGTGGACGACCTTCACGAGCGTGCAGGAAGCAGCAAGGTGATTCATCTTCACGGCGAACTCATGAAAGTATGTTCCAGCCGCGACCCCAACGACCCTCGCTACATCTCCACGCTTCCCGAAGACCGTTTGGAAGTTCCTCATGGCACACTGGCTCCGGACGGCTCTTTGCTTCGTCCTTGGATTGTTTGGTTCGGCGAGGCTGTTCCGAACCTTGAAATGGCAGCAGAGGAAGTGGAAAAGGCTGATGTCTTTGTCATCATTGGCTCCTCGTTGAACGTCTATCCTGCAGCCGGTCTCATCCGTTTTGCTCCGGCGAGTGCGCGTTGCTTCCTCATTGATCCTAAGGAGGTGAAGGTTCACGCGAATCGCCCCGTGGAAGTCATCCGCGAGGTGGCGTCCAAAGGTGTGCTGACGTTGAAAGAGAAGTTGAAGACGGCGGGAGAAGGAGACTAAAAGACAAAAAGTCAAAGAGACTAAAAGACAAAAAGTCAAAGAGACAAAAAGACTAAGAGACTAAGAGTCAAAGGGACTAAGAGACTAAGAGACTAAGAGACAAAGAGAGGAAGAGACGAAGAGAGGAAGAGAGGAAGGGACAAAGAGACGAAGAGAGGGGGAGACTAAGGGACAAAGAGTCTTCTCCTTTCTTCTCCCGCCGCGCCGAAGGCGCACTCCACCTTTCCCGGGTGCATCGAAAATTCTGTGTCGCAGAGAAGACAAAAGCCAAGAAAACGCCTTGAAGACAATGGCGGCTGCGCCGCTGCTGTGACGGTCATCGGGGACAAAGCACCTCTCTACGAAGCTTCAGCGTCCTACAATTCTGTCTTTTCAGCATGCCGTTGTAGATATACAGAGAGCAGATCCCGCCCCAAAATACTCCAAAAAATAGTTAAATAATTTTTTTGGGTTTTAAACTTGGGCTAACTTTGCAGCCGGACAAAGCTGAGTTATATACATCCTCGTCATACTGTTTGTAAATCAATAATCTAATCCTATAAACATACTATTATGAAGAAAACAATTAAACAACGTTTCTTTCTATCCCTCTGCCTGCTGATGCTCTTCAGCCTTTTCGGGGGAGGTAATTTAGCTTGGGCGAAAGGAAAAACCGTCACGTACACGGTATCTACTAAGTCTGTAGTAACCACCACGAGCGGTACTGCTCCTTCTGGTTCTTCTGCTACGTTTAAAAATACCTATAGCGGTAGTATAAAAGAACAGTTGACGAAAGGTGACAAGATGACCCTGACTCTCTCCGGTTATGTTGGTAAAAAGATAACGGGGCTTATCTTGTCTATGAAATCTAATAAATCGGGTGGAGCTGGTTATCTGGATGTTAAGGCAGGTACGACACAACTGGCAGCAATTGGTTCCTCTACAAATGGTCTGAAATTCAATAATGCAGCATGGAATGGTAGTTATTCTCAAAGTTATGTAGATGTAAAAGTTTCTTTAGACAAAACGTATATCATTCAAAATGACGAGGACGTTGTCATTGTTATCGGGGCTACTGCCAGCTCACTTTTTTGCCAATCTTTCACACTGACTTATGAGGCTGGTGGCTCAAGCGAGCCCCTTCCCAACTACAACGTTTCGTGGATGGTCAATGGAGCGCCTTATACAACCGGCAATCCTTCTACAAGTGTAAAAGAAGGAGAAAGCGTAACTGTCTTGCCGACCAAACCCGCTGCCATCGGCAGCAAAGTATTTGTCGGTTGGACCGATGCACAGATTGCTGCGGCTCAGCCCACTGCCCCTGCCGTGCTCTTCACCACGCCCGAAGATGCACCTGCCGTAACAGGCAAAGTTACTTATTATGCGGTCTTTGCTACCGGCACTGTAACCTCCGATGCAAAGTCCTTATCGGAAATTACGGATGGAGGTGTGTACCACATTGTGGCCACAAAAAGCGGTACCAATTATTATTTGAAGGCAAACCAGAAAGCAGGTCCCGGTAAGCGCGGCTCTACTACCAATGTGGCAGAGGCCGGAGAATTTATTTTGGAGAGTTCGGGCGATACCTGGGCCATCAAGGTCAAGGGTACGGAGTATTACATGGCTCTCCATAATAGTACCAGTGCCAGTGTAATTTATCAGAATGCTGCAGCAAATTACACCGTGACGGACCAAACTGATGCCATGAAATTTGTGATTGGAGGCCGTCAGTTGTGTTTGAATGGTAGTTCACTTGCAAATTTTGGTTCTTATGCAGATACTTATGATGGCGCCGTCTATATTTGGCTGAAGGGAATCGGTAGCTACACCGACTACGTAACTACTATCTCTTCCTCCCCTGTCACTGTGACGTTCAATGCCGGCGCAAACGGAACTTGCGCAACTGCGTCGCTGACCGAGACGGCTGCCGGAGCCGGCGTGACACTGCCTGCGTGTGTGGCCAAAGAGGGCTACGTGTTCGTGGGCTGGTCCACGAGTGAAACTCCGACCTCGGCCGATGCCGGCCAGGCAGGTGAGACCTACTATCCCAGTAAAGACTGCACGCTCTATGCTTATTACAAACAGCAATATACTGTTACCATCGAAGAACCTGCAAATGGTACAATCGAGGTGAAACACGGCGAGAACGTGGTAAACAGTGGCGATAAATTCTTGGCAGGCGACGTACTCACCATCACCGCTACCCCCGCTGAGCGCTATAAGTTCAGAAACTTGCAGGTAGAGGATGGTACTACGCATACCTTTACGGCTTCCAATGTCAAGGAATGGACGATGACCGAAGCCAATACCACCATCTCGGCCAACTTTGACGCGATTACCTACAGCACGATTACGAAGGTGGTCAACGGCGTGTCGACCCCGGAACTGGTGGAAAACGGCACGGAGATTTCTTTCACCGACCCCGAAGCAGCCAGCATTCCCACGGGCTATGTGTTTATGGGATGGACGGAAACACCGGTGGTCGGCACACAGCTCGACGCTCCCACATTGGTCAGCTCGCCGGTGAAGGCAAGCACGAATGCTACTTACTATGCAGTATTTGCCGTCGCCAAGGAAACCACGGTTGTTTTCGATCCTAATACGGTGGAAAGCAATACCAAATTGACTTGGGAGCAAAACGGCATCACTTTGAAATTGTCAGCCGGGCGGCTTTACACAACAGGAACTCCGAAGACTTTCACAGTATACAATGGATCTAAAAATAATTTTACGGTTACCTCTACCGTGGGCAATTTGAAGCAACTGACGGCTACCATATCCGGTACAGATTATAAAATCAACTCTTCAAAGTTGACCTCTGGAGCCAAGCTGACTACCAACGGCACTACACAGACCATTACGTTTACTCAGGATTTGACCGAAGTAGTTTGTCCTGCTACGAGCGATTACCAAATCCGCTTGACAAGGTTGGAAGTACAAGCCGTTGCGTCTCCGACCGACTACTGCACGACCATTCCCGATGTACAGCTTACTGTGGGCGCAACCGGTTATGCTACGTTGTATTACAGCAACTACGACCTCGTAGTGCCCGAAAATACGGAGGCCTACACATTCGGCAGCGTGGATGGTGCACTCGTGGAGAGTGAAACCTATGCCGCAGATGCAGTTATCCCCGCCGGTGAGGCTGTGGTCGTCCATACTAACGTACCGTGCACACTCAACTTCAAGAAAGGTAACGCTACCGTCGCTCGCGATGCAAACAACCAGTTGGCGGGTACCGACGAGGAAACCAAAATTGCTTCGGACGAGGCTTACTATTTCTACGGCTTGTCGCTCAACAGCAGTAATGACATCAATTCGGTTGGCTTCTACTGGATGGCAGCTGACGGCGCTGCCTTTACCAACGGCGCACACAAGGCTTACCTGAAAATTCCGAAGAGCGAATTTACAGGCGCGATGGCGGTCAAAGGCTTTGCGTTCAAGGGCACGACTACCGGCGTGGAAAGCGTGGAAAGCAACAACAAAGCGCCGCAGGTCATCTACGACCTGGCAGGACGCCGCGTCAGCAAGGCAGAAAAGGGTATCTACATTATCAATGGTAAGAAAGTCATTAAATAATTCACAAACGAAATCATGAAAAAGAATTATACAGTGCCCCAATCCACAGTTCTGGAATCCTATCCCGAGGAGTCCGTTCTGTTGAACTCCTCCAATGTGTTGGGCAATGGAGTGCAACTTTCCAACAAGCGCGAGCATGAAGATGAAAATGCTTTCGATGGCAGTCATGCCTGGAACTCTGACCTTTGGTCCTACGAAGGCGAAAAATAAATCTCTCCGAAAAGGTGTAACATTGCAGCGGGTCGCACATCATGTGCGACCCGCTGTCGGTTACAAAAAGAGGGAGCCGGGATTCAGGAGACGTCAAAACAGGACGCGGCGGAGCATCTTTTTAGTATCCCAAAATAACGGGGGTGGGGATTAGACACACTGCACCAAAGACACCGTCTATTTCGTTGTATTACTGTTCGCTAAACTTTTCAAGAGGCAATGAAAAATTAGGGCTGGCACCTATTGCAGGA
>SAMEA3663013__coassemble_1220_pt1 | contig 10516 bp, 10 predicted proteins | sample SAMEA3663013__metabat2_low_PE_001 | metagenome-assembled genome bin SAMEA3663013 (sample SAMEA3663013) | pig gut metagenome | biome: pig gut; feature: pig-associated habitat; material: faeces | place: France | collected 2012
CTCATCATCGTGCTTGCGACGGAGGACCGCTCCTACCAAATCCTGACCGGAACGGGACTGGAAGGCACGCTTCCCGACGCCATCTGCCGAAGGGTACAGAACCGAGTGATGGTGCCGCACCTGAAGAAACAGGAATGGGACGCCGCCATTGAAGAAACCGTGAAAGCGCTCGACGGCATCATTCGTCAGGACGAGACGGTCAGAAAAGCCATGGGCGACGACGAGGATGAAGACGTGGTGCTCGGAGTCATCGCCCTGATTGCCTTCGGCATCTTCATGCTGGTCATTCTGCTTGCTGCCGCCAAAAGCAGCCGCTGCCCGAGTTGCAAGCAAGCCATGCTGAAGGTGGTCAAGAAAGAACGACTCAGAACCTCCAACCACAGAAACGTCATCCGCGTCGTGAAACGCTGCCCGCGCTGCGGACACGAAAAAGTGGAACTCACGGAAGACAACTCAGACTCCGGACTCGGCGAAGCCGCAGCATGGGGAGCCATGGAGGGCATGATGAGCGGACGCTCCCGCGGAGGATTCGGCGGAGGTTCGTTCGGAGGCTCGTTCGGAGGAGGCATGTTTGGCGGCGGAGGAAGCGGAGGACGCTTCTGAACGACTGCCCCACCCCAACACTTCAGTTTATTCACCATTTCAAATTCTATTCTTTCATATGTCTAAACCCATTTCCAAAGGAACCATCGCGCTGATTTTCTTCGGCGCGGTCATCGTGGTGCTCGTGCTCGGCACGCTCTCTTCCTACAACGGTCTCATCTCCAAAGAAGAAACTGTCAACACGGCGTGGAGCAACCTCCAAAGTCAGTATCAAAGACGCGCTGACCTCATCCCGAACCTTGTGAACACCGTGAAGGGCTACACCTCTCACGAAAACGAAACGCTGACGAAAGTCGTGGAAGCTCGCGCAAAAGCCACCTCTCTCATGGTGAACGCAGAAGACCTGACACCCGAAAGAGCAAAACAAATCCAAGAGGCGCAAAGCGAACTCTCCAACCTCGTCGGAAGACTGCTCATGGTGCAAGAAAACTACCCCGAACTGAAAGCCAGCGAACAATTCTCCGAACTGCAGGCTCAACTGGAGGGAACGGAGAACCGCATCGCCGAGAGCCGCCGCACCTACAACGAAAGTGCCAAGGAATTCAACGTGAGCGTCCGCAAGTTCCCCACGAACATCGTGGCTGGAATCTTCGGATTTGAACGCAAAACGCAGTTTGAAGCACAAGCCGGCGCGGAGCAGGCTCCCACCGTCAATTTCTAAAAATACACCTTATTATATATATAAGTATAATCCCCAAAATCCCGTGGACAGCAAACAACGTTACATGATGCGTGGCGTTTCCGCCATGAAAGAAGATGTGCACAACGCCATCAAGCACATTGACAAAGGACTTTTCCCGCAGGCTTTCTGCAAAATCATTCCCGACATCCTCGGCGGAGACCCGGACTACTGCAACATCATGCACGCCGACGGCGCGGGCACGAAGTCTTCTCTCGCCTACATGTACTGGAAAGAGACGGGCGACCTCTCTGTCTGGAAAGGCATTGCGCAAGACGCGCTCGTCATGAACACCGATGACCTCCTCTGCGTCGGAGCCGTTGACAACATCCTCGTCAGTTCAACCATCGGACGAAACAAAATGCTCATCCCCGGCGAGGTGATTTCCGCCATCATCAACGGAACCGACGAACTGCTGGCACAACTCCGCGACATGGGAATCGGCATCTATGCCACCGGCGGAGAAACCGCTGACGTCGGAGACCTCGTCAGAACCATCATCGTGGACTCCACCGTGACCTGCCGAATGAAAAGAAAGGACGTCATCGACAACGCACGCATCCAACCGGGAGACGTCATCGTCGGACTCTCTTCCTGCGGACAAGCCACCTACGAAACAGAATACAACGGCGGCATGGGCTCCAACGGACTCACTTCCGCACGACACGATGTTTTTGCAAAATATCTCGCAGAGAAATATCCCGAAAGTTACGACAAAGCGGTGCCCGAGGATTTGGTCTATAGCGGAAACTATCGGCTGACTGACGCCGTCGAAGGCTCACCGCTGAACGCAGGAAAACTGGTGCTCTCACCGACAAGAACCTACGCCCCCGTCATCAAAGCTCTCCTCGACGAGATGAGACCGGAGATTCACGGCATGGTGCACTGCACCGGAGGCGCACAAACGAAAGTACTTCACTTCGTCGGCGACAACTGCAAAGTCATCAAGGACAACATGTTCCCCGTGCCACCACTCTTCAAAGCGATTGCCGAACAAAGCGGAACGGACTGGGCTGAAATGTATAAAGTCTTCAACATGGGACACCGAATGGAAATCTACGTTCGCCCCGAACTGGCAGACAAGGTCATCGCGCTGAGCCAAAGTTTCCACATCGACGCACAAATCGTGGGACGCATCGAGGAAGGCGAAAAATCACTGACCATCCAAAGCGAATTTGGTACGTTCCACTATTGATTTCAACGCTGAGAGAATTTACTAAAAAGCATTTCCAAACTTTCACTGTTCCCAAACAAAATGACCCTCTTCTCTTTTGTTTCCGAATCTCTTTCACACAGAGCCGCCCGAGCAGCTCTGTGTTTTCTGTGTCTTTCCGGAGTTGCCTCTCTCTCTGCACTCGCACAGAAAAGCGTTCCACCCGTGGTGCATCCGAACATCGGAGAAAAAGTCGTTTCTGACGACGGAAAACTGACCATCCAACTCGTCGGCAAACGTCAAAACTATGGCGGCTCCGCCGACACACGCGACGAAGCCATCAACTCGCCGAAATCCGTGCACATTCATCCGAACGGAAAGAAATACTACGTGAACTCCCTGGAAGGCGGCACGACCGTGGTCTTCGAAAGCGAAACAAACCGCAAACTGAAGGTCGTCAAACACAACTTCTCTGCCGCTCACGACAAACTCTGGAGCACACCGTTCACACATTATCCCAAAAACAACCACTTCATGGGAAAGCCGGTGGAAAGCACCTTCTCCCACAACGGACGATACCTTTGGGTGCCCTACTACCGACGCAGTTACGACATCAACGCACAAGACCCGTCGGCACTCGCCGTCATTGACACGGAGACCGACGAAATCGTGAAACTCATGGAGACAGGACCGCTGCCCAAAATGATTGCGACTTCGCGAGACGGAAAAACCATCGCCGTGGCTCACTGGGGAAACAACACGGTCGGACTCATCGACATCTCCTCTCCGAATCCGAACGAATGGAAACACGAAGCCTGCATCGTCATTGACCATGTGCTCCCGCTGAACTACAGCCTCACCACGCCCGTGGACCGAGACAACGGAAGCGGCTATGCCCTCCGCGGAACGGTCTTCACGCCGGACAACAAATATCTGCTCGTCGGCTGCATGGGCGGCGGCGGTGGCATCGCCGTCATCAACTTGGCAGAGAAAAAATACATGGGACGCCTGACGGGCATGATGCCCAACGTGCGCCACCTCATCATCAGCGGCGACTATCTTTACCTCAGCATCAACGCGAAGGGATATGTGCAACGCATTCCCTGGCGCACCTTCGTCGAAGAGGCACAGGCTCTGAACGCTTCAAAACGAAGCGCAGTCGTGGCAGCCGACAAATGGACAAACTGCAAAGTCGGCACCGGCGCACGCACCATCCAAGCCACACCCGACGGACAGTATATCTTCGCGGCTTGTAACACCTCAAGCAAACTCTGCGTGGTGGACACAAAGAGCATGAAGATGATTGGCTCCATCAGCGTGGACTCCTATCCCGTCGGGCTGGACGTCTCTGCCGATGGGCACTTCGTCTATACGACCTCCCAAGGTCGCTCGCACCACGGCGGCAATGCGGTGGACATCTTCACCGTGGACTACAAAGAGTTGCCCGTGCCCCAAGACTCCACAGCCACCGACACCACTGCCACGACTCCGCCCGCTTGCGCCGACGGAAAAGATGCTGCCGAAGCGAGCGATTCGTTTCCCTGGATTCCCTGCTGCGCCGGCGGAGGAGCGGTTCTCCTCTGCGGCGGAATCTGGTGGGGACTCTCCAAACGCCACTAACCACACAAAGTCTTTTCACAGATTCTGAAGACTCTGCACAAACTCACACCTATATATATTATATATGTCCACCTCCGAAAGCCTGCTTTCCAAACTTGACGGGTTGAAGTCCCGCTTTGAAGAAGTCTCCACGCTCATCACCGACCCCGCCGTGCTGGCTGACCAGCCGCGCTACGTCCGTCTGACCAAAGAATACAAAGATCTCAGCGACCTCATGGACGCTCGCCGCGACTACGCGCTGCTCCTCTCAGGAATTGAGGAGAGCCGAAGCATCCTGCTACACGACGACGACCCCGACATGAAAGAAATGGCGCGCGAGGAGTTGACAGCCTGCGAAAAGAAACTCCCGGAACTGGAAGAGAAAATTCGTCTCATGCTCATCCCCAACGACCCCGAGGACGCTCGCAATGCGATTTTGGAAATACGCGGCGGAACGGGGGGCGACGAAGCGGCTCTCTTTGCCGGCGACCTTTTCCGAATGTACTCCAAGTTCTGCGAGCAGAAAGGCTGGAAGTTGGAGGTTTCGAGTGCGAGTGAAGGTGCTGCCGGAGGTTTCAAGGAAATTGTTTGCTCCGTGACCGGGGAAGGAGTCTATGGCGTGCTGAAATACGAGAGCGGTGTGCATCGAGTGCAGCGCGTGCCTGCCACCGAGACACAAGGTCGTGTCCACACCTCTGCCGCGACCGTCGCAGTCTTGCCGGAAGCAGAAGCCTTTGACGTGGTCATCCACGAAGGCGAAATCAAATGGGACACCTTCCGCTCCAGCGGCGCCGGCGGACAGAACGTGAACAAAGTGGAATCCGGAGTGCGTCTCCGCTATCCTTGGAAGAACCCCGTGACAGGAGAAACTGAGGAGATTTTGATTGAGTGCACCGAAACCCGAGACCAACCCAAAAACAAGGAACGCGCTCTGGCGAGACTCCGCACATTCATCTACGACCGCGAACACCGGAAATACACCGACGACATAGCCTCACGACGCAAAACACTGGTTTCAACCGGTGACCGCTCCGCCAAAATTCGCACCTACAACTACCCGCAGGGACGAATCACGGACCACAGAATCAACTACACCATCTACAATCTTCAAGCCTTCATGGACGGCGACATCCAAGACTGCATCTCCCACCTCATCGTGGCGGAAAACGCGGAACGCTTGAAGGAAGCAGAACTCTGACCCCTGCCCGCCGCAGCAGGATGCCTTTGCCCCATGCGTCAAACACTTTTTCTCGCCCTCACCTTGCTCTGTCTGCTCTCCGCTTGCCAACAAACGAAAAGCGATTCGGAACAGACCTCCCGCTCGGGAGCCTTCTCTTCCCACTCGGCGGACACCTCCGCCGTCAGTCGGATTGTGGCTTCGGGCGAACTCATCGTGACGACACTCAGCGGTCCGGACACCTACTATGACTATCAAGGACAGGAGTTCGGCGTGCAATTTGCCCTGGCACAGCGTTTCGCCGCATCGCTCGGCGTGGGCATCAGAGTGGAGGTGGCATCTGACACGCTCACGCTGGTGAACCACGTGCTCAACGGCGACGCCGATTTGATTGCGCTGCAACTTCCCGAGTCCTTTGCCAAAAGCCACGGACTCCGGGCAGCAGGTGCCAAAGATTCCACTCGCCACACTGCTTGGATGGTTCCGGCAGATGAAAAGGGACTTGCTGAAGCACTGGATGAATGGTACGGCAGCCGACTGCTGCAAGAAGTGACAAAAAACGAAAAAGAACGCGTGGCACGTCGCCACACCGTGCGCCGCACCCCGCGCCCCGCCTTCGTCTCTCAGCAAAAAGGCATCATTTCGACCTACGACCCTCTCTTCAAGGAAGCGGCTGCACAGACGGGATGGGACTGGAAACTCATTGCTGCTCAGTGCTATCAAGAATCTGCCTTTGACCCCTCGGCAATTTCTTGGGCTGGAGCAAAGGGTTTGATGCAACTGATGCCTGCCACGGCACAAAGCGTTGGGCTTTCGGAAGCCAAGATTTTCAACCCGAACGACAATGTGGCAGCGGCAGCGCGCCTCATCCTCCGCCTTCAGCGGCAGTGGAGCGACATCCGCGACCCGGTGGCACGCATTCCGTTTGTGCTCGCCTCCTACAACGGCGGCACGGGACACATCCGCGACGCGCAGAAACTGGCTCGTAAGCACGGGGCGAATCCGCAGAACTGGGCGAGCGTCGCACCGTTCGTGCTCCATCTGGAGCAGCCTCGCTTCTACCGAGACCCTGTGGTGACGCACGGCTACATGATTGGCAGCGAAACCTATCACTACGTAGAGGCTGTGCTGCAGCGATGGGCTGCCTACGGCGGACGCCCCGTGGTCTCCACTCCCCTCCCCTCACCCGGCAGTGCCGCGCCGGCACCGGCGACTCACAAGCGCAACCGTTTCAGCACACAACAAAAAATTCTCTCTCCCGAGGAAATGCAAAACGCCGGGAAAGAGAACAAGTGAGAGAATCATACCAAACAAGCGGGACTGTGTTTCACGAAAAAGTGACTCACAGTCCCGCTTTTTTTGGGAAAACGAATGTTATTCTTAGATGAGATATTGCGAAGAGATGCTTTCGTTGTCCATCACTCTGCGGATGGTTTCGGCGAGCATTCCGCTGACTGAAATTTCTTTCACCTTGGGACAGGTTCCGCGATAAGGGATGCTGTCTGTGAAGACCATTTCTTCGAGTGCGGAGTTTTGAACTCTTTCGTCAGCCGGTCCTGACATGATGCAGTGACTTGCGACGGCTCTGACGCTGCGCGCTCCGTGCTGCATGATGAGGTCAGCGGCTTTCGTGATGGTACCGGCAGTGTCCACGATGTCGTCAACGAGGACAACGTCCATTCCCTTGACGTCGCCAATGATTTGCATGTCAGCCACCTCGTTGGCTTTTTTGCGGCTCTTGTTGCAGAGCACCATGGGGCAGTCAAGATATTTGGCGTAGGAAGCGGCACGTTTGGAACCACCAACGTCAGGTGTGGCGATGCAAAGTTTGTCAAGGTTGAGACTTTGGATATAGGGGAGCACGACGGTTGAAGCGTAGAGGTGATCAACGGGCACGTTGAAGAAACCTTGTTCTTGGTCTGCGTGGAGGTCCATGGTCATGAGACGGTCAATTCCGGCAACGCTGAGGAGGTCAGCAACAAGTTTCGCGCCGATGCTGACGCGAGGTTTGCTTTTTCTGTCCTGGCGCGCCCAGCCAAAATAGGGGACGACGGCACAGATGCTGCGTGCGGAGGCTCTTTTGGCAGCATCAATCATGAGGAGCAGTTCCATCAGGTTGTCAGAATTGGGGAAGGTGCTCTGCACGAGAAAGACGTCGCGTCCTCGAATGCTTTCTTCATAGCACACTTCAAACTCTCCGTCGGCGAAGCGTGTCACGGTGAGATTGCCAAGCGGGCATTGGAGTTCCTCACAGATTTTTTCTGCCAAATAGCGTGAGGCGGTGCCTGAGAAGACGGTAAAACTACGGTTGTCCATCGGTTTTGAGTAAAAAAAGTTATTTGAGTGAATGAATGATTTTCTGCGGTTTGACTTTCTGCATCAGCGAACGAGCCCTTCCGAAGCAGGTCGGTTCCTTCTCAAAAAGCAGAGACCTGTTCACTCTGCTGCCCGCAACAAACGGCGGAAGTGAGTGATCAGGTCTTTGAAGTCAGATGTGGTGTGAAGTTGAAAGCGGTTCCAGATGTCTCCGAGCACGACACAGCCTCCGAAGCCGAGTTCTTTGACGTCTTTGATGCGGTCAAGGCTGATGCCTCCCAGTGCCATGACTTTCCGGTCAATGACTTTTTGTTCCGCGAGACGTTTGAGTTCTGCCGTGGTGAAGGCTGAGGGGTACTGTTCTTTGGAAATGCTGCTGAAAATGGGCGAGAGGAAGACATAGTCGCACGCTTTTTTGTGTGCGACAATTTCTTCTGCCGAGTGACAGGAGACGGAGAGATGTCCTTTGTAGCGGGAGGGAGGTTCGGGGTTGCGATGATTGAGGTGTATTCCCCTAAGACCATATTCTTGTTTCAGATAGAAATGGTCGTGCACCACAATTTTCTTCCGATGTTGCTCGGGAATGAGCGACAGCAGGCGCTCTGAATAGACGGGTTCGGTGTTTGGTTTTCTGAGATGAAGCCTTTCCAGCCCTTCTTCAAAGAGAGCATTCAGAATCTGATGCTCTTCCACAAAAAAGGAAGGGGTGGTCATCAATATCAGTTTCATAGAAAAAACGTACTCTGAAGTATGCGATTGTTTTCGCCTGCGAAGATACATATTTTAACCCGTTCGCCAGCCACTGAAACCACAAAAAGATTGAAACCTGCGAAGGTTCCAATCTTTTTGTAAAGGCGTGTTGTCAAAGACCCCCCTTCAGGGTGTTCTGTCAGTTTTCATTTTCTTCTGTGCTGTCCGGAGGTCATTCTTCTGAACACGTCACGTCCGAAACTGCGGTCTGCTTGCAGAACTTTGAGATATTTTTTTGCGCCAATGATTTTGATGAGTCGTTTGGAATAGTGGTCTTCCACTTTCTGAAATTTCCCATCGATGGCGTTGAGCTGTCGAATGACTTTCTGACACTCGCTCTCCGTGATGCCGGGTCTTTTGGCAGCGACTCGGATGGCTTTTTCTTTTTTGTGCATGAGCGAGCGTTGCTCCGCTTTCATTTGGAAAAAGAGCGGGAAAAAGCGTTCTGCTTCCTCGTTGGTGAGACCTGCCTTTTTCGTGATGTGAGCAGACAGTTCTGTTTGGAATTTCTTCAAGTCAAAGGCTTTTCCGTGACGGCTTCCTCCTCCCCGCTCACATCTGGGGCGCGGACCTTGCGGCTGTGCAGAAAGGGGTTGTACGCTTCCCAAAGCGAGGAACAGAAGCAGGAAGAAAGTGCTGAGAGAAAAAAAATGGGTGCGTTTCATGATGGAGACGTTTTTGAAAAAAACAATCTGAAAACGATGATGTTTGAGTGGGAGGGAATGGTTTCAAGGGGCGTTTTTCACGGACGGAACTCGTCCACGCCACCGGAAATCATGAGATAGTCGTAGGCATTGTCCGCCTCGGCAACCGAAACGCCAGGTCCGTCTTGCACGGTGGCGGCACTGTTTCCTGAGACGATGACGCTGCTGACATCTGTGCCAACCACGTCCTGCACAGAAGAAATGACGAAGGAAAGGGCAACGATGCAAGCCGCGGCAATGTAGGGCATTTTGCTGACATACCACGGAGCTCGGAATACTTCGCGGCGCGCTTCCTCAGAACGACGGATGCGTTCCATGACGCGACGGCTCAGTTCGGAGAAATATCCTTCCGGCACCACAAAAGGTGAGACCTTCAGAGCGGCATTGTCCAAAAATTCCTCGCCGAGCGGCGAAGCCTGTGCTTGCGGATTTTCGCTTGAGTTGAAAGGATGGGTCTGCATGATGCTGTGTGGTTTGAATTTGAAATGCGGTCGGTGAAGCCGAACCATACATTATTATATATAGACCGGAACATGGTTCGTCATGTGTCTCCGGCGACGGCTATTTCTTTGTCCGTCTGTATGTTTGACGCAGGAAAAGAGGAAAGGTTTAGAAAACGTGAAAAAAATCTTCTGCCTTCCTCTGATTTTCAGTCTTCTTCCTTGCAGATTTGTTCAATTTTTTTCACCGCGAGGTGATAGGATGCTTTGAGCGCACCCACGGAAGTTCCGAGCAGGGCGCTCATTTCTTCATATTTCATTTCTTCAAAATATTTCAGATTGAAGACAATGCGTTGTTTCTCGGGCAGGGTGTCAATGGCTTCTTGGAGTTTGAGCTGAGCGGCGTCGCCGTCGAAATAGGTGTCTCCTTCCAGATTTTTGATTTCCGCCGAGAGTTCTTCCGCTTCTCCGTCAAGGCTTTGCATGGGGCGGCGTTTTCCAAGAAGGGTCAGGCATTCGTTGATGGCGATTCGGTGGAGCCACGTACTGACTTTGCTCTCTGCACGAAACGTGTCCAAAGCCATCCAAGCTTTGAGAAAGGTGTTTTGCATGACGTCGTCGGCATCGTCGTGAAACTGCACGATGCGACGCACGCGATTGTAGAGTCGCGGTCCTTCCTGCTCCACCAAAATGCGAAACGCCTCCTCCCGTGTGGACGGATTGAGAAGGCGTTCTATCAAGCTCTTGTCCGAATTTTCTGACATGAGGAAGCGAGTGTAAAAAAAGGAACAATCGGAAGCTTAGTTCACCATTGTTTTGCGCGAAACGTCATCAACGCGAAGCAGATAGAGCCCGCGGCGCAACTTCAAATTGAAACTGCGGTCGGGAGAGTCAATGCGCAGGGAAGCAATCTTGCGACCGGTGATGTCAAAAACTTCCAGCGTTTTTCCGTCTGCATTTTGGACGCGAACCATGTTTCCCTTGGCGGTGATGACTGGAGCATTTCCGTCTTCAGGACCTAAGTTTCCGACCACGGAGATCAAATCCGGATTCTGCATCTGAGCGGCGTTCACAGCGAAGGGAACGACAAGAAAA
>SAMEA3663013__coassemble_1236_pt1 | contig 10444 bp, 8 predicted proteins | sample SAMEA3663013__metabat2_low_PE_001 | metagenome-assembled genome bin SAMEA3663013 (sample SAMEA3663013) | pig gut metagenome | biome: pig gut; feature: pig-associated habitat; material: faeces | place: France | collected 2012
GTCCGGCGCGGCGGTGCCGGGAATCTCAAGGTGTCCGGCGCGGCGGGTGACATAGTCTGCGAGTGCGTATGCCACGGGCACTTCATTCTCGGGCGGTTCGCTGAGGCTGACGCGCAGGGTGTCGCCGATGCCGTCCGCCAGTAGGGCACCGATGCCGACGGCACTTTTGATTCGCCCGTCTTCTCCTTCTCCGGCTTCGGTCACTCCGAGGTGGAGCGGGAAGTCCATGTGTTCTTCTTCCATCACTTTGCAGAGCAGTCGGACGGAGCGCACCATGACCTGGGTGTTGGAAGCCTTGATGGAAATCACGACGTTCGGGAAGTTCTCCTTGACGCAGACGCGGAGAAACTCCATGCAGCTTTCCACGATACCTTCGGGCGTGTCGCCGAAGCGGCTCATGATGCGGTCGGAGAGAGAGCCGTGGTTCACGCCGATGCGCAACGCCGTGTGGTGGGCGCGGCAGATGTTGAGCAGGATTTTGAGACGCTCCTCCAGTCGCTTCAGTTCGGCAGCATACTCGTCGTCCGTGTAGTCCACGTGTTTGAACTTTCGCGCCGGGTCCACGTAGTTTCCCGGGTTGATTCTCACCTTCTCCACGATGCCGGCGGCGACGTCGGCGACCGCAGGATTGAAGTGAACGTCTGCCACGAGCGGTTGGTCGTAGCCCAGACTTCGGAGTCGGGTGGAGATTTCGCGGAGGTTTTCCGCCTCGCGTGTGCCTTGGGTGGTGAGTCGTGCGTAGTCTGCTCCGGCGTCAAAGATGGCGCGACATTGTTCGACGCAGGCTTCGGTGTCGGTGGTTGGCGCGGTGGTCATGCTTTGCAGCCGCAGCGGTTCGTCGCCTCCGAGGGGACGGTTGCCAATCACGACGCGGTGTGAGCGTCGGGGACGATAGTTGAATAAGTCCATATTATATATAATAAGGAGTAAGGATATAATAAGGAGTAAAGATAAGGAGAGGTGAAGTGTGAATGACGGGAACAAGGAGTTGGCGTCAGCACTTGTAGTCGTAGGTGATGGCAGCGAGTTCCTCGTTGGCTTTGACGATTTTGTCTTTCAGTCCCTCTTTGTATGCCATGACTTTCTCTGCGATGTTTTTGTCAGAGAGTGCGAGCATTTCGACGGCGAGGATGGCAGCGTTGAGGGCTCCGTTCACTCCGACGGTGGCGACGGGGATTCCGGGAGGCATCTGGTTGATGGAGAAGAGCGCGTCGAGTCCGTCGAGCATTCCTTTGATGGGCACGCCGATGACGGGAACGATGGTGGCGGCGGCAATCACGCCGGGCAGTGCTGCTGCCATGCCGGCGCCGGCGATGATGACTTTCAGTCCTCTTTCGGAAGCGGTGCGTGCGAACTCTTCCACCTCGCGGGGGGTGCGGTGTGCGGACAGTGCGTTCATTTCAAAGGGCACCTGCATTTCGTTGAGAAACTTGGCAGCTTTTTCCATCACCGGCAAATCGCTGGTGCTGCCCATGATGATGCTAACGATAGGAGTCATAATGGTTGTGTTGTGAGATTTTTTGAGAGGGGTTGGGCGGGCTATGTGAAAAGAGTGTGCAAAGAAGCCGACCAAAAAGAAAGCTCTTCCTTTGAAGGCTCCTTATGCCACGATTTATGGAACACTACTTAAATCAGTACGATGCAGCAGAAACCGCAGATGACGCCGACGAGGACGCCCCAGCCGAGGTCGCGCGGTGTGTGTTGCCGAAGGATGAGACGTGCGGTGCAGACCATGCCGCAGAGCAGGGTCGTCAGGCAGAGCCAGCCCGTCGGGTTGAAAGAAAAGATGAGAGAGAAAGCCATCAGCGCGCCAATCACTCCGCCCGAGGCGGCAGCGTGCATGCTCACCTTCACGCGACTGTTGAGAACGGTGCAAACAATTTGAATCGTCAGTGCACCGGCAATCACGCCGAGGGTGAAGCGAGGCATGTGAAGTTTGTAGAGCATGCTCAGCAGCGCGGCATAGCTGACGATGCAAAGCACGTAGGGGACGTAGCGTCTTTGCCGACGTCCCATCTGGCGCTTCGTCCAACCGTTGAGTTTGCGATAGACATAGATTCCCAGCCTTGGCAGGAGCACTGTGAAAAAGAAGACGAGCAGGGTCAGCCACACCTTCGTCTGTAAGGGAAGCAGTTTCAGATAGCTGAACGAGAAGAGGGCGACGAAGGCAAAGACGGGAAGATAGAAAGGAGAATAGACGAGCGAAATGACCTGCGCGGTCAGCACCAGCCAAGTGGTGGCTCCGTTCGTGTTGACCTCCGCTTCCTCTTCTTCGGGAGATGGACTTTGGGGAGCGGGGGTTTCTTCGGGGTCGTGAAGCGAGAACTGGCGCGCTTCGTTCTGCAGGTTTTTCAGAATGGAGGTCATTATTTTTTAGGGAAGTCTAAAAGGTCAAAGGTTCTTCACTTTCTGCGAAGTCGGGCGGTGGGTAAGCCGAGCTGGTCACGATATTTTGCCACCGTGCGGCGCGCGACGTGAAAACCTTTTTCTTTCAGTCGCTCCGTCAGCACTTCGTCCGGCAGTGGGTGCTTCTTGTCTTCGCTCTCAATCAACTCCTTCAGTGCAGCCCGCACCTGGCGCGAGGAGAGTTCTTCGCCTTGGCTGCTGACAAACTGAGAGGAAAAGAAGAATTTGAGGAGGTAGATGCCATAGTCCGTCTGCACATACTTACTGCTCGTCACTCGCGACACGGTGGAAATGTCCAAGTTCGTCAGTTCCGACACTTCGCGCAGCGTCAGCGGAACGAGTTGCGTCTCGTCATCATCGTGGAGAAAGAAGGGGGACTGCAGCTTCACGATGGCTCGCATCACGGTGAGCAACGTCTCGCGGCAGCGGGAGATGAGGTTGATGAAACTCTTGGCGGCTTCCACCTTTCCTTTCGCATAGACGTAGGCATCAAGTTGGCTGCGCGAGAGTTTCTTCTTGTCGGCTTGCGCAAACATTTTCACACTTTCGGTGAACGACGGACTCACTCTCAACTCCGGCACGTCGCCTTGGTTGAGCGAAACTTTCACCGTGCCGTCGTCGGTCACGTGGACAAAGAAGTCCGGGATGACGGTGGGTGCCTGACTGCCTGCCGCATCGCCGAAAGCACGACCCGGCGCGGGATTCAAATGGGTCAGTTCGTGGAGCACATGGTCAAAGAAGTCTTCATCCACTTTCAGTTTGTCGCGAAGCACGTCCCACTTCCGGCTCGTGAAGTCTTTGAAATATTTATCTACGACGGTCAGCGCGGCGGCAGTGTAGGGGGTTCGGTGCTCCGGGGCTGTCAGTTGGAGTCGCAGACATTCTTGGAGCGAACGCGCGCCGATGCCTCGCGGTTCAAAACTCTGCAGAATGTGCAGCAGCTTCTTCAACTCCTCGGGCGAAGTCTGCGTTTGGTGATAGAGGAGCAACTCGTCCTCAATGAAAGTCAGGTCTTTGCGAAGGAAACCGTCTTCGTCGAGCGAGCCGATGAGATATTCCAAGACCTTCTTCTCGTGGTCCGTCAGGTCGTATTCTCCAACTTGCTGCTGCAAATCATCGTAGAAAGACGAGGAGTCAGCCCACTGCATCTCGGTCGTGTTGTCTTGTGCCTCCGCACGTTCTCGGAGATAGGCGGGAATGTCGTCTTCGGAGAGATAGTCCCCAAAATCGTCGCCGTCGGTGCTGCCGGAGCGCTCGTCGGTGTCGGAGAAGTCCTCGTCGGCATCCGAGCGCTCGTTGGTCTCTTTGTTGTCGTCGTTGTCAGAGTCATCGTCGGCGTCGCTGCGCTCATCGTTGTCAGGGGCGGGGAAATCATCTTTGTCCACCTCCTCCAGCGCGGCGTTGTCAATCATTTCATCGCGGACTCTTTCCGCCAGCATGGTGATGGGCAATTCCACGAGGTTTGCCACAGCAATCTGAAGAGTCGATTGCTGCAGCACCTGTTCCATTGACTGGGATTGTTCGAGTTTTTGAGGCATGAGGATGGGTTTTGATAAGGCAAAATTACGGTAAACGCGCGAATCTCGGAAGTTTCCGCCCGATTTTGGTGATTTTCGTCCCAAAAACATTGGAGGAAACGGCGGCGCACACTCACGCGTATGGGAAAAATGAAATATCTTTGCAGGGGTGTTCTAAAAAGAATGGGTTTCTCATGAACATTCCTTGTTTCATAAAACTTTAGCACACTCCTGCAGCAAGAAACAGCCTCAAAGTCCTTGCTTCAGCAAGTAATCTTCAAGCAATCAATCTGAGAATCATGATTACAGTTTATGTCATGGCAACCTGCCCGGACTGTGTGCAGGTGAAAGCGCGTTTGAAAGACAGTCCCAATCATCAGCTCGTGGACATCGGCGAGCACGTTCGCAATCTCAAAGCGTTCCTTCGGCTTCGCGACTCGCACCCTGCTTTCGAGCGCATTCGAGAGAAAGGGAGCGTGGGCATCCCTTGTTTTGTCACGGAGGATGGCGACGTCACTTTCTCCGAAGATGCCGCCGCTGCCGACACGCGTTCGGCAAAAAGCGTGGCGACGGAAGATGTGGCGGAAGGTGCAGCCTGCCATCTTGACGGCACGGGCTGCTGAACGCCCAAACGCCTCTTCCCTTACATCCAAACTAAGGTCAACGCCAACGTCAAAAAGTCTATTCCATGAGTCCCCTTTCCGTTTTGATTCTCGTTCTTCCGCTTCCTCTCGCCTTTCTGCTGCACGATGCGGAAGAAGTGGCTGTGCAACATCGTTGGATGGAAAATCACAGTGGCGCGCTGCGGGAACGTTTCCCGCGGCTCCGACCGCTGCTGGACCGTCTGCAGCGACTCAACACGAAAACCTTTGCACTCGCTGCGCTGGAAGAGTTCATCGTGTTGCTCTGCGCCACTGCCTGCGTGCTTGCAGACGTTCCCTTTGCCTTGGAACTTTGGGCAGCCCTCTTCCTCGCCTTCTCCCTGCACCTTCTCCTGCATTTGGGACAGGCTGTGGCGGTGAGGGGATACGTGCCCGGGCTCGTCACTTCCATCCTGTTGTCGCCCTTTGCCGCCTACGGAATTTTCTGTATTTCGCTCGTCATGTCGCCTTTGAAGATGTTTGCGCTCGCCGTCACCGGTGCGGCATTCGTCGCCCTCAATCTTCGTTTCGCCCATTGGCTCGGGTTGAAACTGACGAGCCGACGTTGATTCCGGGCAGCGGCTCAGAGTTTTCTACCTCAAAACTCAGAACATCTCCTCAAGATGAAGAAACCTCGTACCTATATCGCCATAGACCTCAAGTCCTTCTACGCCAGCGTGGAGTGTGTCGAGCGCGGTCTGGACCCGCTCACCACGAACCTTGTCGTGGCAGACGAGAGTCGCACGGAGAAAACCATCTGCTTGGCGGTTTCCCCGTCGCTGAAGGCGTATGGCATCGGCGGGCGAGCACGTCTGTTCGAGGTCGTGCAGCGAATGAAGGAGGTGAACGCCCTGAGGAGAAGCGAGCGCGGAGGACTTGGGTTCACGGGGAAGTCATGGAACGACACGGAACTCCGAGAGCGACCGGAGTTGGAGATAGACTTCATTCGCGCCATGCCGCGCATGGCGTTCTACATTGACTACAGCACACGCATCTATCGCGTCTATCTGAAATATGTCTCCGCCGAAGACATTCACGTCTATAGCATCGACGAGGTTTTCATGGATGTTACCAACTATTTGGAAACCTACAAGATGACGGCGTACGAACTCGCGATGACCATCATTAGGGACGTGCTCCAAACCACGGGTATCACTGCCACCGCCGGAATCGGTACCAACCTCTACCTCGCCAAAGTCGCCATGGACATCGTCGCCAAACATCTTCCGGCGGACGAAGATGGCGTGCGCATCGCCGAACTCGATGAAATGACCTTCCGACGCCTGCTGTGGAACCACCGCCCGCTGACCGACTTCTGGCGCATCGGACACGGCATCGCCAACCGCCTTGCTGCCTACGGCTTGGACACGATGGGAAGGATTGCGCGCTGCTCGCTGCTGAACGAGAATCTGCTCTACCGCCTCTTCGGTGTGAACGCCGAACTCCTCATTGACCACGCCTGGGGCTGGGAACCGTGTTCAATGGCGGCGGTGAAAGCCTACCGACCCAGAACTCACTCGCTCAGCAGCGGTCAGGTGCTCACTTGTCCCTACACTCCCGAAAAAGCTCTCGTCGTGCTCATGGAAATGGCGGACGGTCTGGCGCTCGACCTTCTGGACAAGGGACTGACCACAAACCACTTGGTGCTCTATGTCGGATATGACACGCAGAGTCTCGTGAGGCATCCGGACTATGACGGAGAGGTCACGACCGACCGCTACGGACGCAAGACGCCGAAGCACGCCGGTGGAAGGGTGACGCTCGAAGAGCATACCTCCTCATCCAAAATCATCACCGACGCCGTGGTGAAACTCTTCCGACGCCTCGTCAATCCCGACTTCCTCATCCGCCGCGTGAACCTCACCGTGGCTCACCTGATGGATGAGCACGCGGAGAAAAAGAAACTGCCCGTGCAACTTGATCTCTTCACAGACTACGAAGAGTTGCGACGCCGCGAACAACAGAAAAAGAAAACGCTCGAGAAGGAGCGAAAAATGCAGAAAACCGTCCTCGCGTTGAAAAAACGTTTCGGCAAAAACGCCATCCTGAAAGGCGTCAGCTTCCGAGAAGGAGCCACCGCCAGAGAACGAAACAAACAAATCGGAGGACATAAAGCGTGAAGCGAAGCACGCAGTTGTGAAGCCTTCCCTATACCTTATTATATATACGCCTCTACACCTTATTATATAAGGGGCGTTCTAAAAATTAGGGGATAAGTAACGTTCAAAAGAAAGTGCTTACGTTTTGGTCGCTTTTCGTTTCTTAGCGCGCCCTTTTGTAAGTTTCGTCAGTCACATAGCCCGCTATGCTCCTTCCTCAACTGACAAAAGTGCATCTCTAAGAAATCAAAAATCAACTCAACCTAATTTTTAGAACACCCCATATACGCCTCTAAAGTCATGACAAAAAACATTGCTGACGCGCGGGAAAACTATGACGACATCATAGACCTTCCGCATCCCGTCTCAAGAACTCATCCGCGAATGTCGGAGGAAGACCGCGCTGCCCAATTCGCTCCCTTTGCCGCACTGACCGGGCATGACGACGCCGTCAAGAAAACGGCAGAGGAGTATGAAGAGAATTTTTAGGAGTCGTACGAAAGGTAATGTGTCAATGATCAACGGTCAACGGTCAATAGTCAACGGTCAATAGTCAACGGTCAAAGTGTGGAGGGCGCAAGCGTCCACTCTTTCGTTGAAGTGGGCAAAGACAGTTGCGCCATCTTCCAAAAGGTCGGAGAGGCTCGCAAGACGCAATGTTTTGAACTCTTGAAACATGCTGCAAAGGTAAAGTTGGAAGAGAAATATGCTTATATTTAAAAAAATGCCCTATATTTGCACGTTCAAAAGTGTGGAGATACACTAAATTATCCCAAAGAATCCATTATATAATAGGGAGTCTGCACGGAAAGAACCATTCAAAAGCCAATAATTAATTCATCAAATAATCATCTCAAAAACACAAAATGCAAAACAAAGGATTTGTTAAAGTAATTGCAGTGTTGCTGACTTTAATCTGCCTGTTCTACTTCTCCTTCTCTTTTGTGACAAGAAAATATGAGAAGAAAGCAGAGGAGCTGACGGCGCAGGGTAAAGACGGTGCAGCATTCCTTGACTCCATGCGCAATGAGAAGGTCTTCCTCAACTGGAAAACCCTCAAGGAATGCGAAGAACTGCAAATCGGTCTCGGCCTTGACCTCAAGGGCGGTATGAACGTGGTGCTCGAAGTCAGCGTTCCTGACGTGGTGAAAAACCTTGCCGGCGAAAGCGCATCCGACGCCAAGTTTGTGAAAGCCTATGGCGATGCCGTGGCAAAAGCAAAGAAAGAAAACATCGACTTCGTGGACGCCTTCGTCAGCACTTATCGCGAACAGAATGGCGCAGACAAACTCGGAGGAGTCTTTGCTTCAAAACTCAAAGAAAAGAACATCTCTTACAACTCCACCGACGCGCAAGTGCAGAAAGCACTGAACGAAGAGGTCAACGCCGCAGTTGAAAACTCCAACAAGGTGGTGCGCTCTCGTATTGACCGATTTGGCGTCGCTCAGCCGAACATCCAAATCCTCCGCGGAAAGGGACAAACCGGTCAAATCATGGTGGAAATGCCGGGAATCAAAGAACCCGAGCGTGTCCGCAAACTCCTTCAGGGAAGTGCTAACCTCGAGTTCTGGGAAACCTATACGCTCAACGAAATCTATCCCGCTCTTCAGGCACTTGACACTCGCCTTGCCAAGGGTGACGTTGCTGACAGCGCAGCTGTGGATTCCACCAAAGCCGAAGCATCTAAAGTTGCTCAGGACGCTGCCGCACAGCACCCGCTGCTGAGCAAACTGATGCAAATCCAAGGCATGGCGCCCAACGGATGCGTAGTGGGATATGCACTTGCTGCTGACACCGCTGCCGTCAATGCTCTCCTGCAAAGCGAAGCTGCCCAAACCGCACTGCCCGCAGACCTCCAACTCGCTTGGGGCGTGAAGTCGGCAGAAGGCATGAAGGCTAATATCTTCGAACTCTATGCACTCCGCAAAGTGAACGGTCGTCCCTCCATGGAAGGCGACGTCATTGCCGACGCAAAAGATGACTTTGACCAAAATCATCAACCCATCGTCAGCATGACCATGACCACCAACGGCTCTCGCGATTGGGCTGCTCTGACCAAGAAGAACCTGAAGAAATGCGTTGCCATCGTTTTGGACGGATATGTCTATAGCGCTCCCGTCGTTCAGTCTGAAATCACCGGTGGAAACTCTCAAATCTCCGGTCACTTCACCACAGACGACACCCGCGACTTGGCAAACGTGTTGAAGAGCGGTAAGATGCCCGCCCCGACCAAAATCGTTCAAGAAGAAACCGTGGGTCCGAGCCTCGGTGCCGCCTCCATCAAAGCCGGCTTCACTGCCTGCATCGTGGCATTCGTGCTCCTCATGATTTTCATGTGCCTCTTCTACGGCTTCACTCCGGGCATGGTTGCCAACTGCGCACTCTTGCTCAACTTCTTCTTCACTTTCGGCGTGCTCATCAGTTTCCAAGCTGCCTTGACCATGAGCGGTATTGCCGGTATGGTGCTTTCGCTCGGTATGGCAGTGGATGCCAACGTGCTTATCTATGAACGCACCAAGGAAGAACTCCGCGCCGGAAAGAACATCGTACAGGCTCTCAAGGATGGCTATGGTAATGCCTACAGCGCCATCCTCGACTCTAACTTGACGTCCATCATCACTGCCGTCATCCTCTACAACTTCGGAACAGGACCCATCCGTGGCTTCGCCATGACGCTCGGCATCGGCATCTGCGCCTCCTTCTTTACCGCAGTATGGCTCACCCGCATTGCATACGAACACTTCCACAATCGTGACAAGTGGCTCGGTCTGACTTTCACCACCAAACTTAGCCGCAACTTCCTGAGCAACACCTCGGTGAACTTTATGGGTAAGGCTCGCGTTTCGACCATCATGTTCGTCGTGGCTGCAGTAATCAGTGTGGGCTTTTTGAGCATCCGAGGTCTCTCCAAAGGTATTGACTTCACCGGCGGTCGCAACTATGTCATCGAATTTGAACAAAAAGGCGTGACGCCCGAACAAGTTAGCAAAGCCGTGGCTGAGAAAGTCAATGCGAAAGACCCGAACGCCTTGGTCAGCGCAATTGCCATCACCACAACAAACAATGAGGCAGTTCGTCTCACGACCAACTATCGCATTGATGACGACAGCGAGAACATCGACCAGGAAGTGGAACGCTTCATCTTTGACGCTCTCCACGATGCCAAGCTCATCAAAGCAGACTACTCCACCTTCATTGACCGTGACAACCACGCCGGAGGTTCCATCGTTTCTGCCCAGAAGGTTGGACCGACAGTGGCTGCCGACATGGCAAAAGGCGCCATCACCAGTGTGCTCCTTTCCCTCGCTGCCATCTTCATCTACATTCTCGTCCGCTTCCGCAACGTGGCGTTCTCCATCGGTTCCACCGTGGCACTCGTCTTCGACACGCTGCTGATTTTGGGAATGTACTCCATCTGCTGGGGCTGGGTTCCCTTCTCTCTCGAAGTGGACCAGACCTTCATCGGCGCGGTGCTGACGGCTATCGGTTACTCCATCAACGACAAAGTGGTTGTCTTTGACCGTATGCGTGAGAACCTCGGACTTCATCCGACCCGCGACACCCGTCGTCTCTTCAACGACTCTCTCAACAGCACGTTGTGCCGTACCATCATGACTTCTTTCACCACGCTCTTGGTGCTCCTTTGCATCTTCTTCCTTGGTGGAGACAGCATCCGCTCCTTCGCGTTTGCCATGATTCTTGGTGTCATCTTCGGCACACTCTCTTCCATCTTCCTCGCCGCACCGATTGCTTATGCCACGCTGCGCCGCAAGGACACGGT
>SAMEA3663013__coassemble_1278_pt1 | contig 10185 bp, 11 predicted proteins | sample SAMEA3663013__metabat2_low_PE_001 | metagenome-assembled genome bin SAMEA3663013 (sample SAMEA3663013) | pig gut metagenome | biome: pig gut; feature: pig-associated habitat; material: faeces | place: France | collected 2012
TGCCGCAGCTCCTGCAGCCAAAGGGGCAGCCGGTGCCGGCACACCCGTCAAGGCTCCGCTCCCCGGCGTGGTGACCAAAGTGCTCGTGCAGAACGGACAAGCCGTCAAGAAAGGCGAAACCGTCCTCGTGCTCGAAGCCATGAAGATGGAGAACAACATCAACGCCGAATGCGACGGTGCCATCACCGGCATCTGCGTGGCTCCCGGCGACAGCGTTAAGGAGGGAACCACCCTGCTGACCATTGGTTGAGCCCCTGTCCGAGAAGATGCAGAGAAGCACATCCATGGCTCCTACTTCCTACATCACCGCGCTGCGCTTTCCGCTGGCGCTCTTGGTGGTGTTGATTCACACGCAAAACAAAATCTGGCAGGCAGCCGAAGCACAGGATTCCTTGTGGTTCAGCGTGCCTGTCCATTTTTTGTCAAGGAGTCTCCCTGCCGTGGCAGTTCCTCTCTTCTTCGCCATCTCCGGTTTCCTCTTCTTCTATCAAAAGCAGACGTTCACGCTTGCTGACCAAAGGGAAAAACTCCGGAAACGTTGCGTCACGCTCCTCCTTCCCTACGTCGTCTGGAATCTTCTGGCGTTTCTGCTGGCTCCGCTCAAGACGCTGCTTCAAGGCGGTGATTGGAAAACGGCATTGCAAACATTTTCCCCTCTTGAAATCTTTTGGGGTGACATCTCCGCTGAAACGTCTGCCAACTTGTGGGGAATGACTGTGTGGGTGTCTTCTTATCCTGCGTTGGATCAGTTGTGGTTCATCAGGGACTTGATGATTGTTGTGCTCTTCGCTCCTCTGCTCCACTTCCTCCTGCGGCGCGTTCCCTTCCTCTTCCTTTTTGTTTTGAGCGTGGTCGGACTTCTTCAACTTTGGCAGAATCCGTTGGGAATGAGAATGGCAGGCTGGTTCTATTTCTCCCTCGGCGCGTTCTTTTCTGTTCGTGGACTCTGTCCCATCGAAACGACCCGGCGTCTGCTTCGCCCGGCACTCATCGTTGCCGCAGTCATGCTGGTCTGGAACACGTTGCCCGAGAAGATGTTTGGCTTGCTGTCCGACTTGCTTCCGAATGGAATGTCCTACCATCTCTACAATCTCTCCGCCATGGTGGTGCTCCTCCACGTCGCCCGAGCCTACACCCGATGTCGTGCCCCGCACCCTTGGTTGTCCAAAAGTAGTTTCTTTGTCTATGCTTTCCACACCATCGTCCTGTTCCCCGTCACTGTGGTGCTGCACAAACTGACGCTCGGACAGCAGCCGCTCGTGGCTTTCGCGGCGTTCATCGGTAGCGCTGTCGTCGCTGTCGCCGTCTGTCTCGTCGGCTATCGTGTCCTGCAACGCGTCCTGCCAAAGTTCGTGAGCCGGGCGTTGGGAATATAGAAAGATCTCCTAAGTTTAGAAAAACCTTATTCATTATTATATCACTCATGAAACCCTCCACTCTTTGTGTGCAAGCGGGCTGGCAGCCCAAGAAGGGAGAACCGCGCGTGCTTCCCATCTATCAAAGCACCACCTTTAAATATGACAACAGCGAGCAGATGGCGCGACTGTTCGACCTCAAGGACAGCGGCTATTTCTACACGCGTCTTCAGAATCCGACCAACGATGCCGTGGCGTCCAAGATTGCTGCGCTCGAGGGCGGCGTCGGTGCGATGCTGACCTCCAGCGGACAGGCTGCGTCTTTCTATGCCGTCTTCAACATCTGCGAAGCCGGCGACCACTTCCTCTCCTCCAACACCATCTACGGCGGCACGTTCAATCTCTTTGGCGTGACGATGAAAAAGATGGGCATCGAGTGCACCTTCTTTGATCCCGACTCGTCCGACGAAGAAATCCAAGCGCTCTTCCGCCCGAACACGAAGTGTGTCTTCGGTGAAACCATCTCGAATCCCGGCGGCCACGTCTTTGACATCGAACGTTTCGCCCGCCTTGCTCATGCCAACGGCGTGCCCCTCCTCGTGGACAACACCTTCGCCACGCCCATCAACTGTCGCCCGTTTGAATGGGGCGCAGACATTGTGACGCATTCAACGACGAAATATATGGATGGGCATGCCTGCGCCGTCGGCGGTTGCATCGTGGACAGCGGAAACTTCGACTGGATGTCACATGCCGACAAATTCCCGGGTCTCTGCGCTCCCGATGAGAGTTACCACGGACTTGCCTATGCCGAAAGCTTCGGTAAAATGGCATATATCACCAAAGCCACAGCCCAACTCATGCGCGACCTCGGCAGCATCCAAAGTCCCGAGAATGCCTTCCTCCTCAACCTCGGTCTCGAGTCGCTCCACCTCAGAATGCAACGCCACTGCGAGAACGCTCAAAAGGTGGCGGAGTTCCTTCGCGACAATGAACGCGTGGCTTGGATAAACTATGCCGGACTGCCCGAGGACAAATACTATGCGCTGGGGCAGAAATATCTTCCCAACGGCGGTTGTGGTGTCATTGCCTTCGGACTGAAAGGTTCCCGTGAGGACGCCATTCGTTTCATGGACAGCCTGAAGATGATAGCCATCGTTACCCATGTCGCAGACGCTCGTACCTGCGTTCTTCATCCCGCGAGCCACACCCACCGCCAACTCTCCGATGAGCAACTGCGCGAAGCCGGTGTCGCCCCGGATCTCATCCGTCTCAGCGTCGGCATTGAAGACATCGAAGACATCCTTGCCGACATCCGCCAAGCGCTTGACAACATGTGAAACACAGCATTCCTGCCATGCAAGACAATGTGTTGAGCACAAATATTGAGCACAAATAATGTTTTTTAAGTGTGCTTTGTAAGGTCTAAAAATGCATTTTGTCTTACATTTGCAGGCGAAGGATTAAACCGTCGCGCCTCAGACCAGTCAAACCAAATAGAGAGGCGCTTCAACCTTTCGATAAGAAACACATTCCATAACACTAAAAACAGAAACATCATGAAAAAGTTTATGCTCCTTCTGTGCATGGGTGTTTTCGCCCTCAACGTAGCTGCACAGGAACCCGTGAAGAAATCTTGCTGCAAAAAAGCTAAGACTGAAAAATGTGAGAAGGTTTGCGACAAAGCCCAAAAGAAGTGTTGCAAAAAAATCAAGGCTTGCAAAGATGGCAAGAAGTGCGAAGCAATGAAGAAATGCTGCAAGAAAGTGGCTGAAAAGAAATAAGACGGAGTTTCTCTCCTCACAAAACCAAAAATTGGGGGATTGTTTCCGAACGCTAATGTTCCGAAGCAATCCCCTTTTTCTGTCTGTCGGTTTTTATTTGTAATTTTACGCCCCGAAAGCCGCTCCCGCCTGTGGAAAGCGGATTCTGCACTCCTTATTATATAGGGGTTTCTATAAATTACGGGATAAGGAACGTTCAAAAGAAAGTGCTTACGTTTTCCTAATTTTTAGAACACTCCTATAGGCTTCTGCCTGAACTGTATAATAGGTGCATCACATTGAAAACTCTCAGACTCCAAAATCCATGTATCAAGAAGAACCCCACATTCACCAAGGTCGCATCGAAGTCATTTGCGGTTCCATGTTTTCCGGTAAGACAGAAGAACTCATCAGACGCCTGAAGAGAGCACGCATCGCCCGCCAAAAGGTGGAAATCTACAAACCCTCCATCGATACCCGCTATTCCGACGAAGACGTCGTCTCCCACGACTCCAACTCCATCGCTTCCACACCTGTTGATTCCGCCCGCAGCATTCTGCTTCTCGCCTCCGAGGCTCAGGTGGTCGGCATTGATGAGGCGCAGTTCTTTGACGCGTCGCTGGTGGATGTATGCAACGAATTGGCGCGCAACGGCAAGCGCGTGATAGTTGCCGGCTTGGACATGGACTTTCAGGGAGTCCCGTTCGGTCCGATGCCCGCGCTTTGTGCCGTTGCCGAGCAAGTGACGAAAGTCCACGCCATCTGCGTGCGCTGCGGTGGTTTGGCATACGTCAGCCATCGCAAAGTGGCGGACGAACAAATCGTGCTGCTTGGCGAACAAACTGAATACGAACCCCTCTGCCGCTGCTGCTACGAAAAAACTCAGAAAACGAAGCCTTCTCCCAGCTCCTGCGGGGGTGAATGTGAGGAAGAAGGAGGAAAAAGTTTGAAAATATAATAGTTAAGCACTTGCCGTTTCAAAGAAAGATTGTAACTTTGCCCCGCTTTTCCGCTCAGCCGCTGTCGGGATGTAGAGAGTTCCCCGTTAAGCTGGGTAGGGACGGACAACAAATCTTTTAAAATCAAATCATGGCAGATTTAATCAAGATTGCTGAAGAAGCTTTTGCCACCGGCAAAGAGTTCCCCAAGTTCAAAGCGGGCGACACCATCACCGTGGCATACAAAATCGTCGAAGGTAACAAAGAGCGCATCCAGTTGTATCGCGGCGTTGTTATCAAAATCAATGGTCATCAGAACAAAAAGCACTTCACCGTGCGCAAGATGTCCGGAACTGTCGGTGTGGAACGTATCTTCCCCATTGATTCTCCCAACATCGAAAGCATCGAAGTGAACAAAGTGGGTAAAGTGCGTCGCGCTAAGCTCTATTACCTCCGTAAACTCACGGGTAAGAAGGCTCGCATCAAAGAAAAACGCGCCGCAGTCAAGAATGACTAATTTTCGGTTTGCTACCCGAAATGATAAAAGAGGTTTTCCACTTCGGGAAGCCTCTTTTTTCTATCTTTTCTGAAGTAAATCCTAACTTTCACTCCTTTCAACATGATTGGCATCGTCTTTCCTTCTCCCATTTTCGGACCGGTTCACAGTCGCCGACTCGGCATTTCTTTGGGCATTAACCTCATGCCTGCCGACGGAAAAATCTGTACCTTTGACTGCATCTACTGCGAGTGCGGCTTCAACGCTGAACATCGCCCTTCCTTGCCTCGACCCACCCGAGAAGAGGTGGCGCAGAAGTTAGAGGAGAAACTTCAAGAAATGAAGGCTGAGGGAACTGCGCCCAACGTCCTCACCTTTGCCGGGAACGGAGAACCTACTGCCCATCCGGACTTTCCCGCCATCATCGAAGACACCATCGCGCTGCGCAACCGCTATTTCCCCGAAGCCAAGGTCTCCGTGCTCAGCAATGCCACCCGTCTCCTGAAACCGGAAGTACACGCCGCACTGATGAAGGTTGATAACAACATTCAGAAACTCGACACTGTCTCCGGTGACTACATCTCGCTCGTGGACCGACCCACCGGTGCCTACGACCTCAACCAGGTGCTTTCGGCTTTGGAAGTATTTGACGGACATGTCATCATTCAGACCATGTTCCTCAAAGGAAAGGTCGGCGAACATGACGTGGACAACACAGGCGACAAGTTCGTGCAGCCTTGGCTGGCGGCGTTGCGTCGTATCCGTCCCTCGCGTATCATGATTTACACCATTGACCGCCCGACTCCCGACACCGCTTTGCTCAAGGCAACGCCCGAAGAACTCGACCGCATCGCAGAACTTCTCCGCGCCGAGGGCTTTGACGTGGAGGTTGCCTACTGATTTCCTTTTCCTTACGTTTCCTTTTCCCATGGCATTTCCTCACTCTCTTCCTCCGGTCATCTCTCCCGCTCAGCGTCTCATCGTTGCCGTGAGCGGTGGTGCCGATTCTGTCGCCATGCTTCTTTTCCTGAAGGAGATGCACGCCAACATTGTGGCTGTCGCCCACTGCAATTTCCAACTTCGTGGTGAGGAGAGCGAACGCGACGAACACTTTGTCGAGTCTTTGTGCCGGCGTTGGGGCTGTGACTTCCGTGTCGCCCATTTTGACACGAAGTCCGAGGCAGCAGCCTGTGGGGAAAGTATCGAAATGGCAGCGCGCCGTCTTCGCTACGAATGGTTTGATTCTTTACGAAAAGAGTTGAATGCCGACGCCGTTGCGGTGGCTCACCACCTTGATGACGATGCCGAGACCGTCCTCCTCAATCTCATTCGCGGCACCGGTCTTCGCGGACTCTGTGGCATTCCTCCCCAACGCGAGGGAATCGTTCGCCCGTTGCTCGATGCTTCTCGGGAAGACATCTTGAAATATCTGGAGAGTAGGGGACAAGACTACGTCACTGACAGTTCCAACTCCGACACGCACTTCACGCGAAACAAAATTCGTCACGAGGTTCTGCCCTTGTTGCGCTCCATGAACAACCAGATTTCCGACGGACTTCACAGAATGGCGCAGCGGCTCCGTCGGTATGCAGAACTCTGCGATGCCGTCGTGAACCGCTTCCGCCGGGAGCATGTGACAAGTCTGCCTGACGGCGAATGCATTCTGCTCGCCGAGCTCTCCGCCTTCCCTGTGCCGGAACTGTTCTTGGAGATGTGGTTGTCGGAGTATGGTTTCTCTCGCACGCAGAGCGAAGCGCTTTTGACGGGGCGGGTGGGGATGCTGTTGGAAGCAAATGACTATCTTTGCACTCGGACTCACGATGCCATCGAAGTGCGGCACCTGCCGGTGGTCATTGCTCCGTGTGAACTTGCATTCAAAGTGAACACCTTGCGCTCGGATTCGCCGGCGGGCATTGAAATGAAGGAAGTTCCGTTTTCTTCCGTGAGTGTACTTCGCTTCTCGCCCACCGAGGCGTGGTTGGATGCAAGCACCGTCCGCGGCAAACTTTTCGTTCGCAGCATTCGGCAGAACGACCGTTTCCGCCCTTTCGGCATGAAAGGTTCCAAACTCGTCAGCGACTATCTGACAGACCGTCACGCCTCGCGAATCGACAAACTCGCTGCCCTTGCGGTGTGTGACGATGACGGCATTCTTTGGCTCGTCAATCAAACCATTGATGCACGCTGTGCCGTGACTGACAAAACCCATTCTATGATTCATCTCAAGTACGTTCTTTTTCGATGAAATATCTGTTTCCTCTTTTGTTCCTGGTTTGGCTCGCAGGTTGTCTGCTCTCCTGTGGCGAAGATCGCAGCGGCGAACAGCCGTTCCCTCCCACTGTTGAAAGCTTCGGCGTCACCATCATCGGTGACTCGGCTTTGCTTCATGGCGTCGTGACTTCTTCTCCGAACAGCTCGTTGCGTGAGTGCGGTTTTAGCTATGGGAATGACACGCTGCAGGCTTCCACCTTAGCAACGGAGCCGTCTGAAGATTTCATCGCCGTGACTGATTCGCTCGGCGCAGGTGTTTATTATGCCGTTGCCTTCGCCCGCAACGGCATGGGAACGTCCTACGGCGATACCATCTATTTCACCAAACCCTGACCACGTCGTTACGCCTTGCACCGGCAGTGCCTTCGTTCGTGTCTCTTTGCTCTTCGGGGCAAACGGAGAATCCGAACGAAGGCACTGCCGTTTCTTTCTTCTGTGCTTTTCCTTAAATATTCCTAAATACTTGCATAAGTTTAGTACTTTGCTTGGCAAGGTACTAAAGTATTGCCTACATTTGCGGCGTGAAACATCGGCTTTGAAGAAACAGGGTGGGGCGTTTCCGCCGTGATTCATCTCGTTTCCGCCGCGATTCATCTCGTTTCCGCCGCGATTCATCCCGTTTCCGCCGCGAACTTTTCCTCTTTCTCGTCCATCACTTCTTCCGCGAAAGAAACAAACATAAGTAACCATGAACATTGAAAATGCTAAATCACAGATGCGAAAGGGAATGCTTGACTACTGCGTTCTCCTTCTGCTGAGCCGGGAGTCGTGCTATGCCAACGACATCATTACTCGCTTGAAACAAGCGGAGCTGATTGTCGTGGAAGGAACGCTCTACCCGTTGCTCAATCGTCTGAAAAAGGACGGACTCCTCAGTTATGAGTGGCGCGAGTCCACTCAGGGACCGCCCAGAAAATACTATGCACTCACCGATGCCGGGACAGAGTTCCTCTGCGGCATGGACAGTGCCTGGAACGAACTGGCACGAACCATCAGTCTGCTGAAGAGCATGTCACCTCAACTTCCCCCGCCTCCGCCTGTGTCGTCCGCGGCGAGCGATGCCGAAGAAACGCCTTCCGCTCCTTGATTCCGTGAAATCGGATGTCATATCTCTTTTCCAAAACCTCGAAAAACTTCACACTATGAAAAAGAATATCACCATCAACCTTTTTGGCACGCTCTACGCCATTGACGAAGACGCCTGCCAGTTGCTTGAGACCTATCTCAACAACATGAAAAACTATTTCAGTCGCCGCGATGGTGGCGATGAGATTGCCGATGACATTGAACATCGTGTTGCGGAGCTTTTCTCTGAGTTACGAGAGAAAGGCGTGGAGGCAGTCACGATTGAGCATGTTCGAGACATCATTTCCCGAATCGGAAATCCGGAGCAGATGGACAACGAAACTGACGATAGTCCAGCCGATGCAAGTGCTCCCGAAAGTGAGGGGACTTCAGCCAATGCCGATGCTACTGCCGACAGTGCTACCGTCAGAAAGAACAAGAAGGGTTTCTTCTCTCGTAAGTTATATCGTGACCCTGATGATAAGATGATTGCCGGTGTCATGTCAGGTCTTTGCCACTACTTTGGTGCCAACGACCCGTTACCCTGGCGCATTCTTTTGGTGATTCTCGCCATTTTCAGTTTGATGACGGTTTCTGTGATTTATCTTGCTCTTTGGGCAATTGTCCCGGAGGCTGTCACAGCCGAAGAGCGTCTTCAGCTCCATGGTCAGCCCGTGAATCCCACCACCCTTAACGAAGAGCTCATGCGTGCTGCCGACAAGGCGCAGCAGTTCGTCAAATCCCCGAGCGTGCAGAACTCGGCTCGTTCCTTTTTAGGTACGTTGGGGCAAATCCTCCTCTTCTGCATCAAACTTCTCCTGTTCTTGATTCTCATTCCTTTGGGAATTGCCGGCATTGTTTTCACCATCATCCTCATCATCGGCACCTTTGTGGGTTGGAACCTATTGGTTGATTCCGGTGCGGTGAACGAAGTCTTCCGGCAGGCTATGCAGGCGAACCCTGCCATTGAGCTCTATCTTTGGTTAGGCTGCATTGCGGGTTGGATTGCCATTTGTTTGTCGCTGTTCGGTTTGCTTCGTTCCATGTTGGTCAAGTCTCCCGAGCGTCGTCTTTCCGTGACTTCTCACGTCACACTCATCATTGCCTTTGTGTTCAGCCTGGCGACTTCCATCACGTTTCTGTCGCTTGCCGGCGGTCAACTCTCGCGTTTCCGCGTTGAAAAGTCCCAGACGGAGAATCTGGACATCGCTTCGTTTTTGTCTGCAAGAAGCTCGGGAGAACTCGACAACTGGGGCTTGGAATTGCTGGAACTGAGAAACGTCTCGGATGATGGTGACGTCTTCCATTGGGAAGAGTCCATTTTCACGGGAGAAGATGTGCCTGTGCTGGAATTGGAGCGCGACATGAGGAGATATGCGATGATTGCGAAGGGACAAAAACAAGTCGATCTCCCCGCCGGGGACTACCACATTGAGGCTATCTACAAATTGGAGGGAAAGGGCGCCAGTCTCTTTTTCGATAGTGCCGACGGTTCGGCTTTGGTGTATTCCATGACCTCCAGAGGTTACGACGGCAAGGGCAACATGGCGTCGCTCAGTCCCGATGAGTTGGAGAAAGTTTACGCTTTTCGCAACGAATCGCGCCCGCTGAATCGCAGTTCGGAAGTGCGTGAGCGTTTGGAAGAATGGGATTTCCAGCGCACTCCCTCTTTCCACCACGCGGGCGGCACGTTGACTTTCGGTTTCACCACCTTGCCGGAATTGACAGGTAATGACGGCGGACGTGCCGGCGTTTCAGATTTGAAAATCTACAGTTTGGAAATCGTCAGCGACGCTCCGGGCGCTGATGCCGGTCAGGCTGCGGACACTGTCGCCACCCAAGGTTCAGCTTCGAAATCGACCCAAGCGAACAAGCCGACTTCGGTAAAGAAATCAGTAAAGAAGTCTGTGAAGAAGACGGAAAAGAATCCGGCTGAACAGAGCAAGCCCCAGACTGGCGCAGCGAAGGAAAAGCAAGTCGCTGCCTGAATCAGAGAAGAAACCATTATATTAGCATTGTAGTTGTCGTTGGGCTGTCGTCGAGGAATTTGTTTTCCGCTTCGACAGTCCTTTCTGTGTTGGTGAGATGGAACGAAATGAGGCGTCCTAAGAAAACCGTAATTCTTAGAACGCCCCTTATTGTTCAGACTTCAAAAGTTTCAGTGGATGTTCAGTTCAAAAGTTGCAGAGGGTGTAGAGGTAGAGCACGACGGCGGGGATGGCGAGCAGCGAGGAGTCAAAGCGGTCAAGCATGCCGCCATGTCCGGGGAGCATGGAATACACATTCTCGTATCTGGC
>SAMEA3663013__coassemble_1286_pt1 | contig 10089 bp, 6 predicted proteins | sample SAMEA3663013__metabat2_low_PE_001 | metagenome-assembled genome bin SAMEA3663013 (sample SAMEA3663013) | pig gut metagenome | biome: pig gut; feature: pig-associated habitat; material: faeces | place: France | collected 2012
GAACCACACCGACCCCACTCCGCGTCTGCTATGACAACCCGCAAACACTGGGACCGGACCGCCTCGCCGCAGCCGTCGGCGCCGCCGCACTCCGACCAAAGACGGAATTGCTGATCATCGACATCGGCACCTGTCTCACCTTTGACCGCGTTTCTGCCGACGGACGCTATCTCGGCGGTAACATCTCACCGGGACTGGGCATCCGCTTCCGAGCACTCCACGAACAAACTGCCGCGCTGCCCTTGGTGACGGCAGAAGAAACCGCCCCGCAATGGGGCACAGACACCGTCTCAGCTATCCGCGCCGGCGTCATGACGGGAACGGAATGGGAAATCGAGGGTTGCATCCGTGCCTTCCGCAAAGAGTTTCCCGACGCGCCGGTGTTCCTCACAGGAGGTAACGCCCGCAAATTTTGCCACGGCATTCCGGTTGAACGCCAGGAGGCACTGGTGGAGACGGGGCTCAACGAAATCCTCCTCCATCATCTTTCTCAGCAACCACAAACTGACTGACGAAACCCTCACACAGACTGACTGCTCAGAAACCACAAACTGACTGACGCAAATAAGAAAAACTTCCCGCTCTCTCCCGCGGCTCACGTTGCATATTCTGACAAAATGAAATATATTCTCCAACTTGCCACGCTGCTCTCCCTCGCCTTTGCCACACTGACGGCAACGGCACAAAACAACGGTAGCAACTCCCCCTATTCCCGCTATGGATACGGTCTGCTCAACGACGGCGGAAACGCCTTCAACAAAGCCATGGGCGGAACAGCCTACGGTTTCAGAAAGGGCAACGAACTGAACCAAAAGAACCCGGCATCCTATTCTGCCATTGACTCCCTCTCCTTCCTCTTCGACTTCGGACTGACCATGCAAAACGGCGTCTTCAAAGCCAACGGAAGAAAAATTCACGCGCAAAACACGTCCATTGACTACATCTCCGCCGGATTCCGCCTCGCACCAAGATTCGGTATGTCTCTCGGACTCATGCCCTACACGTCCATAGGCTACAACATCAGTCAAGAAAAACCCATTCAGACCGTGCCCACTGAAATCAATCAAACCACCACCTTTTCGGGCGAAGGCGGACTCCACATCGTCTATCTCGGCTTCGGATGGGAACCAATCCGCAACTTCTCCATCGGCTTCAATGCCGGCTATCTCTGGGGAGACCTCTCCCACACCGTCTATAACGACTTCGACGACAACAACATCAACACAACACAGCAACTCTATCGCACAGACCTCCGAAGTTATAAAATTGACTTCGGTGCACAATATTCCTTCCTCCTCAGCAAAAAGAACAAACTGACGCTCGGTCTGACCTACGGACTCGGTCACGACATCGACCGCGACGCCGTCTTCTACGACCAAAACATCGCCTCCACCGGCGACATACACACCGACACACTCACCGCACGCAACGCCTACGCCCTGCCCCACACCTTCGGAGCCGGCGTCACTTGGGAATGGAACAAGAAACTGCGCATCGGTGTGGATTACACCGCCGAACTCTGGAGCAAAGCCAAAATGCCGGGAGAAATCACCGAAGAGACAAACGGAGACCGACACTACACCTGCGGAACAGGAAGTCTCACGAACCGACACAAGGTGAACTTCGGTCTGGAATACGTCCCCAACGAAGACGCACTGAAATGGCACCGACGCATCCGCTACCGCGCCGGATTCAGCTATGCCACGCCCTACACCAAAATCGGCGAACAGGACGGACCACGCTCCTACCAAGCATCGCTCGGATGCGCACTCCCCATCTCCAACGCCTACAACAATCGCTCGCTCATCAACATTTCCTTCCAATATGAACGAATGCAACCGAAATTCAAAGGCATGGTCAGCGAAGAATATTTCCGCATCTGCCTCGGGCTCTCGTTCAACGAACGTTGGTTCATGAAATGGAAGGCGGAATAAGAATTTCTTCATCCCATTAGGAAATCCGCGCAAAAGAAATCCGCGCAAAAAAACACGCCGCCTTCATCATGCGAACTCTTTTCCTCCCTCTTGTCATCCTCATCGCCGCATCACTCCTGGCGGGATGCGGCACGGAAGCACCTCCCATGGGGAAAGCCGTGCAAAACCGAGACTCGCTACCGGTGATGACCACCTTCGGAGTGACAAAACTCATCTCCGACTCCGGCATCATGCGCTACAAAATCGTGGCGGAGGAATGGAGAGTCTATGACAAAACAAAACCACCACGCTGGGAATTCCCGCAAGGACTCTTCCTCGTGCGCTTCGACGACATGTTCAAAATCAACATGGAGGTCTGCGCCGACACCGCCACACTCTACGACCAAAACCTCTGGAAACTGCGAGGACACATCGTGCTCAACGACCTCGAAGCACAAACAACCGTTCACACCAACGAACTCTTCTGGAACATGAGAACGGGAGAACTCCGCTCAGACGTCTATACGCGGCTGGAACAACCCAACCAAAAAATCGAAGGAAACTGGTTCCGCGCCACGCTCCAAAACAAACGTCTGACACGCTACCACGTCAAACAAACCAGCGGCTTCATGCCCGCCAACAACTACGGCGAAACTGCCACACCGACATCTCCCAACGCGCCCGCCGACACAACGAAAAAGGACACCGTCCCACCGCGCGAACCGACCGTGCCTCACCCACGACGACACTAAAATACACTACACGAGAGCGCGATTGAGGAGAATCCGACAGCAAAAGCGCAAACTTTCAGAGACAAAACTTAGATACTTAAAAGCAAATACCTATCTTTGCACGTCAAAAATCAAAGAATAATCATAAAAAAACAAATAATCACTAACTAAATGGCAGCACTACAGAAAATCAGAAGCAAAGGCGCACTGCTGGTCGGCATCCTCGGCCTCGCCCTTTTTGCTTTTATCGCTGAAGAGTTCTTCCGTTCCATCGAAACCACCTCGGCTATGGAACGCAATCAAGTCGGCGAAGTCTATGGTAACAAACTCTCCATCCAAGACTTCCAGCAGGAAGTGGAAGCACAGAGCGAAATCGTCAAACTGCAAATGCAAATGCAGGGACAGAGCGGAAACCTCTCCGACGAACAAAACGAACAGATTCGCGAGCAGGTTTGGCAGCAATTCGTGCAGAAAGAAATCATTCGGCACGAATGCGAAAAACTCGGTCTCTACGTGACCGATGGAGAAGTGCAGGAAGCACTCCGACAAGGAACTGCACAAAGTCTCCAACTCATGGGAACCATCTTCGGAAACCCCAAAACCGGACAGTTTGACCTCACACAACTCCAAACTTTCCTGAAGGACTACAACAAAACCATCGCACAGGCACAACAAGCACAGATGGGAGAACAGGTGGAACAAATCCAACTCATCAAACGAATCTGGGACAACACCGAAAAACAACTCCGCGACGAACTCCTCGCCAACAAATTCAACATGCTCTTCGCCATGGGATTCATCTCTAACCCCGTGGCTGCAAAAACAAACTTCGACGAACGCTCCGTCCTCTACACCGCAGAAGTCGCAGCTCTCCCCTACTCTTCCATCGCTGACAAAGACGTGCAGGTGAGCGACGACGAACTCAAGAAGGCATACGAGGAATACAAAGAGCAGTTCTATCAGCCGCTTCCCACCCGAGACCTCAAAATCATCGACGTGAACGTCGTGGCAAGTGCTGCAGACCGCGCTGAACTCACCAAAACGGTGGAAGGTTTTGAAGCACAACTCCGCAACGGAGATGACGTCGCTGAAGTGGTGCGCGCATCCAACTCAAACATCCTCTACACCAGCCTCCCGCTCAGCAAGCAGGCATTCCGCTCCGTGCCCGACATCTCCGCGAACCTCGACTCCATGGCTGTCGGCAGCGTGAAAGCAACTTACTACAACGCACAGGACAACACCATCAACACGTTGAAGCTCATCAACAAAACGGAAGCACCCGACTCCATCCTCTATCGTCAAATCGCAGCCACTGCCGCCACTCCCAATGCACGCAAAGCACAGGCTGACAGCATCCTCAACGCTCTGAAAGGCGGCGCATCCTTCGCTGACCTCGCCAAACGTTACGGTCAGCGCAGTGACTCCGTTTGGCTCACCTCTGCACAATATGAAGGATTCGGCATGAACGAAGAAAACGCGCTCTATCTCCGCTCACTCTCTCAGGTGGCAGCAGGAAGCAGCAGCGTCATCGCCAGCGAACAAGGTGCAGTGGTCGTGCAGGTGCTTGACCGCAAAAAAATGGTGACGAAGTATCAGGTGGCTGTCGTGAAACGCACACTTGACTTCTCCAAGAAAACCTACGAAGACGAACTCAGCCGCATCAATCGCTTCCTCGCACAGAACCAGACGGTGGACGCAGTCGAGAAAAACGCAGCCAAAGCAGGCTACATGATCTACGACCTCCCCGGCTACACGCCCATGCAGAACGTCATCCCGATGCGAATCGGCGGCGCACAAGCCAAAGACTGCGCACGCTGGATTTTCGAAGAGGCTGAAGAGAATCAAATTTCCAAACTCTATGAGTGTGGACGCGCCAACGACCATCTCCTCGTGGTGCTCGTGAAAGCCACAAACGACAAGAAATATCTCAGCTGGGACAACCCCCGCGTGAAAGAATTCCTCACCATCGTGGTGAAGCAGCAAAAGAAGGCTGAAAAAGCACTGGCACTCGCCAAGAACGTGAAATCCATTGCCGACATGCAGAAACTGAAAGGTGCTGTGAACGCAACCCTCACCGACATCAGTTTCGCCGCCTATCCTTCCGTGGCAGGCGTGAACGTCTCCGAACCCGTCCTCGCCGCCACCCTCGCAAAGACTGCCGTTGGCAAATCCTCCGCAGTCGTGAAAGGCGCAGGAGCACTCTACGTGGTGAAGACCACTGCCAAAAAGAACACTCCCGAGAAGTTTGACCAGGCAGCTGAAATGCAGCAAGTCGCTTCCATCATCGGTCAGCGTTCCTATCAGTCCGTCTTCGAATATCTCATGAACCACGAATCGGGCATTAAAGACCACAGATACCAGTTCTAAGATTCTCCAACGACCTGTTTCGTTCCCGCGTCCCGGTCTTCACATCAGCGCGAGAGCCGACCCCTTCGGTTCTCGCGCTGATTTTTGAAAAAACGCGCAGTTTTTTCAAAAAGAATATTCTATAAACAACCGAGGTTTTGAGTTTCCTGAACAGCCGCACTGCGACAACAAACCTTTGAACCTCGACAAAGTCGCCTTCAAAACGCGCCGCCGTCTCCTTTTCCCATGCAAATCTCCGAACTTCTTTCGCTTTTCACTTCTCATCCCGGCGTGAGTGCGCTGCGGCATCTCCTCAGTCGGAAGACGCCGCGCAGGCTCCAACTGTGCGGACTGCAAGGTTCCGCCGCACCCATGATCTTCGCCGCACTGGCGCAGCAAAAGAAAAAGCAGGCGAGTCCCTGGTTCTTCATTCTCAACGATGAAGAGGAGGCAGGCTATTTCTACCACGACCTGCGACAACTCTGCGGCGACGAGAACGTGCTTTTCTTTCCCTCGTCCTATCGCCGCGCCGCAAAATATGCGCGCCGGGATGCCGCCAACGACATCCTTCGCACCGAGGTGCTCAATCGACTCACCACCCAAGAGACCACCGAACGCCCCTTGATGATTGTCACCTTCCCCGCCGCCATCACGGAAAAAGTAGCACCCAAGAAGACACTGACGGAACAGAGCTTCACCATCAAAGAAGGCGACACCTTTGACCTGACGAAACTGTCCGAAAAACTCCTCGAACTCGGATTCCGACGCTGCGACTATGTCTATGAACCGGGAGAGTTCGCCGTCAGAGGCTCCATCCTCGACGTCTTCTCCTTCTCCTCGGAACACCCCTATCGCATCGACTTCTTTGGCGATGACGTGGAGAGCCTCCGCACGTTTGAAGTGCAGACACAACTCTCTGCCGAACGACGCAGCGAAGTCAGCATCGTCCCCGACACAGCGGACAGCGGAGCCAACACAACCGTTGATTTTGTGGAATATGTTCCCGACGACTCACTGCTCATCGTTCACGACTTGATTTTCGTGGCAGACACGATGAATCAAATCTACAAGGAAGGATTCAGCAAACAGGCGGAACAATCCTTGGAAGAACTGCCCGAGGCGGAAGCAGAGGAACTGCGCAAGAAACTGAACCGCGAACTCATGCTCTCACAAGGCACGTCCCTGCTGCGCCGCGCCGCCGACCTGCGCCGCGTGGAGCTGGTGACAAATCCCGATGCCGCGGCAGAGGCAGTCGTGTGTTTCCACACTTCGCCGCAACCGCTCTTCCACAAGAACTTTGAACTTCTCCGCGAACATTTCGACAAAGCACGCTCCGAAGGGAACCGCCTTTTCATCCTCGCCGACAGTGCGAAACAGAACGAACGTCTGCAACACATCCTCGACGAACTCACCGGCACGGAAAACGCCGACCACTTCACACCCGTGACCCACACACTCCACGCCGGATTCTCCGACCAGGACCTTCACCTCTGCTGCTTCACAGACCACCAAATCTTTGACCGCTTCCACAAATACAATCTGAAGTCGGACCACGCTCGCGACTCTAAGATGGCACTGACACTGAAGGAACTCATGCAGTTCGAAGTGGGAGACTATGTGGTGCACATCGACCACGGCATCGGACGCTTCGCCGGACTCGTCAGAATGCCAAGTGCAGGAGGCGAGATGCAGGAAATGATTAAACTGACCTACAAAAACGAGGATGCGGTCTATGTCTCCATTCACTCGCTCCACAAGGTTTCCAAATATAAAGGAAAAGAGGGCACGCCGCCCCGCGTGAGTAGCCTCGGCACTGGTGCTTGGGAGAAAATGAAGGAGCGCACGAAGAAGAAAATCAAGGACATCGCCCGCGACCTCATCCTTCTCTACTCACAACGACGCGAAACCGAGGGCTTTGCCTTCAGTGCCGACACGTTCTTGCAACACGAACTGGAAGCGGGCTTTGCCTACGAGGACACGCCGGACCAACTGCGCGTGACAAAAGAAGTGAAGAGCGACATGGAAAGTCCGCGCCCGATGGACCGTCTTGTCTGCGGCGACGTGGGATTTGGCAAAACGGAAATTGCCGTGCGCGCCGCCCTCAAAGCGACCTGCGACAATAAGCAGGTGGCTGTGCTCGTGCCAACCACCGTCCTCGCACTGCAACACTTCAAGACCTTCTCTTCGCGCCTCAAAGATTTCCCCGTGAGAGTGGACTATCTGAGCCGAGCCCGCACCACAGCCCAAACACGTGACGTGCTGAAAGACCTCGCCGAGGGAAAAGTGAACATCCTCGTCGGCACGCACAAACTCATCGGCAAGAACGTGAAATGGCACGACCTGGGCTTGCTCATCATCGACGAAGAACAAAAATTCGGCGTATCGGTGAAGGAGAAACTGCGACAACTGAAGGTGAACATCGACACGCTGACCATGTCCGCCACGCCCATCCCACGAACCCTCCAGTTCTCGCTGATGGGTGCCCGCGACTTCTCCGTCATCCAAACACCGCCACCCAACCGCCCGATTCAAACGGAGGTTCACACCTTTCACCACGAAATCATCGCCGATGCCGTGAACTTTGAGATGAGCCGAAACGGACAGGTTTTCATCGTCAGCCCGCGCATCGCCTCGCTTGCCAACATCGCCTCTCTGGTCAGACGCTACGTTCCGGATGCCCGCGTCGCCGTGGGGCACGGACAAATGCCACCGGAAGAACTGGAAAAAATCATCACGGGATTTGTGAACTATGACTACGACGTGCTCATTTCGCCCACCACCATCGTCGAAAACGGCATTGACATTCCCAACGCCAACACAATCCTCATTGACGGAGCTCATCGCTTCGGACTCTCCGACCTTCACCAAATGAGAGGACGAGTCGGACGTGGCTCCCGCAAGGCGTTCTGCTATCTGCTCGCACCGCCGCTCTCGCTGCTTCCCGACGATGCAAGAAGAAGACTGCAAGCAATTGAAAACTACTCCGACCTCGGCTCGGGCATCCACATTGCCATGCAGGACCTCGACATCCGCGGCGCGGGCAACCTGCTTGGCGCGGAGCAAAGCGGCTTCATTGCTGATTTGGGATATGAAACCTATCAGAAGATTCTTTCCGAGGCTGTGTCGGAACTGAAGAACGAAGAGTTCGCCGACCTCTACGCCGAAGAAATCAAACAACAGAAGCAACTCAGCGGAGAGTTCTTTGTCAGCGAATGCACCATTGAGTGCGACCTCCACGCCTATCTTCCCGAAACCTATGTCCCCGGTGCTTCGGAGCGCATGATGCTCTACCGTGAGCTGGACAGCCTCAGCAACGACGAACAAATCACCAACTTCCGCAAACGGCTGCTGGATCGCTTTGGGGCGCTGCCGAAAGAGGCTGAAGAGTTGTTGCGCATCGTCCCGCTCCGCAACCTCGCCCGCCGCGCCGGGGCAGACCGCCTCGTGCTCCACAACCGCCAAATGACCCTATATTTCGTGCAAAACACGGACAGTCCCTTCTACCGCAGTGCAGCCTTCACCCGCATCATCGAATTTGCCGCCGCCTCCCCACTGCGCTGCAAACTGGACGAGTCAAAAGGACGCCGACGCATGACCATCACACAAGTTCCCAACGCCGAAGCAGCCCTCATCACCATGCAACGACTGGTAAAGGGAGAATGAGACGTCCGGCTACAGACACAATAAAGAAGAAAAGAAAGTTTTTGGGGATTTCCTCGTAGCAAATCAGCCACAACCACGTCTAATTGTTGTAAACTTAAACCAACATGAACATCACCGAAAGAGAATTCACCCAACTCGTGCATGAACAAAAGAGCACCATCTACACCGTGTGCTACATGTTCGCCCGAGACAAAGACGAGGCAGCTGACCTCTTTCAGGACGTACTCATCAACCTTTGGAAAGGCATCGGAAAGTTTCGCAACGACTCCGAAATCTCCACTTGGGTCTATCGCGTCAGTCTCAACACCTGCATCTCCGCCGACCGCAAAAAACGGAAGATGCCCACAACCAGACTGGACATGAACATCGACCTCTTCGATGACGACGACACTGATTCAAGACAAATTCAAGTGCTTCGCCAACGAATCCAACGCCTGCAACCTCTGGACAGAGCCATCGTCCTGCTTTGGCTGGAAAGCCTCTCCTATCAAGAAATCGCCGACATCGTCGGACTCACGCCAAAAAACATCAGCGTGCGACTCACCCGCATCCGACTGCACCTCAAACAAATGAAAGACTGAAACGCGAAACGGCATTGTTCCCTTGAGCTGCGAACCGGTCGCATGGAACTCCGGAACAGCCGTCAAGCATCGTTGAACCACTTTGACCCTTCTCCCATGACCAACGAATCTCACATTGAACTTGACGAGATACAGCAGCAGTTTCAGTTGCTGCGTGAAAAACTCGACCAACAGGAGATTGTCAGCGACAAACTCGTCAGTGAAATCGTGCGCCAAAAAATCAGTAGCCTAAACCGCGACGCACGCATCATCGGACTCGTTGCCCTGCTCGGCATCCCCTACACGCTCTTCATTTTCAACACACTCCACATCTCCACCGTCTTCTGCATCTTCACCACGGTTTTTCTAATTACCGCCTGCGTCTATAACTACCTCGCACACCGCAAACTCTCCGCAGACAAGGTGTCGCGCAGCACCTTCTGCGAAGTGGCAAAAGAAACCATGCGAGTGCGTCGCCTTTCACGCCGCTGGTTCAGAATCGGCATTCCCTTCCTCCTCGTTTGGATTCCCTGGTTCGTTTGGGAAATATGCACACAGACCGGAATGTCGGAGGAATATCGTCTCGGACTCCTCACCGGCTCCGCTGTTGGCTGCGTCATCGGAGGCGTTCTCGGCTACCTGCAATATCGCAAGTCCATACGCCTCATGGACGAAATCATCTCCCACACCGACGAATGAAACAAGGAGCGAAACGAAGAACGTTTCAAAGCCCATACAAAAAATATTTAAGGAAAAGTTTGCCAGTTCAAAGAAAGGTTCTATCTTTGCACCCGCTAAGCCGAAAAACAGGCTGGCAAACACTGCGGAAATAGCTCAGTTGGTAGAGCACAACCTTGCCAAGGTTGGGGTCGCGAG
>SAMEA3663013__coassemble_1320_pt1 | contig 9898 bp, 7 predicted proteins | sample SAMEA3663013__metabat2_low_PE_001 | metagenome-assembled genome bin SAMEA3663013 (sample SAMEA3663013) | pig gut metagenome | biome: pig gut; feature: pig-associated habitat; material: faeces | place: France | collected 2012
AGGCAATAGAGAACATTGAAAGCATTCTGAAGGGTTCTGATGGATTGGTTGACGTGGGCAACAGACCTATCTTTACACGTTCATTCAAATATCTACGTGGTCAGCACGGATTGACAGCACAGGAAGTATATCAGGATATGCTTTCTCTGATATTCAACAGCAGTATCTCAGGCGCACAACTTCACCTCGACAATCTCAAAGGCAAGGACGGTGAGATTGGTTTGCGTATCGGTAACGGTGAATACTTCGGCATTATCAACGTTGGTGACAGCAACACATTGGCAAAACGTTGTGAGGCAGAAGGAATCAGCACCATAACCAAAGACTACACTGAGCGTTCACTGTTTGCAACAATCAACAAACCTGAATCCTCTCTGAACGTGCTGATTGGTTCAAAGAAGTTCACTGAAGGTTGGTCTTCATGGCGTGTTAGCACAATGGGATTGCTGAACGTGGGCAAGTCAGAAGGTAGTCAGATAATTCAATTGTTTGGTCGTGGTGTACGTCTGAAGGGATATAAGCACTCTCTGAAGCGCACTTCCAAACTCAACTCTTCACTTACACTTCCTTCGATTCCAAGGTATATACAGAATCTCGAAACGCTTCACATATTCGGTATCAAAGCGAATTATATGGATGAGTTCAAGAAGTATCTCGAAGAGGAAGGACTTCCAACCAACGATTCTGACTTCAAGGAATTTGATATTCCGATTATGCCTATTGTGAACCTCAGTGCAAAGAAGTTGAAATATCTCAGAGTGAAGGTAGGTAAAGACTTCAAGCGTGAAGAGGTGGTAAAGATTGTTCCTGAGATGTTACCATACACGCCTGTCATATTGGATTACTACCCAAAGATTCAGGCGATGCGTAGTCAGAAGAGCGTATTGGATGACATTGACGGTGTACGCAATGAAGGCAAACTGTCAGCACAGCACCTTGCATTCGTGGATTGGAATCAGGTTTACTTTGCTCTGATTGACTTCAAGAACGAACACAGTTGGTATAATCTGAACCTGTCTGTTGATATAATCAAGGAGATAGCATATAAGACAGATTGGTATAAACTCTTCATACCTCAACCTGATTTGGAGTTCACAGACTTCAAACGTTGTGTGACCCTGTGGCAAGAGGTTCTGACAGCACTGTTGAAGGGTTATATTGAGAAGGCATATAACAATGCAAAGAGCAAGTGGATGAGCAATAACGTAGAGGTCGCTTATCTCGATGCGTCACACCCTAACTTCGAGGCTGAATATAAGATTGTTATCCATAAGGATTTGGAAGACTTCTACGGTAAGATAGAGGAACTGAAGAATGCACTTGCTAACAATACGTTCTCGAAGACTATACAGGTGGCACAAACTCCAAATGCTTTTGATGCACTGTATATTTCAGGTCACTTGTATCAACCTCTTCTGTACTTAGACGAGAAGCGATATAAGCACCCTGAGATTGGTAATCTGATTGAGATTAAGCCTGTGCAGTTGAATCAGGGTGAGCGTGACTTTGTTTGTGACATTCAGAGATACTTCGACAACAATCCTGAGTTCTTTGCTGATAAGAAACTGTTCCTGTTGCGCAATAAGAGCAAGAAGGGTATTGGATTCTTTGACGCTACAGGGTTCTACCCTGACTTTATCGTATGGGTGATTGTGGGTGAACATCAATACGTTTCATTCGTTGACCCAAAGGGAATCTCTCATGTCAATGGCTTCAGCAATCCCAAAATTGCACTTCATAAGTTGATACGTGAAGAGATAGAACCTAAGTTGAACGACTCTGATATATCTCTAAGCAGTTTCATTATCTCGAATACACCATTCTCAGCAGTCAAGCATTGGGTTGACTTCAATGATGACGAAATGAGAAGTGTTGAACAGTTGAAGCAGTTCAATCAGCACAACGTACTATTCCAAAACGACCAAAAGGAAATGTACGTGAAGATGATGATGGAGACGATGCTGAACGTATAACGTAAAATGGGGTCAGAGGGACAGGTACGTTTGTTCACCTTGCAGGGTCAATGTACCTGTCCCTCTGACCCTCAGCCCATCATCTTCGCCTCTTCCGACACTCCAAATGTCGGAGACTCTGACGGAGATGTGTCGGAGACGAAACTCACTGATCGTCAGCAGAAAATCCTTAATCTCATCAAAGAATCTCCGACAATCACCGGCAAACAAATGTCGGAGACTTTGTCGGTGAGTCAACGCACCATCGAGCGCGACCTCTCAGCTTTGCAAAAGATAGGTGTTTTAAAGCGTGAAGGCAAAGATAATGATGGGACTTGGATTGTGTTCAGGACTTAATGATTATCATTTAAGGGGTGTTCTAAAAATTAGGTTGAGTTGTTTTTTGATTTCTTAGAGATGAACTTTTGTCAGTTAAGGAAGGAGCATAGCGGGCTATGTGACTGACGAAACTTACAAAAGGGCGCGCTAAGAAACGAAAAACGACCAAAACGTAAGCACTTTCTTTTGAACGTTCCTTATCCCATAATTTTTAGAACACCCCTTAAATCATGAGATAGTGAACGAAGTATTGGGATTCGCTGCTGATGCAGCATAAAATTTAACGAAGTATTGATATCATATTAGAGTGTTATTTTTGATATTGGTATCATATTTTACACCGCAAAAATGATGATTTTATCCCAAAAGCCTGCACAATCAATGGAAAAACTGCGTTTATCAAGTAAAGAAACAGTTTATGTGGTGGACGAAGATGCCAAGAAAGCCTATCAAGCTGAAGAGCCTTGGAACGAATATGAGATTGTGGTTATGCCCACCGGCATAGAAGAAGTGGAGAAAGACAAGACTGTCCCCACCATTGTCAGCTGCTACGACCTGAATGGCAAACTAATCAACGGCAAACAGCGCGGCGTGGTCATCGTGCGCTACTCCGATGGCACTACGCGCAAGGAACTGAAGTAACAGTGCGAAAGGTGCTGCTGAAGTGACTGCTGAAGTGACTGCGCGAAAGAACAGTCCGTCACACAGACCGGTGCAATTATAGTGCTCAGAGATACTCTCCGACATTCAATGGCTCATCCGTTCGAATAAAGAGAAATTCGGAGACGTACACAATGAGAGCGGTGTGTCAAAACATAGATTTTGACACACCGCTCTCATTGTGTAAGGACAATTTTCTCAAACGGCTTCGCACGTTTTCAGACGACAGTGCACGTCGTCAAGCGAGCAACGTCTTGACGAGGGAAGAGATGGCTTTACCATCAGCGCGTCCGGCGAGTTTCTTGCTGGCAACGCACATGACCTTACCCATGTCTTTCGGAGAGGAGGCTCCGACCTCGGCAATGATGGCTTTCACCTCGGCTTCGAGTTCTTCCGGCGTGAGCGCCTTGGGAAGATATTCTTCAATGACCAGTGCCTGTGCCAGTTCCTCTTCCGCCAAATCCGGACGGTTCTGCTGCTGATAGAGCGCAGCCGTGTCGCGTCCCTGCTTGGAGAGTTTGGAAAGAATCTTCAAGGCAGCCTCATCGGTGAGTGTGTCGTTGGCACCGGCAGCCGTTTTGGCTTCAATGAAGAACTTCTTGACGTTTCTCAGTGCTTCCAGTCTGACTTTGTCTTTTGCTTTCATGGCAGCAATGATGTCCTTGCTGACTTTTTCAAACAAATCCATGGTGTATATATAATATGGTATGGTTCAACAAATGCCACGCATCAGAAAGAGATGACGGTGGAGTTAGGTCCTTCAGCAGTGGCTTCAAGTTCCATGGGAATGGCTCCGCTGGCTCTGGCTTTGATGTCTGCCAAGGTTTCTTTGCTACGTTTGAAGGTCGGAGTGACTTCCACAAGAGAAATGATTTCCTCGTTGTCGAGGTCATCCAAGTCAAAGAGGAAGAATTTGGGACGCTTGCGCATGGTTCCTTTTTTCTCGTTGCCATAGTAGTTGTCGCGTCTTTCTTCATACTCTTCCTGCTTCTCCGCGATTTCTTGTCTGCGTGCTTCAGCCTCAGCGTCGATTCTGCTCTGCACGCCCGGCACGTTGCTGATGCCAAAGCCGGTGGCAAGGATGGTGATTTTGACTTTCTTTCCGAGCGAAGCATCCACTGAGAGTCCCCATTTGGTCTCCACATCAGCATGGAATTTGGACATGAATTCGTGGATTTCATTCATTTCTTCCATCATGAGCGTGTCACCTTCTTTTTCCGCGCAGAAGGAGATGGCAAGGAGGACTTTCTTGGAGTTGAAGATGTCGTTGTTGTTCAGCAACGGAGAATGGAGTGCCGACTCAATGGCTTTGCTGACACGTCCTTCACCTTCACCGTAGCCGGTGGACATGATGGCGACGCCTCCATCCTTGAGGACAGTACCGACATCGCGGAAGTCAAGGTTGATGATGCCGTGCATCGTGATGATTTCGGCGATGGAACGTGCGGCGATGCTCAGCGTGTTGTCTGCCATTTCAAAGGCAGAAAGGACATTGAGGTCGGGATAGATTTCTCGAAGTCTCTCATTGTTGATGACCAAGAGTGCATCCACGTGTTTGGAGACCTCTTCGACGCCGTCGAGTGCTTGGTCAATTTTCTTGATGCCTTCGAAGCGGAAGGGGATGGTCACGATTCCGACGGTGAGGATTCCCATTTTCTTTGCTTCACGAGCAATGACGGGAGCGGCTCCCGTTCCGGTTCCTCCCCCCATTCCGGCGGTGATGAAGACCATTTTGGTTCCGTCGTCCAGCATTTTGTGAATCTCCTCAAGGCTTTCTTCTGCAGCCTCTCGTGCTCTTCCGGGACGGTTTCCTGCTCCGAGTCCTTCTTTTCCAAGTTGGAGTCTTACGGGTACGGGGGAGTCTGCCAGCGCTTTGCTGTCAGTGTTGCACACCACGAAGTTCACGTCGTGAATTCCTTCGCGATACATGTGGTTCACGGCGTTTCCGCCTCCGCCACCCACGCCAATGACTTTGATGATGGAAGGTGTGGTGGAAGGAACGCCCATGTCTATCAAAAGTTCTTTATCGTCAGCCATATCTTTCAAGCGTCTTCGTTAGTAAGTCCGTCAAAGAATTTTTTTACTTTACCCCAGCGATCGCGCCAGCGTTTTGCATTTTCTTCTTTTTCTTTTCTTTTTTCTTCTTCAGCAGCGAGTCTTGCCTCTTCGGCAGCCTTTGCCTCTTCTTCCTCGCGTGCTTTTGCCTCTGCCTCTTCTTTTGCTTTTGCTTCGGCTTCGGCGGCAGCGAGACGTTCAGCTTCGTTCTCTACAGGTTTCGGGTCTTGGTATTCCTCAAAAATCTGTTGCAGGGGTTGACCGAGTTCTCCTCCGCAGCAGTTTGTTTCTCCCTTGTCGAGAATGGCGAGCGCGGCGTTGCAATCTCCCTCTTTGTTGAAGCGCGGATATTCCGGAGAGCGCAAACCGATTCGGAGGTTTCTGACAAAGCGAATCTTTTCGAAGCCGGTGTCGCGGAGAAGAGCTTTGTCAAGGTCTCTCATGTTGGAAGCACCGCCGGTGATGACAAGTCCGCCGATGAGTTGCGACTTCTCATACTTTGAGAGTTTGATTTGGTTGTTGATGTTTTGGACAATCTCTTCCATTCTTGCTTCGACAAGTCCGCTGAACTCTTCGTAGCTAACGGTTCTTCCGTCTCTGAGTGCGATGGGCGCCATTCCTTCGATGGTTTCTTGGAAGGCGGAGCCATATTTCAGCTTGAGCTCTTCAGCTTCGTCATCTTCAATTTGGAGCGACATGATGTCTTTGTTGACGTTGGCTCCGCCGAGGGGAATGACGGCGAGATGTCGGAGGATGTTGTTTTTGAAGACAGCAACAGAAGTGGTTTCGGAGCCCATATCGACGAAAACGCAGCCGGAACGTCTTTCAGCTTCTGAGAGCATGGCGTCGGCGAGTGCGAGGCAGGTGATGGGCATGTCCGCGATGTTGATTCCGGCGTTGCGGAAACAACTTTTGATTTCCTCTTTCACCGAGGTGTTGGCAACGATGTTGAGGAAGCGGCATTCAATGCTTTCAGCAAGGATGCCTACAGGGTCTATTTGGCTTTGTGTTCCGAGTCTGTACTCTTGCGGAACGGCTTCAAGGATATCTCTTTCGGTGGATGCGGAGATTCTGTTCTCGTCTGCCATTCTGTCCACCATTTCCTGAGTGATTTCGATTTTCGAGTCAAAATCTTTGATGACGGGATTTGCGACTGTGTGCATTCCCATTCCTCCGATGCCCACATAGACTCTGCTCACGGTTTTCTGGAGTTTTTGTTCCAGTTTCTCCTTCATGTTGATGAGGCACTGCGTCATTTTGTTGACATTGTTGATTCTGCCTTTTCTGATGAAGGAGGTGGAAGGTTCTTGGGCAAAGGCAAGAATGTGGATGGCTCCGTCGGGTTGTTTTCTGCCGGCAACTCCGGTCACCTTGGATGACCCGAGCTCAATTGCCACGATGAAGTTGTCTTCTGCTGCCATGCTATGAGTTTTTTGAATTGCTTTTATTTCTTTGTGTGATGTTTTTTTCCGACAACCTGACTGGTGTTTTCGACTGAGATTTCGGCGTATTTGTTCCAACCGACGTCGGGAAGCACTTTTTGATAGAAAGTATAGAGGTTGCGGAATTTCGTTTCAAGGCTGTCGGTCGTTCCGAAGTGAATGATGTGACCTCCGACTCGCGGAACGAGTTGCACGTGGTGGTTCGGCTCCACGAAGACCTGCTCAATCTGGTCTTCCCAGAAGGGATTGTTTTTGATGTAAGTGCCAAGTGCGAGGAGTCGGGTCTGTGCGAAGCGTTTGTCAATCTTTCCGGTGGCGACGACAAGGTCAGCCACGTAGCCCTGAGGCTGCATGGTGTGCCCGTGGGAGTCAATATAGTAGTTCTCACCGTTGTCGGCGAGGATTCTCATCACAGGCAAGCGTTGTTCAATGAGGATGTTGAGGACTCCGTTCGGTGACTTGTAGCATTGCGCACTTTCAATGAAACTGTTTTTGAGCAAGAGTTTTTCTATTTCCAGTCCGTTGATGCGGCTCATGGTTTGCCCGATGGGATAGGCTCCGGACTTTCTCAGAATGCGTTCAGCCTCATCGGTGGTGATGAAACCGGCATGGGCGCTGTCTGCAATGACGAAGTTCACTTTTCGGCAGGCGGTCATGTCTTCATTGCCGGAAAAGGCGGTGAAGGCAAAGACGAGATAAACTATCACGCCAAAAAGCAGGAGGAGTTTGAACAGGGTTTTCATGTGCGGCGAACTGAATCGTTCTTTCTTAACAGTTTGTCGGAGCAGGCTCTTGCTTGGTACTCCTTAATTTTTAATTACTCCTTATTATATATACGTGCGCGGGAGAGAGAACTACCCTACTCCTTATTTATATATACGCACGCACGGATTCATTTTTTGCTCAGGATTTCCTTGAGTTGAGGAACGAAGTTGTCGGCGTCTCCGGCACCGAGCACCATCAGCACGTCGAAGTCTTCTTTTTCAACGAGAGCAGGGAGCTCTTCTTTTTTGATGAGTCGCTTGGGAATGCCCGGTTTGATTTCGTCAAGGATGAGTTGGCTCGTCACGCCCGGAATGGGTAACTCTCTCGCAGGATAGATTTCCGTCAGAATCACTTCGTCAAACAAGGAGAGGCTGGCGGCGAAGTCTTTGAAGAAGTCGCGTGTGCGTGTGTAAAGGTGCGGTTGGAAGATACCGGTGATGCGGCGCCCGTTGAAGACTTCTCGGATGGAGCGAATGCTTTGTTCGAGTTCCGCAGGATGGTGGGCATAGTCTGAGAGAAGGACGTGGCGTTCGTCTTTGAGTGCGAAGTCAAATCTTCTGACCACGCCTCCGAAGCTCTTCATTGCCTTTCGGATTTCGTCGGCTTCTGCTCCTGCGAGCTGAGCGAGCGCCATGGCGGCGATTCCGTTTTCGATGTTGATGCTGACGGGGACTCCGAGTTCCACCTCGGGGATGTTCCCCAGCGGGGAGATGAAGTCGAAGAGGATTCTTCCTCCTCCGATGCGGATGTTCTCTGCGTGGAAGTCGCCTTCTGTGCGAGCATAGTCATAGCGAGTGACGCCTTCCTGCAGTCTTTCCTTCATTTTCAGTCCGCGGTGCACAATGAGCGCTCCGCCTGGCTGAATGAGGGAGGTGTAGTGTGCGAAGCTTTCGAGATAGGCTTCCTCCGTGCCGTAGATGTCGAGGTGGTCGGCGTCCGTGGCGGTGATGACGGTGGCAAAGGGTCGGAGATGATGGAAGGAGCGGTCAAACTCGTCAGCTTCTATCACGACGAAGGGGCTTTCTTTGGAAAAGAGATAGTTCGTTCCGTAGTTCTTGACGATGCCTCCGAGGAAGGCGTTGCAGCCCACGTGGCTTTCGTGCAGGAGGTGGGCGGTCATTGACGAGGTGGTTGTCTTTCCGTGAGTTCCGGCGACACAGAGTCCCTTCATCTGTTTGGTGAGCATTCCAAGGACCTCAGCGCGTTTCTTGATTTCAAAACCTCCTTCTCTGAAGAAGGCAAGTTCGCGGTGGTCGGCAGGAATGGCAGGTGTGAAGACCACGAGGGTGGTCTCGGGACGGCGGCAGGCATCGGGGATGAGAGCGGGGTCGTCTTCAAAGTGGAGCATCGCGCCCTCCTTCTCCAGTTCTGCGGTGAGCGGTGTCGGGGTGCGGTCGTAGCCTGCCACGCAAAGTCCTTGCGAAAGGAAATAGCGCACGAGTGCGCTCATGCCTATTCCTCCTGCCCCTACGAAATAAATGGATTGAATGCCTTGCATTTTTCTATCACGTGAAATATGGGTTCTTCTGTTTTTTTGGTTTTATGCTCCGCTTTGACTTCTTTCGCGTCATCCTTGTTTTTCAGCGAGCGCAATGACGACATCAGCGATGTCGGATGCTGCGTTGGGTTTCGCCCATTTGCAGATTTGTCGGCTGAGGTCTTCAAGTCGCAACACGTCTGTCACGGTGTTCACTGCCAGCGGCAGCAAGGCGCGGCGTGCGTCGGCATCGGTGACCATGAGCGCGGCACTTTTCTGCACGAGTGCCAAAGCGTTTTTCGTCTGGTGGTCTTCTGCCACATTGGGCGAAGGCACGAGTATCACGGGTTTGCCGAGAAGACAAAACTCCGAAATGCTGCCCGCTCCGGCGCGAGAGATGACGAGGTCGGCAGCGGAGTAGGCGGCAGCCATGTCTGAAATGAAGTCTTTGACAAGCAGGTTGTCGGGACATCCTCGGCGTTGCAGTTCGGCGTTGATTTCTTCGCTGTAGTATTTTCCGGTTTGCCAGATGAACTGCACATCGTTCTGTTGTTTGATGAGAGTGAGGTGTCCGAGCACGCTTTCGTTGATGGTTCTTGCACCCAGAGAGCCTCCGATGATGAGGACGGTTTTCTTTCGCGGCACGAGTCCGAAACTTTTCACCGCGTCTTCTCTGGCGGGTGCGCTTTGGAGCAGGTTCTGTCGAACCGGATTTCCGGTAAGGAGAATCTTGTCAGCAGGGAAGAAGCGTTCCATTCCTTCGTAGGCAACGCAGATTTGCGAAGCGTGTTTGGCGAGCAGTTTGTTGGTGACGCCTGCATAGGAGTTCTGTTCCTGCAACACGGTCGGAATGTGCATGGACTCTGCGACGTTGAGTGTGGGTCCGCTGGCATAGCCTCCAACCCCGACGGCAACCTGCGGTCGGAAGTCTTTGATGATGCGGCGGGCGAGCCTACGACTTTTGAGGATTTTGAAAAGCACGGGCACGTTCTTCAGCAGGTTCTTGCGATCAAATCCTGCGATGGGAAGTCCCTTGATTTCGTAACCCGCAGCCGGAACGCGCTGCATTTCCATGCGTCCTTCCGCACCGACGAAAAGGATTTTTGCATCGGGGCGTTTGGCTTTGATTTCGTTGGCAATGGAGACGGCGGGAAAGATGTGACCACCGGTTCCGCCGCCGCTGATGATGATTCTTAACTCTTGATTCA
>SAMEA3663013__coassemble_1326_pt1 | contig 9879 bp, 3 predicted proteins | sample SAMEA3663013__metabat2_low_PE_001 | metagenome-assembled genome bin SAMEA3663013 (sample SAMEA3663013) | pig gut metagenome | biome: pig gut; feature: pig-associated habitat; material: faeces | place: France | collected 2012
ATGATGCAGGTTATTTTTTGAGGATTACTTAGGTCTGAAAAGAGGTCATCACCCACCCCATCTTAGGGATTCACACCACGCTTTCTCAATGGTTCAAGATGAACTTGAGACTCACGCCGAAGTCCTGCGTGGTGACGGGATAGGAACTGGAGGTGAGGAGCGGTTTGTTCATTTGACGGTCATAGTAGGCGGTGAGAGTGAGGAACTTGCTGAGCGCATAGTCTGCGGCGAAACTAATCTGAATGGATTTGTTTCCGCTGGTGGCTTGCGAGATGCCCGTCAAGATGTCTCGGTTGAGCGCGGTCTGGTTGCGAAGCGTGAAGTCCAGGCGCAAGTTGAGGTCGTTGGAGAAGCCTTTGCTGTTGGTGGTTGCTTCCTGCTTTCCTTTCTTTCCCTTGGTGCGCACGGCACGTTTCGGGGCGAAGAGGTTGAGGTTTGTGATTTTGTAGCCCAGTCCGACGACGAAATCATCGGATTTTGTTTCGCTCAGTTGCTGAGAAGTCATGCTGAGCGCGAGCACGCGGGTTTTGCGCATCTCCACCTTGGCTGTGATGTTGTTGAGGAAGGTCATGTCGATGCCCACGAGCGGAGAGAAACTCTCGTTGATGCTGACGGTCGAGACGTCATACATTGAACTCGGCACGGGCATGCCGGAAGCGACATCGTTGATGAAGCCGAAGCCGCCCATATACTCCATGAAAGTGGTATAGGTGTTATAGGAGCCGACGGAATAAACGCTCTTGTAGCCGTGATTGAGGTTGAAACTCTTGAACACCTTTTTCATGCGAGGCAGTTTCGCCAAACCGCCGTAGGAGACGTTCCAGTTGGGAAGCATCTTGAGCAGAGACGGGAAGATGTCCAGCCCACCGCCGCCCATGGTGTAGGCATCCAAGAAGGCAGGAATCATGACTTCGGAGGAGTAAGGGCTGACTGTTCCGTTGGCGGGATTGAACGGCTGCCCGGCGAGGGCGGTGCCTGCGGGATAGACGGCATCAGCAAATTTGTTCTCCACGCGCTGGCGATAGGTTTCGAGCAGTCCGAGGAACTTGTTGAAGGTTTTGCTGGTGTAGCCTTTGTCGGGGTTTCCGGTTTTCTCGAAGGCGGAGCCGATGGAGATGGTGGTCATGGAGAAGGAGCCGGTCTCGGTGGCAGGCATACCGTCGAACATGAACTGGATGCTGCGGTTCTTCGTCGTGTTGCGGCTGGCGGTGAGGTCAATTTTGACATCGCGGAAGGGTTCCAGCGTGGCACGCAGTTGCACCGTCTCGGTGAGGTTGGTGGTGGCAGGCGTGGTGACGCTGTCAGCCATGAGCAGCCAGCCTCTTTCTGCCGCCTTGCGAATGTAGCCCTCATCGGTGAAGCCGAAAGCAAAGTCCAAACCCGGGGCGAGTCCGCCACCGCTGCGCTGACCGAAGTAGTCTCCGACGTTGGGAAGGAAGCCGGGGATGCTCATGCTGAATTTGTTGGAGTAGTTCACGCTGACGTTTCGCACCATCATGAGGAAGCGGGAGCCCATTTGCAGGAACTTATACCATTTCTGGTCTTCGGTTCGTTTTCTCGGACTGACGGAGAGTTTGATTTTTGCAGTGTCTTGGGTGAGCACGAGGATTCGGTTGGCATCAAGCACTTTGTAGCGAATGGGATAGCGGCTGCCGTCGGCGCGGAGGGCAGTGACTTTGATTTTCTTGGTGCGCTGATTGTGGGGCACGATTTGCGTGGTGTCGGCGAGGAGTTTGATTTCTTTTTGGAAATTCTTCTTCTCGTCTTTTTTGTCTTTGCTGTTGTTTTTCGGCGTTTGTGAGTATTTTTTGTTCACCTTTTTGAGGAAGGGCACGTGATTGTAGAGCGTCTCGAGGTTGAGACGACCGTTGCCTGTGATGCTTCGGGAGTTATTGATGGTGTTTCCGAGCGTACTTCCGTCTTGCAGTTCCGTTCCGCGTGCCCAGTTGTAGGTTCCGTTATAGGACACGTCGGTTGTCACCCAGTCAAAGATGGGCAGTTTGTTGATGGGCAGTTTCCAAGAAGCATCAAAGGTTTGCTGGTAAGTCAAGGGGCGTCCCATTTCTTTGATGGAGTTCCAGACGGAGTCCTTCCAGGCAGAGTAGCGGTCGGGATAGAGGTCTTTGTTGACGGCGGTGTAGGGTTGTTCGATTTCTGCGTTCGTTCCAGAACTGAAGGAGGCGTGAAGATTCTTCGTGAGGTCCCATCGCAGTTGGAAGGTACGGTTCCAGAGGAAGTCGCTGGACCAGGTCAGGGGCAGGGAGTTGTTTTCGAGGTTCTCCATGTCACGCTCCTGGAGTTCATAGTAAGAACGGGTGATGTCAGAGTTGAAACCGACGGACTGAGGCAGGAAGTTGAAACTTTGGTCTTTGAGAATCTTGAACCACTTGGATTTCTTCTTGGACTTTTTCCACGGTTCAAAGGCTTTGAAGTTGGGCGACCAGTTGTAGTTGAGCGACCATTTCCAGTTCTGACTCTTTTCCCACGCGGTGGTTTCCCCGCTCGTGTTGCGGGAGGAGTAGGCATAGCCGAAGGTAAAGTTTGCCGGGTCGTAGGGCATCGGGTGATTCTTGGTGGCGATGTTGAATCTGACGCCGGACAGACTGAAGTTTTTGGTGATGACGACTTTCTCGGCAATGTTTTTGAGCGAGTCTTTTTCGTGCTGAGTCGCCATGGCGTCCAGTGCCTCATCGAGTTCCATGTCGCTGTCGAGAGGATTGTAGCGGGGCGAGGTGCGCTGCTTGGAGTAGGAATAGTAGATGGGCGCGTTCAGTTTGACTTTTTCCGGGAGGAAGCGTCCTGCCTGGACGTTGGTGGTGATGGAGTATTCGTAGAGGTTGTCGTCGCGGCGCTGACTGACGGTTTCTTCCAGTCCGCCGAATCCCTCGGTCTCGATGTGTCCGGTGAGGTTGACGGTGGCGACGTCGCTGAGTTGGAGGTTGAGTTGGGACTGCGCAGCCCATCCGCCTTTGTTGCTGAACTGTTGCAATCGGAGTTCGTTTGCCCAGATTTCTACGTTCTGCACTCGGCGGGAGTTGTTGCGCACGCCAATCATCATGGTGCGCACTTCCCCGAGCGTGGGGTTACCCATCACCGTCACTTTGTTGGCGGGTTTGGCGGGGTCAAATTCGGAGTAGGCTTGTGAGTAGGATGCCAAGCCGAGCGACTTTTGCTTGTTTCGGTTGCGTTTGACGTCGGTGAGGACGGAGAGGTCGATGTCGAGCATGTTGCTCTCGGGCCAGACGATGAGAGCATTGGTATTGTTGTCGGCATATTTTCCTGCCGGTGTGATTTTCAGCGGGATTTCATATTCGTAGAAATTGCTCTTGTAGTCTGAGCCGAAGCGCACGAAGAGTGACATCTGACCGTCCTGCACCTCGTCCGCACCGGGAACGGTGTTGGCGTGGGTGAAGAGTTGGATGTGTTTGTAGCGGCGAAGGTCAAGCGTGGTGTTCTTATAGACAGCACGGGCGTCGCCGGGTGAGAGGTCTTTGACGGTGAGGGCGAGGGACTGCTCGTCGTTTTGGAGGATTTGCGTCTGTCCGGGGTCTTGCACACGGCTGATGCCGGGCGGGAGGATGTAGTTGACGGGCTCTTTGTCGTTGTTCTCTTCAAAACTGACGGCACTGACGGCAAGTGTTCCGCTCGTCTCGGGCGCGCTGCCCTGATAGAGTGCCTGCTCGTAGGCACGCCATTCGCCGCGAACCAGATTCATGGTGGCAAGACGGAGCACAACGGGCTTCTCAAAGCCGGTCATGAAAACGCGCATGAAACGAATGGAGGAGAAATCGTTGATGCCGCCGACTTTCTTTTCGTACTGATCCACGGGGATGCGGAAAAGATACCACGTGTAGTCTCTGCGGTTGTTGTCGCGGGTCTTCACGTTGGCGACGCGCTTATCGACGATGTAGTTTCTTCCGACCTGCATGTCCTCCTCAGCGATGTGAACGCGATACTGATAGTACTTTTCATACTCGTTGAGGGTGTAGTCCTGGTTGAGGTCTTCGACGTCGGGCGTGGTTTTGTAGGCGGTGCTGTAACTTTCGGGCGAGTGGTCGGAATCAACGGAGTTGCCGTTGGGATTGTTGATGTATTTGTAGCGGTCGAGGATGGAGCGCTGCGCGAGGTCGTAGTCCGAGCCGCGGAAGTAGTGATACTTGTCGGCGGAGGGGGAAGCGAGTAGTGAGTCATAGACCTCTCCCCTCACCTTTCCCTGCACGGCGGCGAGGAACTGTGCGTAGGCGGGATAGTCGCGCTCTTGCTCGGAGGTGAGTCCGTTGAAGCCGACGTCTTGTTTTTGACGCGAGCCGCTGGACGTGTTGAAGGCATAGGTGACGGAGGACTGCGTCGGCACGCGTCCCCAGATGGTTTCGGTAAATTGCGTTGGGTCGTCATTGACGGGAAGTCCGCTCTCGTAGAACTTCTTTCCGTCTTTCAAAATGTCTTCGCTGATTTCTCCGAGGTTGAAATAGAGGTCTCCGTCGAAGGTGGTTCCGTTGTCACGGGCTTTGATGAAGGGGTCGAGCATCCAGAACTCGATGTATTCGATGTTGGAGGTCTCGAAGTCGGAGTTTTCCAAGCGTCTCATCATGCCGCCCCAGCGTGAGCGGGGGTCAAGGAGTTTACCGTCGTTGTCGAGCGAGGGGTCGAGGTTGTAGGGACCGCGCTCATTGGGATAGTAGGCAAGGTTCAAGACATTGAGTGTGTTTGCCTCCTGCATGTTGATGCTCTTGTTGGGGAAGAGTTCGTTGCGATAGACTTCTCGCACGTCGGGGTCAGAGAGTTGAACGAGGTCATTCTTGATGTGACCGGGCGTGAGGCTGGAGGAGCGACGGGTGAAGAGCGGGTCGATGAAATACCATGAGAAAAGGGCGCGGTTGTAGCCGTAGCGCACGTCGTTCGTGAGACTCGCTTCGGGGAACATGGAGGGCACGCTGGCGAGCGTCCATTCCTGCGGTGTGGAAATGTCGATGTTTGACTTGGCGTTTTCGAAGTCGTCGATGTAGGAGGCATCTCCCTGTGCACCTTGGCTTTTTCCGGCGATGAGTTGTGCGAACTCGGCGGTGAAGTTGATGCTGGAGGGTGCGGTGCAATGGAGGAGCGGGAGTTTGTCAAGCCAGTCGGTGAGCCGTTGACTTTGTTTCTTCCAAGAGATGTGGAGTCCCCAAAGGGTGTTGTTGAGGGGTTCGCTGCCCATGGCAACTTTCGTGGTGAGCGGCTTCTCTCCGAGGTGCATAATCGTACCGCCGAACTGCAGGTCTTTCGAGAACTCATAGTCCCAGTTCAAGCCGACCATGGTTTTGCGCTGCATGCCGTAGTCGGTGTTGCTCTCAAGACTGACATTGACCGACGTGCCGGCATCCAGGATGCTTTGGTTGAGGATGCGAACGATGCCGGCATTGTAATCAACGGTATAATCCACGCCTTCCACGAGGGTTTGTCCTCCGGCGGTGACAACGACTGAGCCGCGGGGAATGTTCATCGTGCCGAGTTGAATCTCGTCGTTTCTTGAGGCTTTATACTCACCGGTGAGCATGAATTTGTTCTTTTCCGCCACTTGTCGCGCCACGGTGCGTGTGGAGTCGTAGAGTTCTTGGAAGGCATATTTTTTTGCCAGTTCTTCGCTGCCGAGAGCCTGTGTCAATCCTTTGCCGAAGGGTTCGACGACGGGGAAGAAGACTCTGCCGCTTTGGGAAAGCACGGTGTAGCCTTCGACGTAGTCAAAATAGCCGTTCGCACCCACTTTGTTTTGGTTGTCGAGACGGTCGGCACCAAGGAGTTGAATGATTTTCTTGTCTTTAACCGCCGGCTCGGGAATATAGGAAAGATAGACGCCGGTGGTGTCCGAGAGGAATTTGACATCGAGGCGGAACTTGTCTTTCTGCACTTGGGTGGCGCCAAGGGCATAGACGTTCTTCATCATGAGGTCCCAGTTCCCCATGCCGGGCACGCAGGCGGTGTTCTTCAGTGCCTTGACGAAGAGCACTTCCGTGTTGTCTTTTCGGTCGGTGGAAAACTCTCCGACTTGATAGGTCACGCCCTTGTAGGTGTACTCATAAGCAATCGCCAACACCTGGTCGGTCTGCAGGGTTTGTTTAAGAGAGATGAAGCCGAGTGCGCTGTTCAGCACATACTCTGAGGAAGACAGGCGACGTGCGGACTCGAGTTTTTCGTAGTCGCTTCCGCCAACAAGTCCCACACCGTCCAGTGTGGGTGTGACGGTGGAGATGGCTCGGGCGCCGGGGAGGGTGTTGACGAGCGAGGTGTAAAGGTCGTTGGATTGGTTGGAGGGGTTCGTGTCTGCGCCGGGAACCCAGAGGGGGCTACTGATGCGGTCGTGTTCGCCGAGGTCAGTGAAGGCTGCGATGTTACGGGTGTCGTTGGTCTGTCCCGTCTTGTTCGTGACCCACACCTCGACGCGGTTGATGGTGATTCCGGAGGTGATGTTGGGCAACTGCTTCATGAGGGCGTCGTAGCGGTCGCGGAAGAAATGGCTGAGGAAGAAGTGGCGGTTCTCGTCGTAGGCATCGGCAGCAATTTCAAAAGAGGAGAGTTGGCTTCCGCCTTTGGAACTGACGGTTGTGGCAGTGGAGTTTTTCTGCGACACGACGGTCTGCAACTTCAGTTTGCCGAACTGCAAGTCGGCGCGCACGCCGAACAACGAACTGGCACCTCTGATGAGCGACGAGTTGGAAGGCATGCTGACGTTACCGGCTTCGATGAGTTTGATGATTTCGTCTTCTTTGCCCTCATAGCGCAATTTGATTTGTTGGGCGTCAAAGTCAAAGGTGGCTTCGGAGTTATAGTTGAAGTCCATGTTGACTTTGTCGCCGACCTTACCGTTCAGGCTGAGGTTTATCTTTTCGTTGAAGTCGAATCCGAAGACTTTTCGGTTTCTCTCACTGAGCGAGGGGTTGTCGGTGAAGCGGGTGTTGGCACCGATTTTGAGTTCTGCCGAACCTTGGGTTTTGATTCTGACGCCACCGGGACCGAAAATCTTCTCGAGTTTTCCGAGCGAGAAGTGCATGTCGGTGAAGTCAAACTTCTCTTTTCCTTTTGCCTTGAACTCCTCGGCGTTCTTTTGTTTGTAGAAAGCACGGCGGCTGCGCTGAGCCATGAGTTCACAATATTCTTTATAGCCCAAAGAGAACGGCACATCGACATAGGTCGCCTTGTCGCCCGTGCCGAGCTTCGTGCCGAAGAGGAAGTTTCCGCTCTTGTGGTCGTAGGTGGCTTCGGTTCGGAGGTTCTCGGGGTCTTTCAGGTCAATGACACCGTGTGCTGTGTCGGCGAGGGTGACGAGTCCGGACTTCTTGACCGTGTCTGCCGCCTCGGCGGGAAGGGCGGGAAGTTCCGGGTGGAAGGGTGCGGCTACGGATGCGTCAGAGGACTCGGCAGGAGTTGCAGTCTCGGCGGACACTTCGGCGGAGCGGGAGGAAGGGAACGCGACAAAACGGGACGAGGCGACAGCCATTGCTGCCACCGCGATTCCAACTGCTACTAATATGTTGCGCGATACCTTCAAGGGAGTGTTTTTTCTATGCTACGGAGAATCACATTCTCTTCAACGACAACTTGATGACCCTTTCGACGGAGGCGTCGGGCTCTTCGTCAAGCACGGCTGCCACAACCTTGCGCGCCATGGCAGGCGGGAAGCCGAGCACGGCGAGTGCATCGACGGCTTCGTGGGCGATGCCGGACGCTGCCGCCGACTTGGGCGCAGGCGTGTCTGCCAGGGCTATCTCGCCCGAAAGCACTTCGACTTTGTCACGCAAATCGACAATCATGCGAGCTGCCGCCTTCGGTCCGATGCCTTTGACACGCTTGAGCGCGGCAGCATCTTCGCGACGGACCACTTCGATGAGTTCGCTCGGCGTGAAGGAGGAAAGCACCATTCGTGCCGTCTGACCGCCCACTCCGGGCACAGAAATCAGACAGAGGAAGATGGCGCGCTCCTCGCGGGTTGAAAAACCGAAGAGTTGCCAAGCGTCTTCTCGGATACTCTCATAAACGAACAACCGAACTTCCTCCTTGCCTTCCAGAGCGGTGAAGGTGTTCAAAGAGATACCTAAGGAATATGCCACGCCGCCGGGGGTGTAAACCACCGCTTCCGTCGGGGTCAGACTATCTATTGTTCCGCGAATATAATCTATCATAACTTACATATAACGGGAAACTGCGTGGCTTATTGTGAAAACGAAGCAGAATTTTCTTTGACGCGGCGCGGCGTCAAAACCCATCGAAAAGACTCCGCACGCCTTCGCGAAAGCGCGAAAAAAAACTTATTCCAAAAAGCGGCGATAGAAAGTGACGGCAGAGGAAAGCCAGCGGTTCAGGATTTCCCCTTCGGGAGAGTAGTAGTTCAAAGGCGGCTGAATGGGAAGCCCTTTGGCAAGGTCGCGCTGATACTCGTTGTGAAGCGTTTCGGAAGCATATTCCAAATGACCCGTGACGAAAACGCGACGCAAATCGGCTGTGGCAGCCAACGAAAGCCCACAGTCTGCTCCCGAGGCGAGCGGAAGCGGTGCATCGGCGCCGGTAGTCGGAAAGTCTGCGAGACGAACCTCACTGTGGCGGGAATGGGGCATCATGAAACAAGGTGCGAGCGGCTCGAGAAAACGACGACACGCGGGAGCCGTCTTCAACACGTCTTCTCCGGCGGTTTCCACAGGGAAGATGCCGAAACGTTTTTCGGGAATGGCATGTTTCGGCACACGATTGAAATGGTAGAGCGCAGCCTGTGCCGCCCAGCAGACATAGAGCGTGGAGGGGACGTGACGGTCCGCCCAATCCATGAGCTCGCAAAGCGGTTGCCAATAGCGCACGTCTTCAAAAGCGATTTGTTCCAGTGGAGCACCGGTGACGATGAGGCGGCGCGGCGGCAACTGACGCAACTGCGAGAAAGAGAGATAGAAGGAGCGGATGTAGTCCTCGGAAGTGTGTTTGAAGGTCTGACCGTCCAGGCGAAAGAAACAGAGACGGAGCGAAAGTCCGGTGCGGGCACAGACTCGTGCGAAGTCAAGTTCGGTGGTCGGTTTGACGGGCATGAGGTTCAAAACCGCCACGTCGGAGAAGCCGGGGACTGGCTGAGAGAAAGACTCCAAGGGGACTTCGCGCACGTCGAAGCCTTCGTTTCTCAAAATTTCTGCTGCGGGAAGATGTTGGGGAAGAAGAATCAAAGCAGTTGGGGTTGAGAGTCAAACGGGATTGAAAAATTTATGCTCACTAACTGATTCATTAAACGCTCATTAAATGAACTTATTGGAGAATTCCATGAAGTTCGAAAGGAGGAGCGGAGCGGGAAATGAAGAAGGGAATTTTGAATCATTTTATGCGCCCAAACGGAGAATCGGACGAGCGAAAAAGCCTCAGCATCGTCAGTCCATGAGGTCGCGATAGTCCTCGTAAGTGAAGCGTCGGAGCACTTCTACTTCACCGTTTTGTTTCAAGAGTCGGATGTCGGGAAGAGTGATGCCGTTGAACTGAGTGGTCTTGACGTTGGTGTAGTGCAACATATCCAAAAACTCCACCTCCTCGCCGACTTGCAGCGGGTGGTCAAAGCGCCATGCTCCCATGTAGTCTCCGCTGAGGCAACTGTTGCCGCCGAGACGATAGACAAAGTCTCCTTCCTTTGGGTTCTTCGCCTCGCTGTCCTCCACCGAGGCGGCGCCGCGGACGGCGGGCTGATAGGGCATCTCGAGGCAGTCCGGCATGTGGCAGGTGAAACTGACGTTCAAGATGGCGGTGGAGACGCCGCGGTGACACACGACATCGACGACCTGAGCGAAGAGGGAACCGGTCTGCCAGCCGAAGGCAGAGCCGGGCTCGAGAATGATTTGCAGGTTGGGATAGCGGCGACGCAGCCCAAGGAGTGTTTCT
>SAMEA3663013__coassemble_1336_pt1 | contig 9822 bp, 7 predicted proteins | sample SAMEA3663013__metabat2_low_PE_001 | metagenome-assembled genome bin SAMEA3663013 (sample SAMEA3663013) | pig gut metagenome | biome: pig gut; feature: pig-associated habitat; material: faeces | place: France | collected 2012
GGGCGCGCTAAGAAACGAAAAGCGACCAAAACGTAAGCACTTTCTTTTGAACGTTCCTTATCCCGTAATTTATAGAACACCCCTGTATTGATTATGCGATGTTTTTCTCTCACGCCTTTTCTTGCGCTTCGAGCCATTTGAGGACTTGCTCGGCGTGTGTTTTGGTTTTGATGTCGGAGGGTGCGAATACGTGGGCGATGCGTCCTTCGGCGTCAATGATGAAGGTGGTGCGGAACGTCCCCATATAACTTCTTCCATACATTTTCTTTTCTCCCCAGACGCCGAAGGCTTCGACCCATTTCTTGTCGGTGTCAGCCACGAGGTGGAAGTTCAGTTCCTGCTTGGCGATGAAGCGGAGGTGGGAGGCGGCAGAATCAATGCTGACGCCGATGACCTCGCAGCCTGCCCGGAGGAGTTCAGGGTGGTGGTCACGGAAGTTGCACGCCTCGGCGGTGCAGCCCGGTGTGCTGTCTTTGGGATAGAAATAGACGATGAGCGTTTTGCCGCGGAAGTCAGAGATTTTCAGTTCGCAGCCATTTTCGTCGAGCCCCGAGAGTTCGGGAGCGAGTTCACCTTTTTGCAACATGAGATGGAGGAATGAGGAAGCGGAGTCAGTCGATTCCGTCTTCTTGGAGTTTGTCTTTGATTTTGAAGAGGAGGAAGATTTGTCCGGTGTAGGTTGGATTGTTGTGCAACTCTTTGGCGATGTGAATCAGGTTTTCGAGTGTGCGTTTCAAGTCCGTGATTTTGGTGGCTTCGTCCAACTGAAAGTCGCTGGGCAGTTTGTCCCATCGTTCTTGAAGCCAGGCTTCCGCTTCTTCGATTTCTTCTTTTGTGTAGTGGCTTTTGAATTCCATTGTGCAGTGTGGGGGGCGTGGAAGAGAGTGTGGCACGCGCCGCCCGAGAAATGTTTGCTTTGCAAATTTAGACAATCGGCTTGATTTAGCGGGTTGCGCACGTCAAAAAGTTTGGGCGTGTCCTCTATCTTTATGTATAGTGTAGGGTTAAATAAGGATACGAACCCTACCACCGCGTGCCGTCCGACAGCGTCAGGTAAGCATTCAAACAGCGTTAGAGACCATCGTCACCGCGTAGTCTCCAAAAACTTTACCTCCATCAACCTACGTCATCGTTGAGTCATGACACCCATTCGACTGTCAAATAGGTGTCAAGTAAGTCCTGTTTCTCAGTCAGTACATCCGACCGCTGCGGACTGCGGGCAACCACATTTTTCACTCTTTCATTTTCTTCAAAACACTCAGTTTGACCAGCATGAATGGCTTGTATTCGTTTCCCCAATACCTGTCGGGGATGTCCTTGACGTTGAATTGATATTTTTGTAGTTCGACGTCCGTATCTTTGGCTTTCCTTATTCGAATCATGAAATAAGCCGGATGCTGGGGAGTGCCCGGATAGTTCTCTCCTTCCAACTTTTCCTTTGTCCACACGTCGTGATTGGTGCGGACAATCTTACAGAGGTTTCCCACGAATTTCTCTCCCTTGACATAGAGAAGCAGATATTTCGCCTGATTCCACGGTGAATCGGCAATTTTTTTCAAGGGTATGTTATACCAAAGACGGTCAAACGTCCACTGCCGTTTCTCCTCACTGCCTGCCACAGCCACCATCACCAAATCGTCCGGCATCATTCCAGCCTTCTCTTCTTCGGTGACGTAAGCCAGTGTGCGTTGCGGCTTGGCTTTCGCCACGTGTGCATCTGCTGCCGTGAATCGCATCAGAATGTCAGCCAGATGGTCGCGCAGCAGGGAGTCGCTGTGGGGTAGCAGCGGGAAAGCGCCGATGTTCACGCTCTCCACACTCGCACTGTAGTAGCGCTGTCGGATGTATTCATCACTGCCACGTCCGGGGAAGAGAATATAGCCGCCGATGATTTCTTTGGCACGATAGGGTTCATGCTCTTTGCTGTAGTAGATGGCATCGCGGTAGCGGTGCATCTGGTTGATGGCGTCCGTTGGAGGATAATCCCCTCCCGGGAGGACGCCCATTTCGGCAATATCCTGCTCCTCGAAATCACGGTCAAGTTTTTTGTCGTTGATGACACGGTATTTCGCATCATAGAGATAGGTCAGCACCACTTCGCCGGTTTCCTTGCGGATGTTCAGCACGATGTCCGGGCGTTGTTCTGTGGTTGCCGTGTGGATGCCCATGCCATAGTCCTCTCGACCGCTTGTGCGGTTGAACGTGTGTTGATAGTGAAGCGTCACCACGTCCCCCGCGTGTGCTGCCAGTTGCGCCTTGCGTTCTTCCGTGTCATTTTCCTCTGCTTGGGGATAGCGATATTCCACGATGTGTTCCAAGGAGGATTTTGTGAACGGGTTGAGCAGCGTTCCCTTCGGTTCCGTCACGAGTTGTTCGTGTGAGGGCTTGTGGTGGTCAATGCCCATGGCATCTGCCACGAGTTTCTTCATTTTGATGAAGCACCACAGCTCATAGATTTCCCAGATTTGCAGCGTACCGATGTTTGCCGCGCCATTATACAGGTCAATGCCTCGTTTCAGTTTCAGCCAGTCCTTATATATCTGCTGATAGCCCGGTCGACTTTGCAGCACGAGACTTTCCTGTTTCATGCCGTCGAAGCGCCCCACGGTTTTGAAGAAAGGATGTTTCGACAGTTTTCTCAGAGCCTCCTGATGGTTTGTCCACATCCGTCGGTGTCGTTCTGAGAGTTCTTCTTGCGAGGAACTGAGCACGGTGGCAATCACGGACGAGAGCCGTCGACCAATGCTTTGAAGCGTATGTTTCACAAACCGGTTCTCCAGCGTGTCATGGGTGGAGCGCACTTCATGATAGCCAAAGTGATGCTCTTCCAACTTACCCTCCTTCTCCACCTCGCCATAACGCTCCTCCATGGCAGGCGTCCAGTGCTTGATTTGTTCTGCCTTTCGGGAGGTGCGGAAACTCACAATCTGCGAATGGGGATTCTGAATCACGCGTTTCACGTTCTTCACATAGTCCTCCACCACGCTTTGGAATGCAGCCATCCACGTGGCATCGGTGTTGATTCGACCCCGACTGAACTGCTGAAGCGTGATGCTCAGATAGCGATAGATGACGTTTTCATATTCCTCGTTGACTTCCCGCAACAGAGACTTGTAGTCGTTTTTTGTGTCGAGTTTGGGCGACACGACATCGAATGTCACGTAGCAGTCCTTGCGGACACCGTTCTTCTGATAGGAGAAATCCAGCTTGAACACGCCCGGTTCATTCAGGAAGTCCAACTCACCCGTGAGGCTTTTTTCTTCCCTTCCGCTCAGTTCTTCATCCAGAAAGAAACTGTCCTCGATGTCTTTTCTGACGTGTCGGATTTCCGGCACGGAGTCTTTGTCCACCCCGTGGAAGAGCAAACGAACTTGATATTTGCAGGTTTCGAAGACGACAGGCCACAGCTTCTCCCACACCTTGCCGGCTTCGAGCCTTGTCTCCGTCTCCTCGTCCGTTCTCTTCCCCGTCATCGGATTGTAAAGGCAAAGTTCACATTCGTCTTTTGAGGCATAGCGGCAATATGCCTCCGGCGCTTCAATCATGGGATTTTCTCTCCTCGAATAATTGATGCGTCCTTTGAAGCGTTCCCACGAGTAGCCGATGTCCTGCGTGCGGACAATGACTTCATAGTCGGGATGGGTGAATCTTAAAACCTCTGTCTGCATGGGGCTGTACGATTACGGCCAGAACCGGGTGAACTCCTGATTGTTCAGTCTGTCAATCATTTCTTCTATCTTCTCCTTGGCTGTCTGTGGATGTTCCTTGTCCGCCGACTCTTCTGCGCCGGCATCGTCCGATGCGGTGTCAAGGGAGGGTTCGTTGAGGTTTGGAGCCAACTCTTTCAGCCATTCCAGGCGGTTGTCGTGAGAAACACCCACCTTGTTCTTATATTCTCTCGACAAGGCAAACATTTCCGCGTCGCCCTCCATGCGCGGCAGAATCTTCATCAGCAGGATGTGGTTCACGGATTGTGCGATGGCTTCCTCCGGCGTCTTGCCTTCGTCAAGCATCACGCCCACCATGATGGTCAGTTCATTCAGCACGCGATAACTCACCTCGAAGGGAGTGCCTTTCAACGCCTTGTTGATGGCCTCCAACCGTGCGGGAAGTTCTTCCATCAGTTCTTCTGCGACATCCGGATGTGCCTCCAGCACCTCGTCTGCCGTCACGTAATGGCGGGTGAAAGCATGCTGCCACTTTTGCTGTTCTTCCTCGGGCAGGTAGTCCAAGTCCCGGCTGCCGCCGAACATGTTGCGCAAATTGCCTCCATTCATTTCGATGGTCATGGCACGGTCAATCACCTTGCGGGAGAACTGATGCGTGGTGTCGTCCATGTTGACCGTACCGATGATGACGACATTGTCGGGAAGGGTGAGTCCCTCCGTGGTCAGTTCTGTGCGGCTGCCCACCTCTTCGTCGATGTCGCTTTCGGTGTCGATGTCAAAGAGTTTGAGGTAGATGTCCCTGTCGGTCAGCTTACTGCTGAAAGACTCTTCCGTATGGGCATTCTTTGCGAGGGGCATGGGAGATAGTTCGCGGAAATACTGCGCATCGATGATGGGTTCGGTTTTGACGAGACTCATGTCCACCTCTCCTGTTTCCGGATTCTTCGGATGCTTGCGTGTCTCCAGTATGCTCAGAATCTCCGCAAAGTACTGTTCGACAGGTGCCAGATTCATTTCGTCCAGACAGACGAAGAAGGGAACGTTGGGGAACATCTTTGCTTTCACCAAGAACTTGACGAACTTCGTGAACTGATACCCCGCCTTGCCCAACCGGCTGTAATACCCCAACAGCTCTGTCGAGTCATGCCAATTGGGCTTCACCTCAATCATGCAGTAGTTTCCCGGCGTGGTGCCCGCCTTGTCCTGCAAACACTTTGGGCATGACTTGAAAGCGAACTCCCGCACGATTCGACTCTTGCCTGTGCCGGAAATGCCGGCAAGAAGAAGAAAGGGTTTGGTGCGGATGGCGGTGAGGTAGGGGGATGTGGAAGGTCGATTTGTACAATTTATTGTATATTTTCGAGGCTCAGTCTGTTGCTTACCCAACACAAATTCATCTGGATGCTTCTCAAAATATTTAAACATTAAGAATGCTCCATTCAGTTCGGCTGCATATCTCTCTTTTACTCGACTGTCAGCATTGTGTGCCGCCTCCATCAATTCCGTTGGAGTATATTTGTCGACAATATAATGTCCATACTTAAATGTAAAAATTCCACCTGCTGCAGATTTGGCAATCTTGGAATCGGTAAACAACGAGACCAATTCCTTGACAAAAAACTCCTTATTGTATTCACTTTTCGTGTCCATAATCCTTTGCTTTTATTATTTGTCTCTTACTAATTGCCTCACACCGCCTATCCCAGCGAAAAGATGATTCAACTTTATGTTTATTCTCTCAATGTTAAAAACATTCTTTCAACTTTGTGAGTTTTCTGCATCACCCACCTTGCCCATCAAACGTTTGGTCTCCTGCAACTCCTTTTGTAAGAGACGTACACGCTCAGCCAATTGTTCTTGGTTTGGGTGTCCTAAAATTGAGGTTGAGATGAGTGATTTTGAGTTCTTCGAGATGAAAAGGACATCACTTAAGTTCACTGCAAAGGTATCAACACTTTTCAGAATAACCATGATAGAGCCTTGCTTATGATGAAAAAACCGTGGGGCGTGTCCTCTATCTTTCTCCTTCTTCGCTGTGCAGACGCAGGACAAAGGTTCCGTCGGTTTGCGTGTTGTGGAAGGGAATCTGTTCCTTTTCGCATGCTTCGCGGAGGGCGGTGCGGAATCGGACGGGCTGGCGTCCGGTGAGTACGACGCGGCGTGGGCGATAGGTGAGGAGCAGTTGGGAGGCTTTCTTCGGACACTCCGGCGTCACGACCAGCACGTCCACCGCGTGGGGAGCGGTGTGCAGTGCCGTGCTGTCTGCCCAGACCACTGAGACGTTCGCGAGGAGCAGGTGTTGGCGGCGGCGCATGAGGAAGTGGTCGCGGAAATCGTTTTTCACGACTTGAGGCTCGGTGTGGAGGATGGCGCGTGCTGCTTCCTCGCCGAAGACGTCCGTCGCGTTGCGAACGGTGTCGGGGGAGACGCCGGAGACAAGATAGGCGTGGGATTCCGATGCCACGAGCAACATGGAGGGCGTTTTTGTGGAAGAGAAAATCTCGATGCGCGGCTGCCGCCGTTCTTCCCAGCGAACGCGGCTCTCCCAAAGCAGACCGGCGGAGGTGAAGACCACGAACAAACCTATCCACAGGCGTTTCCGATGGGTCAGCAGAAATACGAAAAGGAAAAAGAGCCCGAGCGCGACGAGCCACAGCGAAATGTCGGAAACGTGGATTTGCCACGTGGCACCCGGCAGGCGGGACAGGGTGGAAAGTCCTTTCTCCGTCATGTCCAAAACTGCGCTCATGACGTCTGCCAACCAAGGGCGGGCAAACGGCAGGCAGAGAAAAAGGAGGGAGAAAAACAGGAGCAGCGTCACCGCCGGGACGGCGAGGAGGTTGGACAAGAGGGCGTAGGGCGAGGCGAAGTGAAAGACGGAAAGCACCAGCGGCATCGTCACCAACTGCGCTGTCAGCGAGATGGCGAGGAACGGCAGGAGGGTTTCCCGAAGCAGCAGGCGCACTCGGTTCTTCAGTTTGGAAAAGAACGCTCCCTTCTTCGTCTGCTTTTCTTTGGATTTACTATATAATAAGGTATATAGCGGATGAAAGGGGGAGAGGATGAGGCGGCTCCAGAGGAAGTGCTGTCCTGCCAGGATGCCTGCCACGGAAATCACGGAAAGTTGAAAGCCGAGGTCAAAAAGCGAGAGGGGAGAGAAGAGCAAAATGAGGAAAGCCGCGAGACAGAGGTTGTCGCCGCTCTGACCGCCCCGCTGGAACCATTGCCCGAGTTGCATCAGGGTGAACATCGTCGCAGCACGCTGCAAAGAGAGCGAAGCACCGGCGAGAAAGACGAAAAGCCAGAGACAGAGGAAGAAGAGAATCTCCGCCGTTAGATAGAGTTTAGGGGACATTCTCTCGCGGCGGACGAAAAAGTGGAAAAGCGTGAAGAGCACGCCGAGGTGCAGTCCCGAGAGCGCCAGCACGTGTGCCACGCCCATTTGGCTGAAGAGTTCGCGGGTTTCCGCCGAGAGGCTGCTTCGGTCGCCCAGCGTCAGTGCTGCGAGGAAGGCAGCACCCGTTTTTGCGAAGTGTGCGTGAAAGGTTTCCACAAGGCTGCGCCGCATTCTTTCCAGACGGTGGCGCAGTTTGAGCGGCGGCTCTCCCGGCAGGAGTTTCCATCGTTTTGCGCTGACGTGTGCGATGCCGCTGATGCCGTGATGAACGAGGAAGTCGCGATAGCCCTTCCATTGTTTGCTCTCTTCGCCGGGCAGGGTGACTTTGGCGTTCAAGGCGAGCAAGTCGCCGACCTGCGGGCGTGGTTTCCCCTCCAGCGTGAGGCGCAGGGTGTGTCCTTCGCCTTCTCCTTTCATGACAGTGACGACGCAACGCATTTCGTCCGCCGTTTCTTTCACCACGTTCTCGACCTGCACGACCCGCAGGGCTGCCTCTTCGGACCAGGGAAACAGCACGCGGGAGTAGGAGAGGAGCGTCAGCGCAATCGCCGCGGCGACGAAGGTCACGGCAGCGCAGAGTGCGGAGAGTCTTTCGCGCCCGATGCCGCCTTTCCCCTTGCGCCCGAAAGCAAAAGAGGCAACTGCTCCCGAAAGAGCAATTGCCAAAAAAGTTTGTGGAGAAAATGTCGTGTGGAGCAGACTGCCGACCCAAATGCTGAACGCCAAAAGCAAAAGAGGGCACAGAAGCGTGGTCGGTGGGAAGGGCTCAAAGGGAGTCAGTCTGATTTTCCACATGAAAAGAGAATGATTTTGGGCGGGTACTTTAAGAGGGGTTCTATAAACTACAGGATAAGGAGCGTTCAAAAGAAAGTGCTTTGGTTTGCCACCTAATTTTCAAGACACTCCCCGTAAATCAGGCGGAGTTGACGATTGATGGCTTTTATTCCATAATATATAGCCCCTATAGCACACCCGTTTATTCGTCCAACTTGCGGTAGCGCTGACGCTTGGGCTCTTCGATGCCGAGGCGTTTGGCTTTGTTGGCTTCGTAGTCCGTGTAGGAACCTTCAAAGAAGAAGACTTTGCCGTCGCCCTCGAAGGAGAGGATGTGTGTGCAGATGCGGTCGAGGAACCAGCGGTCGTGGCTGATGATGACGGCGCAGCCGGCGAAGGCTTCAAGACCTTCTTCCAAGGCGCGGAGCGTGTTGATGTCGATGTCGTTGGTTGGTTCGTCGAGGAGGAGCACGTTGCCTTCCTGTTTGAGGGCAAGGGCGAGTTGCAGGCGGTTTCGTTCACCGCCGGAGAGGACGCCGCATTTCTTTTCCTGGTCTGCGCCGGAGAAGTTGAAGCGGCTGAGATAGGCGCGGGCGTTCACGTCGCGTCCGCCGAGACGCATGAGTTCCGAGCCGCCGGAGATGACCTCATAGACAGACTTCTCCGGGTCGATGTCTTTGTGCTGCTGGTCCACGTAGGCAAGTCGCACCGTCTCGCCCGTTTCAAACGTACCGCTGTCGGGTGTTTCGAGTCCCATGATGAGGCGGAAGAGTGTGGTTTTTCCCACGCCGTTGGGACCGATGACGCCAATGATGGCGGCAGGAGGCAGGGTGAAGTCGAGGTCTTCATAGAGCACTTTGTCGTCAAAGGCTTTTGCAACGTGGTGTGCTTCAATCACCTTGTTGCCGAGTCTCGGTCCGTTGGGAATGAAAATCTCCAGGTGCTGTTCCTTCTCCTTTTGGTCCTCGCTCAGGAGTCGTTCGTAGGAATTGAGACGGGCTTTTCCCTTGGCTTGTCTTGCTTTGGGAGCCATGCGCACCCATTCGAGTTCTCGTTCGAGTGTTTTGCGTCGTTTTCCGGCGGCTTTCTCTTCCTGTTCGAGACGTTTGGTTTTCTGTTCGAGCCAGGAAGAATAGTTTCCCTTCCAAGGGATTCCTTCTCCTCGGTCAAGTTCGAGAATCCAGCCGGCGACGTCGTCGAGGAAGTAGCGGTCGTGGGTGACGGCGATGACCGTTCCTTCGTAGCGGTTGAGGTGTTGTTCCAGCCAGTCGATGCTTTCTGCGTCGAGGTGGTTGGTCGGTTCGTCGAGGAGGAGCACGTCCGGTTTTTGGAGCAGGAGTCGGCAGAGTGCGACGCGTCGTCTTTCGCCTCCCGAGAGGTTTTTGGCGATGCGCTCTGCGGGCGGGCAGCGCAGCGCCGCCATGGCGCGGTCGAGGCGCGAGTCAAGGTTCCAGGCGTCGGTGGCGTCGAGGATGTCCTGGAGTTCTCCCTGTCGGGTGAAGAGTTCGTTCATTTTGTCCTCGTCCTCATAGTATTCCGGCAATCCAAACTTCTGGTTGATTTCCTCATACTCTTTCAGGGCTGCCACCACGTCTGCGACGCCTTCCTGCACGATTTCGCGCACGGTCTTCTCGTCGTCGAGGTGCGGGTCCTGAGGCAGATAGCCCACGCTGTAGCCCGGTGCGAAGACCACCTCGCCTTGGTAGTCTTGGTCCAGCCCTGCGATGATTTTCAGCAGGGTTGATTTTCCCGCGCCGTTCAGACCGATGATGCCAATTTTGGCACCGTAGAAGAAACTGAGATAGATGTTTTTGAGAACTTGCTTGTTGTTTTGTCGGATGGTCTTTGAGAGCCCGACCATGGAGAAGATTATCTTCTTGTCGTCAACTGTCGCCATGCTTTTTGTATGCGGTAGTGTGTGTGGAATATTGTTTTAGTAATCCTCAAAAAATAACCTGCATCATCTTTGAAAATCTTTTCGGT
>SAMEA3663013__coassemble_1346_pt1 | contig 9781 bp, 9 predicted proteins | sample SAMEA3663013__metabat2_low_PE_001 | metagenome-assembled genome bin SAMEA3663013 (sample SAMEA3663013) | pig gut metagenome | biome: pig gut; feature: pig-associated habitat; material: faeces | place: France | collected 2012
GCCCCTCTGTCCCGCTGTGACCTGCCCCTCTGTCCCGCTGTGCCACCTTACTGCGGCTCCCGCCGCTTAAAAAGAAAACGTCAAAAATGGAATAAGTCAGTAAAAGCGGGTGCTCAAAAACGGAATAAGTCGGCAAAAACGGGTGTTCAAAAACGGAATAAGTCAGAAAAAGTTGGGTTCAAAAAACGGAATAAGTCATATTTTCTTTTCCCGAGAGATGAAAAAATCGTAATATTGCACCGATTTTCAGCCACTTTTCTTCACTTTCATCGTAACGCCTATGCTTTTGCGCAAATTCACCGTGTTCTTGGAGCATTTCCTCCAAAAAGAAAGCGACAAGATTCTTCTCGTCAATGGTGCCCGTCAGATTGGGAAATCCTATCTCATTCGATATGTGGGTCAGAAACTGTTTCCCCATTTTGTTGAAATCAATCTCAAGGAGGACAGTGAGGGTGAACGCGTTTTTGCCGATGTTCATTCCCCGAGTGACCTGTATATGCGTTTAGGAAATTACTATTCGTCTCCTTTGGGAGACAAGTCCGACACGTTGATTTTTCTGGATGAGATTCAGAGTTATCCCCATTTGCTGACCATGTTGAAGTTTCTCAATCAGGAGTCTCGCTATCGTTTCATCGCCAGTGGTTCTCAACTTGGGGTGGCATTGTCGGAAACACCTTCTGTTCCGCTCGGGAGCGTGACCATTGAGCAAATGTATCCTTTGGATTTTGAAGAGTTCCTTTGGGCGACAGGGGTCGGAAAGGAGTGGATAGAAAACGTTCGCGAACATTTTCTGCGCGAGGAGCCTTTGGAAGAAAGTACGCACCAAATTCTGCTGAAACGTTTCCAATATTATCTTTTGGTGGGCGGACTTCCCGAGGCTGTGAATCACTATCTGGCTGACAGAAACATGGTGCGCGTCAGACAGGTGCATAAGGACATACATAGTCTCTATCGCATTGACGCCTCACAGTATGACGAGGAGCGCAAGCTGAAGATACGAAGGATCTATGACCTCATTCCAAGTAATTTGGAGAACAAGAAAAAGCGTCTTGTTTATAAGCACATCGAAGGCAAGAAGGGAAGAACTTTTTCTGACTATGCCGACGAGTTTGAGTATTTGTCGAACTCCGGTATCGCCTTGGAGGTATCTGCTGTCAGCAATCCTCGTTTCCCGCTTGTTGAATCGGAGCAAAAGAAACTGCTGAAACTCTATCTGAACGATGTGGGTCTGCTGACCTATCTGCTTTACGGAGTGAATGTAAATGCCGTGCTGCAGGACATCAAGAGCTTGAATCTTGGCACGGTCTATGAATCCGTCGTGGCACAGGAGTTAGCCGCACACGGTTTTAAACTGCACTATTTCGACAACAAGAAGAAGGGGGAGGTGGATTTCCTGCTGGATGACTATGAGAATCTGACGGTTCTCCCGTTGGAAATCAAGTCGGGCAGGGACTACACCATTCACAGTGCGCTCACCAACTTCCTTGAAACGCCGGACTACGGTGTTCAGCGTGCCATTGTCTTTTCCAACGAACGGAAAATTTTCAAGAAAAAAGGCGTCACCTATCTCCCTATATATTATTGTATGTTCCTCCACAGCGAACAGGGAGACGGAAACGTGATTCTGCCGGAACTGGAAGTGGTTTGAGTGAGGTTCCCTGTGGTTTCCTGCGGCTGTCAGGAGAGGTCGTCCACATCTATAGTTTGAAGTCCGTTGAGCGTATTCATCCCAGATAGTCCTCCAAAAAGCGGCGGATGGAGGTGAGGCCGAAGCGGGCGGGGTGGAGTTCGGCGCGGGGAATGAGTAGCACTTCTGCGGCATCATCGCCTGCTTGTAGTACTGCCGCTGTGCTGATGCGGCAAAGGAAGAAGGCGTCGCAGGTGTGGACGTCATGACCCGAAAAGGGATAGACATTGGGGTGAGAACCGATGAAACGGTAGTCCTCAATGTCTATCCCGATTTCTTCTTTTACTTCTCTTTTCAGTCCTTCAATGAGACTTTCTCCCGGGTTCACGAAGCCGCCGGGAAGGTCCAGTGTCCCTTTTGCCGGTTCGTGGTTGCGAAGGACACAAACCACTTCGTCACGCTCCGTCAGAATGAGTGCAGCGGTGGCGGCGGCAGCGTTCGGATAGAACTCAAAACCACAAGAGGTGCACCGCTTGCTGAAAGCGTTGTGCACCTCAAAGGTTGGTCTGCCGCAGTGTGGGCAGTGATGAAAATCTTTCAAAGGATGTTTCATGAGTCAAAGTACTTAGTAATCCTCAAACAATAACCTGCATTATCTTTGAAAATCTTTTCGGTCCATATTTCCTCCCTCATCAGTCACATAGTTACGGCTATGCTCCTTCTTCGGGTGAAAATCTGACCTCGAAAATGTCATTCAAATCTGACACAACTTATTATTTTCATATTACTTAGGGCATGGCGTCGCAGGGGTCAAGCGGGCGGTAAGGTCCGTCTTTCACTTCAAAGATGACCGCGGGCTCCACCACTTCCAGCGAGTGCCATTGTCCTTTCGGAATCTGAATGCCGTAGTGTCCCCGGGAGACATCGAGGCGGTGACGCTCCGTTTCTTCACCTTGGTCGTTGAAGAACATCACATCCAGCTTTCCACGCAGGATGATGAAAGTCTCGGCGGTGGCACGGTGACGATGAATCGGCAGGACCGTGCCCGGTTCCAGTGCGTTGAAGAGACGTTGTGCCTTGGATTCCGCAGACTCGTGGAGGTTAAAGTTCATGCGCAGTCTCTCTGACTGTTTTGCGCGTTCGGCAAGTTCGTCAAAAAGTGTATCGTCAATCAACATGGTCTTCTTTCTTTTCTTGAGTTTGTGGTTTCTCTTCCGATGCGCCCGGGCGGCGTGATGCTGCTCTTCTGCGAGGTTTGGCTTTGCTGACTTTGGTGGCTTTTGCTTCAGCATGGTTTGCTCCAGCCTCGGTTTCAGCGTTGTTAGCTTCGGCTTTGGCGTTGTTAGCTTCGGCTTCAGCGTTCTTTTCCTCGGCTTCAGCGTTCTTTTCCTCGGCTTTGGCGTTGTTAGCTTCGGCTTCAGCGTTGTTAGCCTCGGCTTTGGCTGCTTTGGACTCACCTTGTGGCGCGTTGTCCCCAGCTTTTTCGGTGTTCACGCTATCCTCTTTTGAGTTGGTGTCTTCACCGGCTTCCGGAGTTTCAGTTTTTTTGCGTCGTGGCTTTCGCTTGGGCTTTTCCGGAGTCGCTTCAGCCGCGTTCGTGTCAGTGCTGCCGACTTGCACATTGGCATCTTCCGCTTTAGGTGCTTCGTTGCCTGTTGCTTCCGAGTTCGCTTTTGCTGTCCCCTCGCTCTTTGCCTCTTCTTTTTTCTTCGCTTTGGCTCGTGGGTTGGATTTCTTTTCCGCAGCCTTTTTCTCTGAGGCTTTCTTTGTGGACGCTTTTTTCTCCGCTTTTCCTTCTTCTTTCGTTTCCGCCGTTTCCTGTAGCGCTTCGTCCACAGTCATAGCTTTTCGTTTCGGGTTGCGGGTTTGTTTGCGTTTCGGTTTGTTTTCTTCTTCTGGCATCATCGGAGCGGTGGCGAAGTCATTGGCGAGCCGCAAGTCTGAGGTCTGTTCAATGATGTCGAAGCGTTGCGTGTGGTCGTAGGCGGTGTCGTAGGCATCTTCCGCGGAGACGCTCACTTTCCCATTTGTTTTTTTCGCGGGGTTGTTTTTCGGCTTTGCTTGTTGTGTTTTTCTCTCTGTTTCTTTGATTCCGAGATCTGCGAGACGTGGCAGTGTGAAGTTTTCAACCGCCTCCATGGCGGTGCGTTTTTCTTTTGAATCAAAGAGACTGCGATAGAAGCCTCGGTTTCCGTTCAGTCGAATCAATGCGTCTTTTGCGCCGTGCTGGTGAGCTTCCTTCTTGCTTCTTCCCTGTCCCTTTCCGACGGAGATGCCTTCCACGAAGAGTTCGCAGTGGAAGATTTTCACGTTCTCGCTCTCGTCAAGGTCTCTGATTTCCAATTGGAGGCGATTCTTCTGGCTCCATTCCAGCAGTTTGCTTTTGAAGTTCACCTCTTTCTGTGCCACGGTGTCAAGGTCAATGTAGCGTCCGATGATGCGGTTGCTGACGAACCAATGGCAGTGGCGGTAGCCTCGGTCCAGATAGATGGCACCGATGAGTGCTTCAAAGGCGTTTCCCCCGATGTTTGTGTGAGACATTCGGGTGGTTTGGGAGACGTGAATCAGTTTTTCGAGTCCCATCTGCGTAGCGAGTCGGTTGAGCGATTCGCGCTGCACGATTTTGGCTCGGGTGGAGGTGAGGAATCCTTCTCTTTCGTTTTTGAAGTGACGGAAAAGGATGTCCGACACCACTCCTTCGAGGATGGCGTCGCCAAGATATTCCAACCGTTCGTTGTTGATGGGTTTGTTCGGTTGTGAGTTTCTTCCTTTTCTGTCTCTCGAGTGCGAGCGTCTGTCTTTGTGGCTTTCGTTTTGTTGCTGATAGGCGACGGACTTGTGGGAGAAAGCGATGCGATAGATTTCGATGTCGTGGGGATAGAATCCCAGGATATCATACAAAGCCGAAAGAAACTCCTTGTTCCGTCGGAACGGGAGTTTCATTCGGTCTAAAAGGTTCAGAATCATTTGGGTTCTTATCCGTTGTACTTCTTCAAGATGCAGCAAGCGTTGTGTCCGCCGAAGCCGAAGGTGTTGCTGAGAGCAGCGCGTACGGTTCGCTTCTGTGCTTTGTTGAAGGTGAAGTTGAGGTTATAGTCAATGTTTTCGTCGCGGTCATCATCTTCGTGGTTGATGGTGGGCGGTACGATGTCATTCTGGACGCTGAGGCAGCAAATCATGGCTTCCACTGCTCCGGCAGCACCGAGGAGGTGTCCGGTCATGGATTTTGTGGAACTGATGTTGAGTTCGTAGGCGTGCTGTCCGAAGAGTTTGGTGATGGCTTTGACCTCGGAGATGTCGCCCACGGGGGTGGAGGTTCCGTGCACGTTGATGTAGTCAATGTCCTCCGGTTTCATTTCAGCGTCTTCGAGCGCAGCTTCCATGACGAGTTTTGCGCCGAGACCTTCGGGGTGAGAGGCAGTGATGTGGTGAGCGTCGGCAGACATTCCGACACCAGCCACTTCGCAGTAGATTTTCGCTCCGCGAGCCTTTGCGTGTTCGAGTTCTTCGAGTACGAGGATGCCTGCTCCTTCGCCCATGATGAATCCGTCGCGGCTTGCAGAGAAGGGACGAGAAGCGTGGGCGGGGTCATCGTTGCGAGTGGAGAGTGCGTGCATGGCATTGAAACCGCCCACGCCGCAGGGGAAGATGGCAGCTTCAGCACCTCCGGTCACGATGGCGTTTGCCTTGCCGAGACGAATGAGGTTGAAGGCATCTGCCAGGGCGTTGGTGGAAGAAGCGCAGGCGGCGGTGGTGGTGTAGTTCGGTCCGTGGAAGCCATACTGAATGGAGATGTGACCGGAAGCGATGTCGGCAATCATTTTGGGGATGAAGAAGGGATTGAATTTCGGTCCGTTCTCATGGTTCACGGCATAGTATCCTGCTTCTTCTTCAAAGGTATGAATGCCGCCGATGCCGACGCCGAGGATGACGCCGATGCGGTTTTTGTCGAGGGTTTCGAGGTCCCATCCGGTGTCTTTGATGGCCTCCTGTGCAGCGACGAGCGCATATTGCGTGAAGAGGTCCATCTTGCGTACTTCTTTACGGTCAATGAAGTCTGTGGCTTTGAAGTTCTTCACTTCGCAGGCGAACTGCGTTTTGAACTTGGAAGCGTCAAAGTGGGTGATGGGAGCGGCACCGCTGACGCCGGCTTGAATGTTTTTCCAGGTTTCTTCAGCAGTGTTACCAACGGGGGTGAGGGCACCCAAGCCCGTCACGACAACTCTTTTTAATTCCATTTTGATTTTGGTTGTTTTGGTCCGCCTCCTCTGTGAGCATTTTTCTCCTACTTAGAGGATTAGTGCGCAGTCTGCCGAGGCATTTCTCACTAATCCCCTAAGTGGTTTCGGAGCATTCAGCTCGGGATGTGGGGGCGGAGGTGAAAAATTGTTTTTGTCAAAAAAGAAGTGGGTGAAAAGACAAACAACAAATAACGTTTAACGTGCAGCTTTTATGCTTCACAAAGGAAAGTGACGCATCAAGCAAGACGTTAAACGTTAGATGTGTGTCAATCGTGGAAAAGCTCAATTATGAGTTAGCCTCGATGTAAGCGATAGCGTCACCTACGGTAGAGATTTTCTCAGCCTTGTCATCGGGAATGGTGATTCCGAATTCCTTTTCGAACTCCATGATGAGTTCTACGGTGTCGAGAGAGTCTGCGCCGAGGTCGTTGGCGAAACTTGCTTCGTTCTTTACTTCTGCTTCGTCAACGCTGAGCTTGTCAACGATGATTGCTTTTACTTTTGCTTCAATATCAGACATAGTTTCTAATTTATAGATATTAATGAAATGTATTGGCTTATCCTAATTACGGGTGCAAAAATACGGGTTATTATTCGTACTGACAAACATTTGTGCGAAAAAGTGGCATTTTCCTGCACATTTCTTGAGTTTGTGTGCTAAGAAAGGCATTAAATCTTTGTTTTTTGCTTTCCCGCAGTCATGATTGGTTTTGTGCTTACAGTCCCCAGACGGAGGTGATGCATTGGTTTTCGATGCTTTCTTCTTTGGTGTCCGGGAGGTTGGGGAAGAAGTTGATGCCGGTGGTCGTCTCAAGTTGGTTGATGCTCATGGCGTGCTTCTTCATGGCGCTTTCAGCCACGGGGTCTTCGTAGGTGTAGTTGTAGTTTTTGTGTTCCAGGAGGAATCCGATGGAGGAATAGATGCCGTTTTTGATGCGGAGCAGTGCCATGAAGTAGTATCTCGGTACGGCTACCTTTGCTCCGTTGCTGCGGTTGACGTGTGTGAGAATTTGTCCGTCGCGGATGGTGCCTCCCTTGACGACGTAGAGCGTGTCGCTGAAGCCTTCGTTTCTTCCGAGTTTCTGAACCAGTCCCTCCAGCGTCACCCAGTAGCCTTGGTTGAAGCTGGAAAGTTGTGGTGACATGTTGGACATGTAGAAGGTGTTTTGATTGGCATCGAGGGAGTAGAGTCGGTCGGCAGAGGCGCAGAGGTGACCTCGGTCATAGCCGCTGTAGGAGCTGCTTCCAATTTGACAATCGGACGGTAGTAGGGGGTCATCCATGAAGGAGCCCGAACGACTCACGTTCTTTTTACGTGTGGCGGAGTCGAAGCGGAACGCCACCCAGCGGGAGTGATATTCCTTTTTGTCGTATTCAATCGTGTAGGTCACGACATCTTTCTTGGCTCCGTTCACGGTTTCAGAGGACGTGTGGCAGATGAGCAGGGTGCTGCCGTCTCGGAGAATCTCGGGAGTTTCCATGCGGCTGACGATGGCTTTTGCCTCTGCATCAAGTTCTTCTTCGCCGCCGGGTTGTTCGTTATTCCCTCCGTCTTCGCCGGGTGGCAGAATGGGGTCGTCGCCACCGCAGGACGCGGTGAAGGTGAGTGCGGCAAACAGAAGAAGTAGTTTGTGAAGTTTCATTTTCTGGGATATTTTGAGAGAGCAGGAAAGACCGTTGCTGTCGTGGAGGGCAGCAACGGTCTTGGTGAGTCTATGAGAGAGGATTATTCAGCGTAGGTGATGACAATCTTTTTGAAGCGAATCTGGCTTGCAGCACCTGTCTGTCCAGAGATGTTGGTGATGGTGGCCTGGAGTGCGTTGATGCCGGTGAATTTGATGACATCGTCAGCCAGGGAGAAGGTTCCGGGCTCGATGCTGATGTCACCGCTGGCATTGTAGGTCACACCGCTGAAAACGTCCACGGTCATGTCGATGGAGAGAATCTTCTTGGAGGACTTCACAGTCATGGAGTTCTTCGGATACATGCGGATGGTATTGCCGGTGGTGTAGTACTTCGGAGCGTTGTTGTTGCCTCCACCGTCGAAGGTGAGGGTGGTGCCGTCACTGAGGGTGAGGGTGGGCACGGCAGTTCCGTTTTCGAGACCGAGGTCAGCAGCGTTCACGGTGATGGTGTTGCCGCTCACTTCTCCGCCGCCTTCTTCGCCTCCGCCGGGTTGGTCGCCTCCGCCGGGTTGGTCGCCTCCACCTTCACCGGGCTGGGTGTTGCCGTTGATGACCACGTAGGCTTTGCCCTGCACGGTTTCAGGCGTGTTGCCCATGTAGTTGGTGACGCGTCCGCAGACAACCACTTCGTCGCCGACGTTCAGGAGTGTGCCGGAGGTGTATTTCTGATTGCCGAGATAGAGGGCACGGTACACATAGAACTGTCCGGCGCTGGTGCCATCGTCAGAGATGTAGAAGGTGGCGTTACCGAATTCTGTGCCGAACTGCTCTCTGATGGAAACGACTTTTCCCTTGATATAGATGTCTTCGGCGCTTTCTTCACCGTTGGCGAGTGCGGCAGCATATTGGTTGGCTGCAACGCTGTTGAAGGGGTTGGCAGCGGTTCCGTCGCCGGTTGCCTCTCCTTCTTCGCCTCCGCCGGGTTGTTCTCCGCCGGCGGTCACGCCGTTGAGGGAGTAAACGAAGGATTTGCCTTGTGCGGTTTCAGGTGTGTTTCCTTTGAAGTTCACGACAGAGCCGCAGATGATGACTTCGTCGCCCGCTTTGATTTGCGTGTCTCCTTCGGCGAATTTTTTGTTGCCGAGGTAGTAGGTGCGATAGACATAGAATTGGTTTTTGGAGGTGCCGTCATCGGAGATGTAGAAGGTGGCGTTACCATAGTCGGTGGAGAATTCCTCCTTTACGGAAACCACGATGCCTTTGATATAGACAGTGGGAGAGTTCACGTCAGCTTCGAGTGAGGAGATGTATTCGTTGATGCCAGCCACGTTGAAGGGCGTAGCCAGTGTTCCGTCGCCTTCGGGCTCGGCGGTTTCGCCTTCATCGCCGCCGCCTTCGCCGCCATTACCTTGATCAAAAATGCCGTAGGGGGCAGGGATGTCCTCGCAAGCTGTGAATCCGAGTGTCAGCACTGCGGACAACAGGAAAAGAAAATACTTTTTCATTGTATGTTTGATTTATGATTTCTGTTTGTGGGTTCGCCGCTGTTTTTTTGCGGCACGCCTTATATATTATATATGTGTGGTTTTAGGGATGGTTCGGGATGATGTCTCCGAGGTCTCTCACTTGAATCTGCCAACTTTTGTCGTAGTAGGTCAGGATTCCGGTGTAGTTTCTTCCGTCTTCCGGCAGTTCTTCGTAGGAGAGGTCAATTTTTGTGGAAGTTCTCAGTGAGACGGTGGAGTTGTTGGAGTAGAGTTCAATGGTGCGGTCCACAGCCATTCCCTTGTCGTGCAGGTTGTAGGGTGCAAAGATTTTCTTTCCGTTGGGTGAGAGTTCTTCCGCTTTGCCGTAGGTTTCGGGCAGCTCGGGGTCAGAGCCGTAGTCCAATTTGTCTCGGTTGGCATCTTTCACTTCGCGAATGCTTCCTTGGATGGTGGCAAGGCGCGGTGTGTTGTAGTATGCCTTGTTGTCGGAGGCTCTGAGCCATGCGTCGCCTTCTGTTCCTGTCAGGTTGATGGGGACGAGTTCCGGTGCGGAGGGGTCGGGTCTTCCGACGAGTTCCACGTTTTCTCGCAGCAGTTCAAAGAGCATGGGCCCGAGGTTCAGGTTGCCCCAAGAAGATTGAACGGGCTGTCCGATGCGGGGCACCTGGCTATAGACGCCCACCCAGAGACCTTTGAGGTTCACCTTGATGCGCTGTCCCAGTTGGAAGTAGGGATAGAGGCAGGTGTTCTTCACGCCGAGGATGATGCACTGGTCTTCGCCGGAAGGTTCCATGTTTCGGA
>SAMEA3663013__coassemble_1352_pt1 | contig 9730 bp, 10 predicted proteins | sample SAMEA3663013__metabat2_low_PE_001 | metagenome-assembled genome bin SAMEA3663013 (sample SAMEA3663013) | pig gut metagenome | biome: pig gut; feature: pig-associated habitat; material: faeces | place: France | collected 2012
CGTCCCGAACCCGGCAAAATGTTGCCGCAGGTGAAAAACGTCATTGCCGTCAGTTCAGGAAAGGGAGGAGTTGGAAAAAGCACAGTTGCAGCCAACCTCGCCGTCTCGCTTGCCCGCCTTGGATTTCGTGTGGGGCTCTTGGACGCCGACATCTTCGGTCCTTCAGTTCCCAAGATGTTTCACCTTGAGGCAGAGCGCATTTTCGCCGAACAGCGTGGAGGAAGGCAACTTCTCATCCCGGCTTTTAAGTATGGTGTGAAGATTCTTTCCATCGGCTTCTTTGTCAATCCCGACACCGCCACGCTTTGGCGCGGTGGCATGGCTTCCAATGCGCTCAAGCAACTCATTGCTGACGCTGACTGGGGAGAACTTGACTACCTCGTCCTGGACACTCCTCCCGGCACATCAGACATTCACCTGACACTGTTGCAGAACCTCGCCATCACGGGTGCTGTCATCGTTTCCACACCTCAAGCCGTGGCACTGGCGGATGCAAGGAAAGGAATTGACATGTATCGAAACGAAAAAGTCAATGTTCCGATTCTCGGACTCGTCGAGAACATGGCGTGGTTCACTCCGGCAGAACTTCCTGAGAACAAGTATTATATCTTCGGACGTGAGGGCGTCAAAAAATTGGCAGAGGAAATGCACACACCGCTTTTGGCACAGTTGCCGCTCGTGCAGTCCGTTTGCGAAAGCGGTGATGAAGGAGAGCCGGCTGCGGTGGCAGAGAACCACATCATGGCGGTTCATTTCCTTGACCTCGCCCGCCGAGTCGTGGAAGAGACTGAAAAGCGGAATCGAGAGTTGCCCGCCACCTCAATTGTCGAAATGAAAAAGTGAGAGAACAAAGATGACTACACTGAAGATTGGTGACAAGGTGCGCTTCCTCAACCAAATTGGCGGAGGCATCATCAGCGGCTTCCAAAGTTCACAGGTTTGTCTTGTGAAGGACGAAGACGGCTTTGAGATTCCGACTCTGGTGAAAGAAGTGGTTTTGGTGGATGAAGGGCGGCGCGCTGCTGCTCCGAAACCGAAGAAGTCTGCCATGGGTGCGACCGATGCGGAAGAGCCGGATTTGGCTGATTTGCCCATGACCTATCGTCCGAAGCCCCTTTCGCGCCGTGGTGCCGACGCGCTGAACGTTTCTCTGGCGTTTGTGCCGCACGACCCCGATGAGCCGGGCAGAACAGAGTTTGAGGCGTGGCTGGTGAATGATTGCAATTTCTTTGTTCGCTATGCGTTGCTCTCTCCTGATGCAGGCGGTGTGCGCTTGCGCTTTGAGGGAGAACTGGAACCTCACACGAAAATCCTGTTGGAAGAATTCCCCTCCGCGCGTCTTGAGACGTGGGAGCATGTCACCTTTCAACTTTTCGCTTTCAAGCGCGACGAGTCTTTCCGCCTGCCTCCCGTCTGTCAAGTCCCTCTGAAGATTCGTCCGGTTCGTTTCTTCCAACCTCACACCTTTCTCGACACTCCGTTTTTCCATGCGCCCGCCTGGCTCGTTCCCGTGGTGAAAGAGACGGTTGAGAAGTTCTGAGCCGATTGCCTTGATTTTCAATTTTTCGTGCTTTCTATTGTTCATGAAAACACTACGCACGTTCCTCTTTCTTTCTTTTCTTCCGGTGCTTCCGCTCTTTGCCTCCGACAAAAATTCCCGTCGCATCCTTGCGATGCAAAGGTTTGGCAGGAGTGGACGCAACGTTGGCAGGTTGAATCAGCCACGGCTTCGCCCGCCCCGTTTCTTCCGCTTCCTCGCCCTGCTGCCGACAAGCCTTTGGAGGCAACACTGACGTGGCACGTTCCTGACAGCCTCGAACCGCATGCCGAGTGGCGCATGTTCCACGGAACAAAGGGCGAACGCCCCGCTGCGGGATTTCCCTGCTATCTCTATCTTCACGGCTCGGGACCGAGCGAATCGGAGTGGCACACCGGACTTGTCCTTGCAAACCGCTTTGACGACGCTCCGTCACTTTGGTTTGTACCGCGAATCCCCAACGAGGCGGGATGGTATCGCTGGTGGCAGCGCGGAAAGCAATGGGCTTTACAACAACTCCTGCGCCACGTGCTTGCCAGCCCCGATGTGGACGCCGCGCGCCTTTATCTCTTGGGAATATCGGAGGGAGGCTATGGCAGTCAGCGTCTTTCATCGTTTTTTGCAGACTATCTTGCAGCAGCGGGTCCCATGGCGGGGGGAGAGCCGTTGATCAATGCGCCGGCAGAGAATCTTTCGCACACAGCATTCAGTTTCTTGACGGGTGCGAACGACGCGATGTTTTGTCGCAACCTGCTGACCGAGCGCACCGGGCAAACGCTTGACAGTCTTGCTCGGAAATATCAGGGAGAGTATGTGCATCGAGTGGAACTCATTCCTCACTGCGGGCATGGCATTGACTACTCGCCGACCACGCCTTGGCTCTCCCGTCATCGTCGCACGCCTCAGCCGCGTCATTTTCTTTGGGAAAATTTTGAAATGGATGGAGTGAAACGTAACGCCTTTTTCAACCTTGAAGTGTTGGAGGAAACTGCGGAGGGACGAACTGCCTACGAGTTCACTGCCCACGCTGAAACGAACGAACTGGAGTTGAAGGTGTGGAGCGTCACCTATGAAACTGCGCAATCTGATTCCCGTTGGGGCATTCCGCTTGTTTTTCATCGCCACTTGTCGCCTGCTCCCCACGGTCGTCTTCGTGTTTTTCTTTCACCGGAGTTGGCTGACCTTTCGCGCCCCTTACGCTTATCGGTGAACGGGAAAACCCTCTTTCGCGGTAAGGCAAAGGTGGAGAAGCGAGTCATGGAACGGGCAGTAGCACTTTTTGGCGACCCGCTCCGACTCTTCCCCGCCGCGGTGGAGGTGGAATGGTGAGAAGTGAGAAGTGAGAAGTGAGGAGTGAGTAGTGAGAAGTGAGAAGTGAGAAGTGAGAAGTGAGAAGTGAGTAGTGAGAAAGTCTGGTGACAGTCCGGTGACGGTGTCACGGGAGTTACAGTTGTTTCTTCATTTTACCTCTTCAAAGTCCACGTAGGTTCCTTCGTTTTTTTCAAAGATTTTTTCGCCGCGCCGTTTTCTGTTCTGTGAGTAGGAATCGTGGTGCGTGTTGCTCGTTTCATCCTGTTCAAAGCCGGCATCGCGGAACGTTTCATTCGTTCCGTTTTGTCCAAAGTGTGTTCCTCCAAAAGTTTGTCGGCGGGAACGATTCGTATAGAAAGGGTTGAAGGTGTTGCTTTTTCCTCCCGTGAGCAGGCTGTGTAACATGCGAACGATGCCTAAGACAAAGAAAAAAGCAGCGAATATGAGGATGAAGAGACATCCAAGGAATCCGTTCATAAAAGGTCAAATGAGATGAATAAGTTCCGTTTTCAGTGCGGCGGAGCCAGTGTCCGCTACGGTGTTCTTTGCAACAATCGTGCCAAAAACCGCTTCTACGTCATTTGTTGAGAAAGTTTGACGCGATGGAGGTGAGGACGTAGAGCACGATTACGGCAGAAAAGCCTGCGAATCCCAGAATGAGGAGTAAGGCGAGAGAGAGCAAGATGAAGGAATAGCGCAGTTCGTTGGCTTTCCACTTGAACGTTTTGAATTTCAGAGCGAACATGGGTATTTCCGCCACGAGAAGATAGGAAGAAAGGAGGATGCCGAGTAAGAGGAGGTAGGGCAGGGGGGCGGCATCAAGCAGTCCTTTTTCTTGCAGTCCCACAGCGAGTGCAGCCCAGAAGAGTGCGTTGGCGGGGGTGGGTAGTCCGATGAAGGAAGTCGTTTGTCGTTCGTCGAGATTAAACTTTGCGAGTCGCAGCGCGGAGAAGGCTGCAATCAGGAAGGCAGCGAAGGAGACATAGGTCACGCATTCGTCGGGTACGCCCAAGGATTCAAGTTGCGCGGGCAGGGTGAGACGCAGCAGGGAGAAAACGATGGCAGCCGGTGCGAAGCCGAAGGTGATGTCGTCCGCCAGTGAGTCGAGTTCTTTGCCCAGGGGAGAGGAGACGTGAAGCAACCGTGCGGCGAAGCCGTCAAAGAAGTCGAAGACTGCACCGATGATGATGAAGGTGAGTGCCAGTTCAAAGTGTGCGTTCAAGGCGAAGAACGTGGCAACGCATCCGGAGATGAGATTGCAAAGCGTGATGGTGTTGGGAAGGTGTTTCATTTTCTGGAAGAAAAGGAAAGTCAGTTGATGCTGCCGCCGTGAGAGTCTCGGGGGAGGAAGTGTGACAGCGTATTCGTTGGCGGCGTTGGCGGGGAAAAACAGAAGTACCTCGACGGGTCGAGGCACTTTCACGAAACGTGTTTTTTCAGCGTTTCAGTTTCGCGATGACGGTTTGATTTCCGACGGTTTTTTGTCCCATTTTGACGAGGACTTCCGTACCGACGGGGAGATAGACATCGACTCGTGAGCCAAATTTGATGAAGCCCATATGTTCGTCGATGTAGCAGTCTTCGTCTTCTCTGGCGTAGGTGACGATTCGTCTGGCGACTGCTCCGGCGATTTGTCTGACGAGGATGTCGATTCCGTCCGGTGTTTCAATGACCACGGTGGAGCGTTCGTTTTCCGTGCTGGCTTTTGGGAGCCATGCTTTGTGGAAGTTTCCTTTGTGGTGAACGACTTTTTTCACGATGCCTTCGACTGGAAACCAGTTGGCATGCACGTTGGTGATGGACATAAAGATGGAGACCATCAGTCTGCGGTCGTGGAAGTACTCGTTTTCTTCCACTTCTTCAATCACCACGATTCTTCCGTCTGCCGCTGCGACCACAGTTCCTTCCGGGTCTCCTCCAAATTGTCGAATGGGACAACGGAAGAAGTTCAGGGCGATGCCATAGAGGATGGCAGAGACGGCGAAGACACAATAGAAGGGGACGAGGTTTGAGTCCTTGAGGAAGTAGAAGAGGACGCCGTTGAGCAGGATCAGAACTAAGGCGCTCTGAACGAGGATATTGTTTCCTTCACTGTGTAGGCGAATCTGTTTGAGTCTGCGGTGGAATGCCATTGGCGATGTGGTTACTTCGGCCTTGTGGAGACCGATGAAAGGGGTGAATACTTGTGTTTTGCAAGGTGGCTTGGGCGAACGAAGCATCGGCTTCTGCGTTCGTTTTGATGTAAATTGCCACTTACACAATGCAAAAATAACTATTTTTTTGCTTTCCCTTGTATGCTACGCGCTAAAAATTGCTCATTCAACGTATTTGAACCCCTCGACTCCGTAGAGGCTGTAGGAAATGCCCGCCAGAACGAGGACGATGGTGAGTATGAAAAAGAAGAGAAGGAGAAAGTGTACGAGGAAGGTTTTCCAGATTGTTTTTCGCCACCCGTAGCCAAAGATTTCTTTGAAGTCCCAGGTGAAGAGGAGGAAGAGTAGCCAGCCCGGAAGCGGATAGAAAACACTTCCACCATTTGCGCCAAAGATGAGGATTCGGAGCAGGGAGAGTGTCACCATCTGTCCGCTGATGAAGACCTGGATGAAGAAGTTTTCCGCCAGTGTGGTTCGAGGTCGTGCCGGCGCTTTTCGGAAAACGAGCCACGTGAAGAGTGTGAAGAAGAAATGGAGCAGCAGCAGCGAGACCGCTTTGTGGGAGTCCAGCCATTCAGCCGCATTTTTGAACGCTTTCAGTGAGTTTTCAAAAGTGATGCTTCCCAATCCGATGTCAACAATCGTTTTGTCTTTGATGTTTTCATACTCTTCAACTTCTTCCCCTTTGAAGATGGCTGTCGGCAGGTCTGCGACCGTGGAGAGCGTGTGTTCTCCGAGAGTGGCGAGCGCGAAGAAGATGCAGAGGACGAAAAGCATTTTCACCGGTGGAAAATAGGGCATTCGTTTTCCGTCCAAGTAGTCTCCAATCATTTTTCCGGGATGAAAGAAGAGTCGGAAGATGGTTCGCGGCATGCTTCGATTCCCCATTCCCCAGACTTCAAGTGTGGCGGTCAGCACGTTCTTCACGGTGAAGCGTTTCACCTCTGCGCTTTGTCCGCAGAGCGGGCAGAAATTGCCTTCAAACTCCGTGCCGCAGTTGAGGCAGCGACGGTGTGGCGCGCTCGGGGCGTTGGACACGGCAGCGGAGGCGTTTGGAGCGTCGGAAGGGGCGGTGAGATTCATCAGGGAAGTGTTCTATAAATTGCGGAATAAGGAGCGTTCAAGACGTGTTCTAAAATTACGGAATGAGGAGCATTCAAGAAAGTGCTTACGTTTTGGTTGCAGCGTCTTTATGAGTCATTCGTTTCTTAGCGCGCCCTTTTGCTGGTTTCGTCAGTCACATCGCCTGCGATGCTCCTTCCTCCACTGACAAGAGTTCATCTCTAAGAAATCCGGCCCAACTAAAATTTTAGAACAGTCTTAGAGCCATTTTTTCGTCAGCATGCTTTCCAGTTCTTCTCCGCTGAGTCTCAGGTGGAAGACGCCGTTTTCGGCGATGGAGATGGCGCCTGTTTCTTCCGAGACGATGATGGCAATGCTGTCGGTTTTTTGTGAGATGCCGAGGGCTGCGCGGTGTCGGAGTCCGAGTGATTTGGGAATGTCTGTGTCGTGGGAGATGGGGAGGATGCAGCCTGCGGCTCGGATGCAGTTGTGGGAGATAATCATGGCACCATCGTGTAGCGGACTGTTTTTGAAGAAGATGTTTTCGATGAGTCGTTGCGTGATGCGGGCTTCGATGACGTCTCCCGAGTTGATGAATTCGCTCAGCCCGACTTGTCGTTCGATGACGATGAGTGCTCCTACTTTCTGTTTGCCCATGCTGATGCACGCCATGACAATCGGCATGATTTCTTCTCTGTGTGGTCGGTCTTCGTTGTTTCCTCGTTTGAAGAGTTTTGCCCAGAAGTGTCCCTGCGGGCGAGAGCCGATGGTGGAGAAGAAGTGGCGGATTTCTTCTTGAAAGAGAATGATGATGGCGAGTGAACCGACGTTCACGAGTTTATCGAGGATGCCGCCGAGCAGTCGCATCTCAAACACTTGTGAAACGATGATCCATACCGCCACAAAGACGATGATGCCGCCGAAGATGTTGGCGGAACTGGACTCCTTCATCAGTCGGAAGATATAGTAGAGAAGGAGTGCCACGCAGAGAATGTCGAGAAAGTCTTTAATTCCGAAGGAGAGCATGAGTGGGACGGCGAGAGTCGGGTGAAAAATATTTTATTTAGGATGCCCCATATAAGGAACAGGATGCCCCATACCTTAAAAGAGTATTTGCTTTAGGAGTTCTTTTGGCACGCCATGACGATTCGCTTGGCTTCGACGGCGGCTTTGACGTCGTGAACGCGGAGGATGTGGGCGCCTTTCAAGAGGCTGATGGTGTGGAGCACGGTGGTGCCGTTCAGAGCCTCGGCAGGGCTTCCTCCCAAGAGTTTGTAAACCATGGATTTTCGGGAGACGCCAACCAGCAGCGGCACGTTCAGTTCTTTGAGGTCTTCGAGGTGGTTCAGGAGTTCATAGTTGTGTTCCAGCGTCTTACCGAATCCGAACCCCGGGTCTGCAATGATGTCGCAGCACCCCATCTGATGCAGTCGGTCGATTCTTTCGGCGAGCCAGACGGTCACCTCGCGGCTGACGTTTTCATAGTGAGGTGCCAGTTGCATCGTGTCGGGCGTTCCCTGCATGTGCATGAGAATGTAGGGGCAGCGGAGTTTGGCGACGGTTCGGAACATGGCTTTGTCCATTTCTCCTCCGGCAATGTCGTTCACGATGTCTGCTCCGCCTTCCTCGACCGCCATGCGTGCCACGTCCGCGCGGAACGTATCGACGGAGACGGGAAGTTCGGGACAGATTTTCTCCACCACTTTCAGTCCGCGGCGCAGGCGCGCCATTTCTTCTTCGGGCGTGACGTCATCCGCGCCGGATCGGGAAGAATAGGCACCCACGTCAATCATCTCAGCACCTTCTTCCACCATTTGGTGCAGGCGTTTCTCGATTTCTTCTTCGTGTTCGGTTCGACTTCCGGCAAAAAAAGAATCAGGGGTCACGTTGAGGATGCCCATGATTCGTGGCTCCGAGAGGTCAAACAACTTTCCTTTGATGTTGAGTGTGTGCATTGGCGTGAGGATTACATCGTGTGAGGACCTTACCGCCCGATCTGCGGCGGCGCAGGCTCTTTAACCACTGCAAATGTAAACACAAATTGCCCTTTTGGCACACAAAAGTGCGGGAAACGTTGTCTCGCAGCAAAAATAAACGCGATTTTTTCCCTTTTCGGGGCGTAAGCCTTACTTTTGCTGCGTCTAATACGCTTTTAGTAATCCTCAAAAAATAACCTGCATCATCTTTGAAACTCTTTTCGGTCCATATTTCCTCCCTCATCAGTCACATAGTTACGGCTATGCTCCTTCTTCGGGTGAAAATCTGACCTCGAAAATGTCATTCAAATCTGACGCAACTTATTATTTTCATATTACTTAAAATGGAAATTTCCCAACTCCATCAACTCTTTCTTCAGTGCGGCGAGGTGACGACCGACAGCCGTTGTTTGCCGAGCGGCTCCATCTTTTTCGCCTTGCGTGGCGAGCGATTCGATGGAAACGCTTTTGCCGCAAAGGCGCTCGAAGGCGGATGCGCCTACGCCGTCGTCGATGACGAAAATCTGCCTGCCGACCCGCGTTTCATTCGCGTCGAAAATGCGCTGACCACGCTTCAGCAACTCGCCGCTTTTCATCGCAAACATCTTGGCATCCCCATACTTCAAATCACGGGCACAAACGGGAAGACCACCACGAAGGAACTCACCGCGGCAGTGTTGGCTGTAAACCACCACATCGTCTATACGCAGGGGAACCTCAACAACCACATCGGCGTGCCGCTCACGCTCCTCCGCCTCACTTCCGAACATGACATGGGTGTCATCGAAACCGGCGCAAACCATCCCGGAGAGATTGACTTCCTTTCCCGCATCGTCGATGCCAACGAAGGACTCATCACCAATGTCGGACGGGCTCACCTCGAAGGCTTCGGCTCGTTCGAAGGTGTGGTGCAAACCAAGACCGAACTCTATCGTTATCTTCAGTCCAAGCCCAACACGTCCATCTTCCTCCACGCAGACAACGAAATCCTCGCTCGGCACGTGGGAACACTTCCAACCGTGACCTACGGAAGTGTCGGAAACGGTTTTGACGTCGAAGGCGAGGTCATCGATTGTACGCCCTTCCTTCGTTTTCGCTTCCGTGTGGGGGGAGAGGAATGGCACGAAGTGCAAACACAACTCATTGGTTCCTACAATTTGCCCAACGCGCTGGCAGCCATTGCGGTCGGCAGTCGCCACGGAATCAGTGCAAAACAGGCTGCCGATGCCATTGCTCGTTACGCTCCCTCCAACCGCCGCAGCGAACTCGTGAAGACCGCCCGCAATCGTCTCATCGTGGATGCCTACAACGCCAATCCGACCAGCATGAAAGCCGCTCTGGACAATTTTGCACTGATTGCGTCGCCCCGCAAACTTGCCATTCTCGGCGAGATGCGTGAGTTGGGAGAAGTTTCGGCAGAAGAACATCGGCGCGTGGTGGAGCAAGCCTCCGCCATTCCCGACACGGAACTGTGGCTGGTGGGCGAGAACTTCCGTCCGTTCGTTCCGAAAAACGCTCGCTGGTTTGCCGACGTGGAGGCTGTGAAACAAACGCTTCAGACCGACTGTCCCTCCGATGCTCTCATCCTCGTCAAAGGTTCCAACGGTACCCGCCTTTTCCAACTCCCCGAGTTTTTGTGAGAGGAAAAAATAAGGGGACTATATATTATGCGATAAGTGCAGCCCAATGAA
>SAMEA3663013__coassemble_1373_pt1 | contig 9592 bp, 7 predicted proteins | sample SAMEA3663013__metabat2_low_PE_001 | metagenome-assembled genome bin SAMEA3663013 (sample SAMEA3663013) | pig gut metagenome | biome: pig gut; feature: pig-associated habitat; material: faeces | place: France | collected 2012
AACATTAATGTCTCAAAAAGGCGGTCCTTTCGTCTTTCGCCCTTAGTCTTTTAGTCTTTTTGACTCTTTGTCTTTTTGACTCTCAATGTAAGGTTCAATGTATAGTTTGTGTATAGTTTGTGTATAGTTTGCAGCACAAACTATACATTTCGTAATACTCAGAAAATCAGATAAATGTAGGGTTTGTGTAGGGTTCAATGTATAGTTTGTATAGTTTTTTTGTTTTCCCTTTTTTATACGTATATAGATGTTGCGCGTGAGTTCAAAACCAAACGGCAGGGAGTCAGCCGTCACCGTTCTTGGTTCAGCCTTCACCGTTCTTTGCTCACCCGTCACCGTTCTTTGCTCATCGGTCACCGATTGACCGGTAACGGACAGCAAGATGAGGGAAATGGTTCATCCCCAACGACAAAAGGCTGCGCCGAGCGCAGCCTTTTGAAGTGTTGAATGTGGGAGGAGATTATTCTTCCCAGGGGAATTCGTTCCAGTTTTCTTCTGACCCGTCCACGAACTCATCTCTTCTGTTGGAGAGTTGGATGCCGTCACCCTGGACGTTGGATGCGGTGAGCATCATGGAGTGTTCGGAGAATATCTCAAGGGAAGTGAATTGAGGTGCAATATATTTCTTTTTCATAGTTCCGAATGTTTAATAATTATTTTACAAGCACTTTCTTGCCATTGAGAATGTAGATGCCCTTTGCAGCCTTGTTCACTCTGCGTCCGCTGAGGTCGTAGATGGCGTTTTTAGCGTCAGCACCTGCTTCGATTTGTTCGATTCCGGTGGTGGTGCCGTTGAAGGGGAATCCGTTCACGGCTTGTGAGCCTACGAATGTGTTCTTGTCGAGTTTGAGGTAGGCTTTGTGTGCACCGTTGGTGAAGGCAGCGCCGGTGGGGTTCATCCAATAGAAGCCGACAGAAGCGGGGTCGCTGCTTGCGTTGAGGGAGAGACCGTAGAAGTAGTAGGCGACATCGTCCGTGATGGCAGTTGCTACGTCAGTTCCTTCAAGGTCATTCATGCCAGAGCTCTTGAGAGTTTCATCCGTGAAAGAGGAGAACAACAAGGCATAGTTGCCGGCAGGAGCCTTAATCACGAGCGGTTCGTTGGCGGGAACAACTTGTGCGGGAGCGTATACATCTGCAATGTTACCTGCATTCCAAACATAGCCGGTAGCACCGATAGGCATGGTGAAAGCCTCAGTGGAGTTGAAATAGGTAGCGTAGCCGGCATCAGAAACAGCGAGGTTGTAGCCGGTTTCTTCGACGTCAATACCGTTGAATACATTCAACTGAAGTGTTGTATTAAATTTGCCGGGGAAGCCGACTACGTTTGCGATGGCGTTGGCCGTGCTCAAGGCAGTTGCGCTCAAACCGTTGTTCTTGTCATAGACTGCATATTCCTCACTGTCTTGAGAGATAGTGGCATTTCTGGAGGAGAGGGCAGAGGTGACGATGGCGTTTTGTACGGTGACGTACATGCTTTCATATTTGTCGTAATTCGCATTCAGTTCAGCCAAGGTGACGGTTTGTGCAGCGGGAACGACTACGTCCTCGGGAGTGATGGTACCCCAATCGATGGAGGTGATTTCACGCAGCCCGTTGTAGAGTTTTGCTTTTCCGGAAGCCACACCGGTGTAGCTCTTGCCTTCCGTCAAGCCGTGTCCCTTAACATAAATCAGAATAGCGGCATCAGCATCCTGCAGATAGGCATTGTTCGCGTCGGCATAAGTGATGACGGCGTTGTTCAATTTAACCTTGAAATCAATTTCGGATGCGCTGGTGATGAGGGTTTTCAGTCCGGAAATGGAAGTCGGCCAAACACTGATGGTGTAGGAAGCCTCATCGGCATAGTAGGAGCCGGACTGCTCAGCGGAGGCGGTGATGGTGGTCGTGCCATACTTGGTGCCGATGGTGATTTCACCGGTAGTTGCATTCACGGTTGCGACTTCCGTGTCGGAGCTTGCATATGTCACGCCTTCGGTGTGACCGTTAAGGGTGGGAGCGGTGAAAGGAGTTTCAAAGTAATCCACAGCAGTTTCAGTGAAGGCAAGATTGCGGTCGGAAAGGGTGGCAAAGTTGGTGGCGTAGGCGGAGTAGGTGTAAGCAGTTACTAACTTATAAAGTTCAAGTTTACCTCCATTGGCATAGTTGGATTGATTTGCAGTTGTATAGCTGCGCCAGTCCGTACCAGTCCCATAAGATGCACAATAACGACTATTAGTGGCTTCTTGCATGGAGAAATAGTCTGTGGTGTTTACAGCAAAAGTCCATTTATCGGAAGTAGAAGCAACGCGAACTCCATTGTTAGTGTTTGTTGCGTATAAATAAGAACCCTCTTCATTCTGAACGTAGAATTGATTGGGTGTGCCGGTTGAAGTAAAGTTCCAAATCATGGATTCCTCCACAGTTCCCGTGATGACATCATCCGTAATCTCAGGGGCGTCAACTTTGGCAGGGGGAGTCGAGGAACCTGTGGTCGTACTTGGAAGAACGTAAGCGTCATTCTTAATCACGTATGAACCATTGGTGATGTCTGCCAAATTCTTGATGCGATTCCAAGAGGATGAAACAAGAGTTTCATCGGCAAAGACCGCGAAGTAGGTGGTATTGGCTGTCACCTCGGGAGCCTAAAAAAGCACTCACTAAGTCGGTAAAAGTTTCGTGAAGAATTGATGAACAGACTGATCACCGTGCGCGGAGCGTAAGCGCCGCGACCGTCAAAACACAGCCAAAACACCGTCAAAACACCGTCAAAACACCACCCAATGACTGCCTTTCCTCTTCTATTTCTACAATTTGGCTTTGATGACCACCCGCTCGCCGAGCAGTTCGGCAAATTGACGCTCCATGCTCATGAGTTGCATGTACTGCTGCATGAAGTGGCGGCTTTGCTCAGCGTTCTTCTGAACTTCGGGATTGCGCAGCTGCTTCATAACATCGTTGATTTGCTCACGCAGGATGGCGTATTTGTAGTCCAGCAACAAGCGGGGAATGACCTCATAGAGACGATACTTCTCCTCGACGTACTGTTCCTTGTGGTGGGTACTCAGGGGGCTTTCTTTTTCGCTAACAAAAGTGGCGAACCTACTGATTTCTAAGTCTTCGTGCAGAGTGAAGTAGGGGAGTGCCTTCCAGTTTGGGTCACCGACGTGTGAGATGGCTTCTTCTAAGATTCTTCTGGAAACGGGCGAGCGGAGTGTGAGTTCATCCTGGGCAAGGTCGCTCTGAATGAACTCTGTCACCGTGGCATGCAGATACTCTTCCTCCTCAGCCACTTCCGTGAGCGCAGTTTGTTCCGTGGTTTCCGCGCTGTTGCCAAGCGTGAGTTCGCCGAAGCGCACAATCATGGACATCAGCATGTTTTCCGCATTTTCCACCAGATTTTTTCGCTGAATCAGCACCCGACCGCTCAAACCGGGCGTGGGCATCAGCGGAGTGGGGGAGACGGGGGAGTCAGTGACGACAGGCGCTGAAGCGGAGACTGTGACAGCACTTTGAGCGTCCACAGAGGGAGTGGGGATGTTTCCGCCTTGCTCCGCGACGGGCTGTGCTGCGGCTTGTTCGTTTTTTCTTTTTTGATATTTTTCACGGCGCATCTTGCTGATTTCTCGTTGAATCAAAGATTCGGAAACTCCCAAGAGGCGTGAGCATTCCGTGACATAGATCTGACGCTCGATTTCTTCCGGAATGACGGAGATGCTGTGAACCACATCGGTGACAAGGGCAGCCCGACTTTGTGGGTCATTGTCGGGAGTGGAAGAAAGCAAAAGTTCTGTTTTGAAGCGGATGAAGTCTTTTTGATTGCTCTCAATGAAGGCGCGGAACTGTTCCGCCGTGTGACTTCTGGCAAAACTGTCGGGGTCTTCTCCGTCGGGGAGCAGCAAGACCTTGATGTGAAGTCCTTCGGAAAGAAGCATGTCAATGCCTCGCAGACTCGCCTTGATGCCGGCAGCATCGCCATCGTAGAGTACGGTGATGTGTTCCGTGAAGCGGTGAATCAAACGAATCTGTCCTTCGGTGAGAGAGGTGCCCGAAGAAGCCACCACATTCTCCACACCGCACTGGTGCATGGAAATGACGTCCGTGTAGCCTTCCACCAGATAGGCGCAGCCGGCACGCACAATGGCGGACTTGGCTTGAAAAAGCCCATAGAGTTCCCGACTTTTGGTGTAGATTGGGCTTTCGGGCGAGTTGACATACTTTGCCAACTTTTTGTCCGTGCCAAGGATTCTGCCACCGAAGGCAACGACCTTGCCGCTGACGGTGTGAACGGGGAAAATCACACGACCGTGGAAGCGGTCAATCAGTTCGTTTCGGTCTGTCTCGTAGCACAACCCCGTCAATTTCAGATTCTTGTCACTGAATCCTGCCGCCTTTGCCGCCTGCGCCATGGCGGTGCGCTGCGTGGGACAGAAACCGAGCGCAAACTTGTCAATGATGTCGTCTCGGAAACCTCTCGAGCGAAAATAGCCCATGCCCAGTGTCACACCGTCCACGTCCGTTTTGAGAATTCGCTGAAAATATTTTGCAGCCCATGCGTTCAAGGAAAACATGTCCTCTCGCACACTCTCCAGTTTTCGTTCCTCGTCTGTTTTCTGTTTTTCGCGAATCTCAATGCCGTATTTTGCGCCCAGCCATTTGATGGCTTCGGGATAGGTCATCTGTTCAATCTCCATGAGGAAATGCACGACGTTTCCGCCTTTTCCGCAAGAGAAGCACTTGCAGAGTTGCTTAGAAGGCGAAACGACAAAACTCGGTGTCTTTTCCTGGTGGAACGGACACAGACCTTTGTAGTTCACACCGGCTTTGCGAAGTGTGACAAACTCTTTGACGACATCAACAATGTCTGCGGCATCAAGAACGCGTCGAATGGTTTCTTGTTCTATCATGAAGCGAGCGAGGATTTGAAAGGAATTGAGAGTTTATGAATTGAGAGAAAGAGGAAGAACCGAGAAGAAGAGGAAGAACTGCGAGGAAGAGTTGAAAGGAAACGTTAAGAGGAAGAACTCAAAACGTAAGCACTTTCTTTTGAACGTTCCTTATCCCGTAATTTATAGAACACCCTATAAGTTGAAGCGCCTACGGTTTGATGAGTTGAAAGCGCCTGACGCGCCTTTGCTTCAAATGGGGCAGCGTTCCCACGCTCCTAATTAAACATAACAGCGATTCATGTCTTAGTAGAGCAAAACCTGCTTTTTTGTTGATTTAAAGCGTTATAAGCGTTATTGGGCTAAATGCTTCGCGATTTCGGAAGAGAGAATTTATGGTTTCGGAGAGAAGAGTTAGGATTTATCGGAGAGCAGAGAAAGATAGAGTCGTTCGTAGGCGGAAGCAATTTTCTCGTAGTCGTGATGTTTGCGAATGTAGTCTCTGCATTGCTGTTTCAGTTTGGGAAGTTCCTCATCGGCATGCGTGACCAAGTGGCAAAGCGTTTGGAACAGTTCGTTTTCCTTTCCGGGAATGGCATTGATGATTGGACGAAGTTGGTTTTCATTCAAAAGTTCATAACTTTCAGGTTCGCCGCCGCTGATGGGCACAATGCCTTGGCTCATGGCTTCCAGCGCGTTCATTGCCGGCGTGTAGGAATAAAGTTGGTCCACAATGACGTCCGCTCCGCTCAAGCGGCGTTTGTATTCCTCAAAAGGAAGATTTTCCACGCAGTCGATTTCGCACAAGTCGGGATGAGTTTTTTGGACTTCCTTCAACACAGGCAGCAAGACATCCACGCCTTTATAGACGGCTCTGGAACGCTGGATGCCCACGAAGAAGCGAAGTTTTTTGCCGCGCTGTGTTTCCAGGTTCGTTTCTTCTGAAATCTGAATGGGAAAAGGAATGAAATGCAGGCGTTCTTTTTGTCGGAAATGAGCCTGATAGGCGGCGTAATATTCCATCAGCCCTGCTACCACGGCATCGGAGTTTTGCACCACCAGTTCGTGAAGTTTGAATTTCTCTCCCAGAATCCAATCTTGGATGAACCGTTGGTTTTCAACACTGTAGCGTTGATTCTTTCCTATAGCGAAGTCACTATAGCGGAAGGTTTTTTCGTCCAGACATCCTTTAATATAATAGGAGTCCATGCCGAAGGCACCGAGCACGATTTTACGATTGTGCTTCCTCAAGAAATGAAAGAAGGACTGATTTCTCTCGGCTTTCAGAGGAACAAAGATGGGATTTATCAGTTGAACGATGTCAAAGCCTTTGAATCGGGAGAACTGGCGCTTCAAATGAAGGAAATAGCGCAGCGAATCCCATTTCCTGAGCGAGGGGCGATGCAGATCAATATCTCGAGGATAGTTCTTCCACTCGTCGCCATCAGATGCCACCACCACGTCATGCCCGAGCTTGCGAAGCCCGAGTGCGAGAGTGGCGTGCACGTTGCTGAATTCGCCGAGCAGAAGGATTCTCATGGATGAAACGTTCTGAGGAGATTTAATGTTTTTGGTTTTCAACGTATTCCGCAAAGAGTCTTGCTGCGGTTTCGACCATGAAGGAGCAAGGGCGCTTTTGATAGTATTCCGGAGTGCGTGCTTCTGCTTGCGGTGAGCCTTCCGGTTTGGTGAGTCCGAGGAGTTCGCCGCAGATGAGACTGCCGGTGGTTTCTTTGAACTGTCGGGCGAGTTCCTGCACGACAGCGTAGTTGTGGGATTTTGCTTCTCGGTCTTTGGGGTCGGTGGTTCCGCAGTCCAGCCCTGCCAGCATGAACATTCCGCAGGCTGCACCACAGGTTTGACGCATTCTTCCGATGCCGCCGCCAAAGGAGGCGGACATTCTCAAGGCTTGCTGTTCTTCCACGCCATAGAGGTCTGCAAAGGCTGCGACCACACTTTGTGAGCAGTTGTATCCGGATTTGAAGAGGGAAACGGCTCTTTCCACTCTTTCTTGCATTTCGTTGGAGAGCATGACAATAATTATTGGTATGTTTTCTAACTTTGCAGCATCATCTTGAACCATAAGTTCAAACTTCTGAACCATAAGTCCACATCCATGATTCGCATTTTTTCAATCGCTGCTTTTCTTTTTCTGTTCGTTTCCTGCCAAGAGAGTTTTGACAAACGGCTTGCTCGTGAGGCGGGAGAATTTACTCGTGAAAAATGTCCTTTTGAACCACAGCCGGGATGTCGTTTGGACAGTACGACCTACGAGATAAGTTCAAGAACCTACACGTTGTGGTATTCCATTTCCGATGAGTCGGAAGCCATCTTGAACCGGAGGGAAGCCGACATGCGACTCTTGCTGGTCAAGGAGTTGCGCGAAGATGTGAACTACAAGACGTTGAAGGATGAGGGCGTTGTCTTTCACTATGTCTATCGTTCTCAACTATCCGGCAACGTGCTTTTTGAAACGCGCATCACGAAAGAGGAATATCGTTGAGGAACAGCTGAAACTTTTTTACACAGTCTCACGTCTGCAGGGGCTCCCCCCCCTACCCCTCTTCAATGCCCTCGGCATCAAGTTGTTCGAGGTCAGCGAGCCAGGCGGCAGAGCACGCGTCGGACGGCATTCGCCAATCACCGCGCGGACTCAGAGAGCAGGAGCCGACCTTCGGACCGTCGGGCAGACAGGAGCGTTTGAACTGCTGGCTGAAGAAGCGGCAGCAGAAAACGCGTAACCATTTGAGAATCACGTCCTGCGTGTAGTTTGTTCCTGATGTTTCGGAGAAAGCACGCACGGCGAGTTTATAAATCTTGCGCGGTCGGAAGCCGTAGCGCAGCGTATAATAGAGGAAGAAATCATGGAGTTCGTAGGGTCCAACGAGATCTTCGGTGATTTGTCCGATGTTTCCGTCTTCCGCTGCAGGCAGGAGCTCGGGGCTGATGGGCGTGGAGACGATGTCGAGGAGCGTGTCGCGCACGTTTTTGTCCTCAATGATGTGGTGGGCAGCCCAGGTGACGAGGTGTTTGACCAGGGTTTTGGGCACGGAGGCATTGACGCCATACATGCTCATGTGGTCGCCGTTGAACGTTGCCCAGCCGAGTGCAAGTTCGCTGAGGTCTCCTGTTCCGACCACGAAGCCTCCCATTTGTCCCGCGGCGTCCATGAGAATCTGAGTGCGCTCTCGAGCCTGTGAGTTTTCGTAGGTGAGGTCATGGTTTTTCGGGTCATGTCCCAAGTCTCGGAAGTGAAGGTTCACGGCATCGGCGATGCTGATTTCGCGTTGCGTCACGCCGAGTCCTTTCATGAGGTTCACGGCGTTGGTGTAGGTTCTGTCGGTGGTTCCGAAGCCGGGCATGGTGATGCCGACAATTCCTCTTCGGTCACGCTCGAGGCGGTCAAAAGCGTGGACGGCAACCAAGAGCGCGAGTGTGGAGTCAAGTCCTCCGCTGATGCCGAGGGTGATGGTTTTGGCTTTGGTGTGTTCAATTCTTCGGGCGAGTCCTTCGCTCTGAATGAAAAGAATCTCTTCGCATCGGTGGTCAAGTTCCGGTCCATCCGGAATGAAGGGGCGTGGGTCAATGGTACGTGTCAGGCTGAAGGGGATGTGGCTGTTGTAGGGTTCCAGTTCCACTTCTTTGAACGGCACGTCGAGTTGTCGGGTGGCACAGGCTGCTGCGAAAGTGGTGTTCACGCGTCGTTCTGCACGGAGCAATTCCACGTCGATTTCTCCCGTCAGGAGTTGTTCCTCCATGGTGAAACGTTGTCCCGAGCCTAGCATTTTCCCATTTTCGGCGATGAAGGCTCTTCCGCTGAAGACGAGGTCTTGGGTGCTCTCGCCATAGCCGGCACCGGCATAGACATATCCCGCCATGAGGCGTGCGCTTTGGTTGCAGATGAGTGATTCCAGGTAGCGCGACTTACCAACGAGTTCGTTGCTGGCGCTGAGGTTGAAGACGATGTCAGCGCCGGCGAGCACGGCTTCGTTGCTGGGCGGTGTCGGTGCCCAAAGGTCTTCGCAGAGTTCAATGGCAAAGCGGCAGTGTGTCGTGCTGAAGACGAGCCTTGTGGAGAGGCTGACCTGCTGTCCGAGGAAGCGAAGCGGCTTTCCCTCGGGCGGGAGCACGGAGGCAGAAGTGAACCAGCGCCCTTCGTAGAATTCTTTATAGTTCGGGAGATAGGTTTTCGGCACAAAGCCGAAGAGTTTTCCTCTTTGGATGACGGCGGCGCAGTTGAACAACATGCCGTCACACACCACGGGGACGCCAACGAGGGTGACGAGGGAGAGGTTACGACTGAACTCGATGAGTCTCAGGAGTGCGGACTCAGCCTCTTCAAGGAGCAGCTGTTGAGCGAAAAGGTCCTGACAGGTGTAGCCTGTCAGACAGAGTTCCGGGAGACAGAGCACTTCCACGCCTTGTCCTTCGGCGCGCACCATCATGTTCTGGATGGCTTCGGTGTTGGCGGCGGGGTCTGCGAGATGCACGGCGGGGACACCTGCTGCCACTTTGATGTAACCGTATTGCATATATATATATAATAGGTATAGATACAAAAAGCGGCTGTACCGGTGATGTGATGAAACTCCGAGGAAAAAGGATTTGAGGACTGGCTTGTCGCTGTAATCCGACTCTGCTCACACGCCTTGCGGAGAGTGGGCACGACGGCCCGCCATTGAGCAAACCAGCTGCCTCGGTATTTCTGTAATTATTGATGAGTATCC
>SAMEA3663013__coassemble_1377_pt1 | contig 9568 bp, 5 predicted proteins | sample SAMEA3663013__metabat2_low_PE_001 | metagenome-assembled genome bin SAMEA3663013 (sample SAMEA3663013) | pig gut metagenome | biome: pig gut; feature: pig-associated habitat; material: faeces | place: France | collected 2012
CTTCCTTAACTGACAAAAGTTCATCTCTAAGAAATCAAAAATCAACTCAACCTAATTTTTAGAACGCCCCTATAGTCTCAATAGTTCGTTAAAATCTGAAGAATCACGCAGCGTCCGAGACGCCATAATATAAGAGTTCTTTGAAATCGTTGGTATTTAACCCAAGTTTGACATTCCATTCTCCTTTTTCCTGCTGTCCGGTACTTTACGATTTTCAATTGCGGCGCTGTGTACTACAAACTTTTCTTGATTTTGATTCCACGGAAAGACTCCTTGATGCGGTAGTACCTTTCATCGCTCTGCATCCTCGGATTGAATCTATGTGGAGACATGAAGTGCATATCGGGGGGGCAAAGATTCCACCTTCCGGCGAAGTTTCTGTGTACTAAAATTCAGTTTTGCAGGATACCTTACTGATATTCAGATAAGTTGCTTCGCATGAAGGGCGATGAGGTTACACCTCATTTTGACAAGAACAAGAAATTTGCCGGCTATACCATCGGCAAAAATGCCTCGGTTTTCAAGGCTTCTGAGATTGGTCGAAGAAACATGGCATCACAGTTTGAAGCCTCATGAAATTCCTCCAATCAGACGTGTTCTCGCAGCGTGTTTGCGAGAAAAAGGGAAAAAGTTTAGGACAGTCACGCGTTTTGCACTATCTTCGCAGTGAAATTGAAACATTCATGGCGGATTGGTCTCCACTTTTCCGCCTCTCACCCTTCAAAAAGGTAGATTCATGAAAACTTATCTCGTCACCGGAGGCGCCGGTTTCATCGGAGCCAACTACGTGAAGTACATTCTCAAGAAACACTCCGACATTAAGGTCGTGGTGCTTGACCTCCTCACCTATGCCGGCTATCTCGGCACCATTGCCAACGACATTGACAACACGCGCTGCTTCTTTGTCAAAGGCGACATCTGCGACCGTGCGCTCATCGACCGACTCTTCGCCGACCACCGCTTTGACGTGGTGGTGAACTTTGCAGCAGAGAGCCACGTGGATCGCAGCATCGAAAACCCGCAACTCTTCCTTCAGACCAATATTCTCGGTACGCAGTGTCTGCTCGACGCCGCTCGCGCCGCATGGGTCATGGGACGCGATGCAGCCGGCTATCCTACTTGGCGAAGCGGTGTGCGCTTCCACCAGGTTTCCACGGATGAAGTCTATGGCTCACTGGGCGCAGAGGGATATTTTACGGAACAGACGCCGCTCTGCCCGCATTCCCCCTACAGTGCTTCCAAAACCTCTGCCGACCACTTCGTCTGCGCATACCACGACACCTACCACATGCCCGTCAGCATCACTCGCTGCTCCAACAACTACGGACCTTATCAGTTCCCGGAAAAACTCATTCCTCTGCTGATTCACAACATTCTTCAGGGAAAGAAACTCCCCGTTTATGGAAAAGGAGAGAACATTCGCGACTGGCTCTATGTCGAAGACCATTGCAAAGCCATTGACATGGTCATAAATTCCGGCGAGGAAGGAAAAATCTATAATGTCGGCGGTCACAACGAGCGTCAGAACATTCAGATTGTGCGCACTGTCATTCAGACCATCCGCCAAATCATGCAGGAGGAACCTGCCTATCGCAGTCTCATCAAGAAACCCGTGTGCGACGCAGAGGGAAACATTGACATCGATTGGATTAACGAGGACCTCATCACCTTCGTCAAAGACCGACTCGGTCACGACCAACGCTACGGCATTGACCCGACGCGCATCAAGGAGGACCTCGGATGGTTCCCCGAAACGCCGTTCGAAGAGGGCATCGTCAAGACCATTCGCTGGTATTTGGACAACCACTCTTGGGTGGAAGCCGTCAGCGGTGAGAACTATCAGCAGTACTACGAACAAATGTACGGAAAGAAATAAGGAGCCTCGCTCCCCGGCTGTTCTAACGCACTTCCCAATTATTTTCCGGACGCTATTATTTCGATACAAAAACCAAACCCCGATGATTTCTGGTCATCGGGGTTTGGTTTTTGGGAACTTGTCTGGCGGATTCTTCACTTTCTCAGTTCCAGTTCGTCGAGCAAGTATTTGCTGCCGCCGAATTTGTCGAGGATGAAGAGGATGAAACGCACATCAACGTTGATACAGCGTTGGAGTTGCGGGTTGAACTTGAGGTCGCTGCTGAGGCTTTCGATGTTTCCGTCAAAGGCAAGACCGATGAGTTCGCCCTTGTTGTTCAGTACTGCCGAGCCTGAGTTTCCGCCCGTGATGTCGTTGTTGGAGAGGAAGCAGGTGGGCAGTTTTCCGTCTTCGCGAGCGTAGGGACCGAAGTCCTTGGCGAGGTAGAGTTTTCGGAGTTTTTCATTGATGAAATAGTCGCTCTCCGTTTTGCTCTCCTTCTCAAACATGCCGTCGAGCACAGTGCGCCAGTCATAGCGCACGGCATCGCGGGGTTTGAGGTCGCAGATGTGACCGTAGGTCATGCGCATGGTGAAGTTCGCGTCGGGTGCTTTCGTCCAACCATACATCTCACAAAGTCCGCGGACGTAGATGTGGTTCAGTTCCGCTGCGGCACTGCGGTCGCCTTGTGCCTGACGGAGACGGTTGGTGTATTTTCCAAAGGAGAAGGTGGCGCGATAGAGGAGGTCATTTTTGAGTGCGGTGGTGTCGGCTGTTTCAATGGCTTTAGCGAGGCGCGCGCTGTCGGTGAAGACGCTTTCCACATACAACTTGCGGGCAAAGGCTTTGAAGTCCATGTCGGCAGAGAGCACGTCGGGGCAGTCCTTGATTCTTTTCTCTTTGAAGAAGATGGGGAGCAGGATTTCTGCGGCTCCGCGGTCGATTTCGGCGTTGAGGGCGGAGCAGTTTTCGGCGCAACTATTGCGGAGTTTTGTGGCAGCCTCTTCAATCGCATCCTTGTCGCCGCTTTTGACCGCCTTGACGTAGTCATCCACGCAATCCGTGTCGAGTTGTGTGAATCCGGCGCCGAGTGCCATGAAGGCGAGATTGAAGTCGTGGATGGCATCTTTTGTGGCTTCGCAGAGAGAGTCGATGCGGTCGATGATGTTTTCATATTCTTTCACGCCGCTCTTTTTGGCGAAGGCACGGAAGGCAGCCTCTTCTTTGGCTTTGTCGTCGAGGAGGTGCACCTTTTCGACGCTTTCGTTCATGCCGCCGTAGTTCTTAATCATGTTGCCGTAGCCAAAGTGCTGGTCTTCAATCTTGAGGCGCATGGCGTCGCTTTGGTCCATGAGTTTCTTGTAGTAGTCAAGCAGCGGGTTTCCGGCAGCGACAATGGGTGCGTTGGAGTCTTGCGTGCGCAGTTTGACTTGAGAGGCGGTGAGATAGCGGCTTGTTCTGCCGGGGAATCCCATAATCATGGTGTAGTCGTTTTCCTTGACTCCTTTGAGGGAGATGGGCAGGAATTTTTCTCGGTGAAGAGGGACGTTGTCAGCAGAGTAGGGTGCAGGCTGTCCGTCTTTGTCTGCGTAGATTCGGAAGACGGCGAAGTCCGCGTTTTGGCGCGGCCACATCCAGTTGTCGGTGTTTCCGCCGAATTGTCCGACGTTGTTGGGCGGCGTGGCAACGAGACGCACGTCAAGATAGGTTTGTTCGTAGAATAGATAGAAGCGGTTGGCTGCGTAGAAAGGATAGATTTCAGCGGTGACGCCTTTGGTCTTCTTGTACTTTCCTTTTTTCAGCATTTTTTTGGCGATGGGTTCAAGGAAGCGTTGGCTCTGCATGGTGTAGATGTCCTTCTTCTGCTTGGCGCCTTCTTTCCGGATTTGCTCCGTGACATCTTCAATGCCGATGATGAAGGTGAAGGTGAGGCTCTCGGGGGAGCGCAGTTCTTCGCTTCGGCTTTGTGCGAAGAAGCCGTCCTTGATGTAGTTGTGATTCAGGTCGGACATCTCGTGGACGTAGGAGAATCCGCAATGGTGGTTGGTGAAGACCAGTCCATCGGGGCTGACGATTTCTCCGGTGCAACCGCCGCCGAAGATGCCGATGCAGTCGCGCAGCGAGGGTCCGTTTTCGTTGTAGAGTGCCGAAGCCGGCAGTTGGAGTCCCGCCTTGCGGAGGGAGTCTTCAAGATGTTGCTCCTCCATCATTTTGAGGAACCACATTCCCTCGTCAGCACGGACTTGTGTTGCAAAGCCGAGCACCACGAGGAGGGAGAGAAGGATTTTTTTCATTTTGCGTATATATAAATAATAATGTGTAGTGTCGAAGAATCTGTAGTGTCTTCGTAATTATTTTTTCGGGCGCGAAGTTACGGCTTTTGTGCTGAACAGCGGGCACAAAATCCCGTTCAACTGTGCTTCAACGTTAAAACACCGCAAAAAAGCGCTGTTTCTCCGCGCGGTTCTGCTTTTTCGCAGCAAAAAGTCCTATCTTCGCCGTCAATGAAACCGCATCGCTTTCACTTCCTTCCCTTTTTCGCCGCCCTGCTCTTATTGCTGGTCGTCGTGTTTCCGCATCACCATCATGCGGAAGGAGGCACGTGTTTCGCCTTTGAATGGTGCGAAAAGGACGGAAGTTTTCACGATGAGCACACCTCCCATGGCGGGGAAACCGTTCCCTGTCATCACCATGCGGTTTGGAAGATGCAGCCCACGGCTCAGCGCCAGTCGTTCACTCCCGCGCCGACACCTTTGCCTCCTTTTTGTCTGGTCGGAGAGAGCGTGCACGTGCCGCTTCCTATATTATTATATGTGTCTGCTCCTCGGGAGTGGCAGACTCCTTCTTCCTTGTCAACTCCCCTTGGCGCTCCGTCGTCGCATCGCGGTCCGCCGGTTGGAAAGTGTTTGTCCTGAGAGAACTCACATTTTTCAACCCTAATTTCCCTTCCCATGAAATTTTCTTTCCTTTGGGCGGCGGTTCTGATGACCGCTCCGCTCTTGTGGTCTTGCCATGCCTCTTCGCATGACGAGCATGGCAGCCATGACCATGCCCCAAAAGCAGAAACTCACGCCGACGATGAGATTCTTCTTTCCTCCGCCCAACTCGCTGAGGCTGGCATTCAAACTGAAACCGTGTGTCCCGGCTCCTTCGCTGAAGTGATTGAAGTCGCCGGTAAAGTGATGCCGACCACAGGCGGCGAACAAACAGTCTGTGCCACCCTCGCCGGCATCGTTTCGCTGACTTCTTCGCTGACCGAGGGCAGCACCGTCAAAGTGGGTCAGCCGCTGTTCCACATCGACGCCTCACGGCTCGGCGACGGCAATCCAGTCGGTGTTGCCCGTGCCGAACTGGTGGCGGCGGAACAAGCATTGGAGCGTGCTGAGAAACTCTTCCGCGAGGATCTCATCTCGCGCAGCGCAGTGGAAGAAGCCCGCCGACGTCACAGCCAGGCAGCGTCCACTGTTGCCGGACTCGGCGGTGCCACTCGCTCGCGCAGTGTCGGTGCTCCGATGGCAGGCTTTGTCAAATCGTTGCTCGTGCAGCCCGGCGCCTACGTCGAACTTGGTCAGCCGTTGGCAGTCATCAGTCAGGACCGCCGTCTCCTTTTGCGTGCCGACGTGCCGCTCCGTCATTCCGCTTTTCTTTCCTCCGTCCGCACCGCCTCGTTCCGCCTTTCGTCCGACCGTGAGGCTCGTTCGCTTGACGCGCTCAACGGAAAATTGATGGCGCGCGGCAGTTCTGCCGATGCTTCCGCCACAAACTGCGTCCCCGTCACTTTCAGTTTTGACAACAGCGGCGACATCGTGTCGGGCACCGCGGCGCAGGTCTATTTGAAAGGCACCGAGCGCAGCGATGTCCTCACCGTTCCGAACGCCGCGTTGGTTGAGGCGCAGGGTCTGTTCTTTGTGTATGTCCAACTTCATGACGGCGCGTTTTCCCGTCGCGAGGTGAAGGTGGGTGCGACCGACGGACTGCGCACCGAAATCACCGACGGACTGAAAAGTGGCGAGAAGGTGGTCACGGCGGGAGCCTCACGACTCCGCATGGCTGAAAATGCGGGCGCCGTTCCCGCGGGACACAGTCATTGACGTCGGAGAAAAAGAATATGTGGTATAACGTAAATCCAGAAAGTCATGCTGAACAAAATCATATCTTTTTCTCTTCGCAACCGCCCGTTGATTCTTTTCTTTTCCGCTCTGCTGATTGTGGCGGGCACTTGGACGGCGCGGGAGATGGAAGTGGATGTTTTCCCGGATTTGACCGCCCCCACCGTCGTTGTGATGACCGAGGCACGGGGCATGGCGACAGAAGAAGTGGAGCGTCTTGTCACGTTCCCCGTCGAGACGTCCGTGAACGGTGCGACAGGAGTTCGGCGCGTTCGTTCCTCCTCGACGTCCGGCTTCTCCGTCGTCTGGGTCGAGTTCGATTGGGGCTTTGACATTTTCCGTGCTCGACAGATTGTTTCGGAGAAATTGACAACCGTCGCCGGAGAACTGCCTTCCGGTGTTTCTTCTCCCGTGATAGGTCCGCAGTCCAGCATCATGGGCGAAGTGCTGTTCGTCGGTCTCACTTCCGACTCCCTCTCTGCCTTTGAACTTCGGAACCTTGCAGATAGAACCCTTCGCCCCCACCTCCTCTCTTTGGGCGGCGTGGCACAGGTCGCTGTCATCGGCGGTGGCGTGCGGGAATATCAAATTCTTGTGCACCCCGAACTTTTGTCGCAGCACCGTGTGACGCTCGCCGACGTGATTTCTTCCGTTCGCGAGATGACTCTCAACGCTCCCGGCGGAACGATGGAAGAATTTGGGAATGAATATGTCGTTCGCGGTGTCCTCTCAACCCGTAATCCCGAAGAACTGAAGCAGGCTGCCCTCAGCGGTGCCGCTCCCGGCGTTACGCTTGGCGATGTGGCAGAAGTGAAAGTCGGCGCGCGCGAACCCGCCATGGGCTGCGCCTCGGTCGAGGGAAAGCCTGCGGTCATTCTCACCGTCACCAAGCAGCCCGGCATCGACACCCGCGAATTGACGGCAAAACTTGATGCTGCCGTGGAAGACATGAAGCGCAGTGTTCCCGCCTCCGTCACTTTCCACACCCGACTCTATCGCCAGCAGGATTTCATTGATGCCTCCATCGGTAACATTCAAAAGTCACTGCTCGAAGGCGGCATCTTTGTCGTGCTCGTGCTTTTCGTCTTTTTGATGAATCCGCGCACGACCTTTATCTCGCTGGTGACCATTCCGCTCTCTTTGCTGGTCACCTTGCTCGTGCTGAGACTCATGGGTCTGACGGTGAACACGATGTCCGTCGGTGGCATGGCGATTGCCATCGGGTCTTTGGTGGATGACGCGATTGTGGACGTGGAAAATGTTTTCAAGCGGCTTCGTCAAAATGCGCGTTTGCCGGAGGCGTCGCGTCGCTCTCGGTTGGAAGTGGTTTTTGAGGCTTCAAAAGAGGTTCGAATGCCCGTTTTCAACTCCACGCTCATCATCATCGTCAGTTTTATTCCTCTCTTTTTCCTTGGCGGCATGGAAGGAAGGATGCTCGCGCCTTTGGGCATCAGTTTCATCGTCAGTCTTTTTGCCTCGACGCTCATTGCGCTGACGCTGACGCCCGTTTTGAGTTCCTACTTGTTGCATCCCGACCGCGAGACTCGCGAGCCGCGCTGGGTGGTGGCTTTGCAGCAAACCTATCGTCGCGTGCTTTGGCGTGTGCTTCGCCTCCCCAAGGAAGGAATCTGGGCAATGACCGTTGTGTTGTCTTTGCTGACCATTGTCCTCGGGCTTAGTCTCGGTCGCTCCTTCCTTCCTCCTTTCAACGAAGGTTCTTTCACCATCAATCTCAGTGCGTTGCCCGGCACGACGCTTGAAGAGACAGACCGCATCGGTCGGCGTGCCGAGGAAATTTTGCTTCAGATTCCTGAGGTGAAACACACGGCACGCAAAACCGGGCGCGCCGAACTCGACGAGCATGCGCTTGGTGTGAACGTTTCTGAACTGGAAGTGCCTTTCGAACTTTCAGACCGCAGCAAGGAAGAACTCGTGGCGGACATTCGTCACCGCCTTGAAGTCTTCTCCGGCGTCAATGTGGAAATCGGTCAGCCCGTTTCTCATCGCATCGATGCCATGCTGTCCGGCACGAAAGCCGGTGTGGCGATAAAGATTTTTGGTCCGGAACTCCCACGTCTTCATTCGCTCGGACTGCAGGTAAAGAATGCCCTCTCGGATATTGAAGGTATTGCCGACCTGAACGTCGAGCAACAAGTGGAGCGCCCGCAGATTGACATTCGTCCTCGTCGCACGCTCCTCGCCGCCCGTGGCATCACACTCCCCGCTTTCTCGGAGCATGTGGAGGCTTCCCTCGGCGGTCTGCGCGTCGGTTCCGTCCAAGAAGATGGTTTCCCGAGTGACCTTACGCTTCGTTTCGCCGGCAGCGGTGAAAGGAGCGTGGAGGACATCCGCCGTCTGCCCGTCAGTTGTCCCGACGGAACGACCGTCCCGCTTTCGGATGTGGCAGACGTGGTTTTGACCTCCGGTCCCCACAGCATTTCCCGCGAGAATGCTCGGCGTAAAGTGGTCGTTTCTGCCAACGTCACCGCCGACGATGTCCGTCAGACGGTGGACGCGATGAAAGCCGCGGTGGCAGAGAAGGTCAAACTTCCCGAAGGCTATCAGATTGAGTTCGGCGGACAATTTGAGAGCGAAGCACGTGCCTCCGCCCTGTTGTCCTGGCTGTCCGCAGCAAGTGTCGGAATCATATTTCTCTTGCTCTTCGGTCAGTTCCGCTCTTGGCGCCACGCCTCCATCGTGATGCTGGGTCTTCCGCTGGCGTTGCTGGGCGGCGTGGTGACGTTGCTGCTGACCGGACAGGTCCTCAGCATCCCTGCCCTCATCGGATTTGTCTCCCTCTTCGGCATCGCCACCCGCGGCGGCATGTTGCTCGTGGAGCGCTATCGTTCTCTCTCCGCCGGGCGCGCTTTGACGCGTCGCATGGTGGTGGAAGCCTCTGCCGACCGCCTGCAACCGATTCTCATGACCGCGCTGACTTCCGCTTTGGCGCTCATCCCGCTGGCTCTCGGTGGAGACCTGCCGGGCAACGAGATTCAAAGCCCTATGGCGTGTGTGATTCTCGGTGGCTTACTGACCGGCACGCTGCTTAATCTCATTCTCATTCCCGCCTTGTTCTGTCCGCAGTCTCGGCGGAAACCTCGTCACTCTCTCAGACTTCCGTTCATGAAACAGACTTCTCTCTTTTTCCTTTTGTTTTTCATTCCTTTGTCTTCTCCCGCCCAGAGCACCGATTTGTGGCACACGATTGAGCGAGAGAGTCCCACTCTTCGTGCCGCGCGCTCCAAACTTCAGGCGGGACGCGCCGCCAGTGATGCCGAGGTGCGATGGGACGACCCCGAGGCAGAGGTGGCTCATTTTGCCGGCTCTCCCAAGGGAACTCCGGCGCGGACGAACGTGAACGTGAGCCAGAGTTTGGATTGGGGCATGCTGACCGGGCGGCGCCGGAAGGTGGCTCAGGCAGCCGACAGCGTGGCTTGGGGAGACTATGTGCTGACCCGCTACGACCTTCACTGCCAAGCGCGTCGCCTCATGGTTGAAGCAGTTTTTCTGAATCGTTTCTGCTCCGAACTGCAGAACCGTGTGAAAACCGCGGATGGCATTCTCCAACACGCGACGCGCAGAAAAGCACTCGGCGAAGCCACCT
>SAMEA3663013__coassemble_1386_pt1 | contig 9502 bp, 6 predicted proteins | sample SAMEA3663013__metabat2_low_PE_001 | metagenome-assembled genome bin SAMEA3663013 (sample SAMEA3663013) | pig gut metagenome | biome: pig gut; feature: pig-associated habitat; material: faeces | place: France | collected 2012
TTTGCCCTTTCAGGGCGTAATAGCGGTGGCTAATCTACCCAGGGCGATGCCCTGGGCTATGCGCTTGCTGGGCCTTCAGCCCGCTCCTTAAACGCTTGTCAGCTACAAGTGAACACTTGCGAAACTTGAATTGGAACATGCCTTTACAAAAACCGGCTGCGCGAATCACTTCGGGCAGCCGGCATGAAAAGAATTACTTTTATACCTGTGAGGTAAATCCTTCACAAGTGGGTTTCAAGGAGCGGGGCGAGCGTGTCGCCCCGCTCCGTTGTGTTCTTCAGTCTTCGGAATTGTCGCTCCAGTTGGAACTGTTCCAACCTCCACGACCTCCGGAGAGGGCTTGATCGGTGTTTTCACCAGGGGTGATGGTGATTGAGTCCCCGCTGCCGCTCAGGAGAGCAGCCTCTGCATAAAGAATAACTGCTTCAGAAGCAGGTTTGATATATGCTTTTTTCATAATTATGCTGTATGTTTTAAAGATAAATAATGGGGGGAGGAAATCAGCGTGCGATGAATTTCTTTCCGTTCTGGATGTAGAGGCTTCCTTTCACGGTTTTCATGACGCGACGACCGCTGAGGTCAAAGACGGGAGCGTTGCTTTCGAGCGTGCCGTTCACGACATCGAGGATGGCAGTGCTTGTGCCGCCGAAGTTGAGGGCGATGGCACTACCTTCGCCGCTTGCCACGTCAGAAGCGTTGAGGTACGCCTTGTTGGCAGCAATGGAAGTGAGGGATGCGCTGGGCGCGAAGAAACCGATGCTATTGCTGGTGTTGCCCTTGCCGAGCACTAGATAGTTGCTGAGATTTTCGGTCACGGGAGTGAGAGAACCGATCAGGCTGTTGGCGCTCACGGGATCAGCGGAATCGCAGATGGTGAGGGTGACAGTGGGGTTGTCGCTCTTGATGACGAGACCGGTTTTGGCGGGCACGGCATTTGTCTGTGCAGTCATGGTGAGAGCAGTCTTGTCTGCACTGATTTCGCCGGTGTAGAGGTCGCTACCCTGTACGGCGAAGGGAAGATAAGCGGTAGCATAGTTGGATTCACCAACATGGGTGAGAGTCACTTCAATGGTGTTTGCAGGAATGATGTACCACTGAGAAGCATCTGCGTCAAGTGTCCAACCTACAATTTTGTCGCTAAGAGAAGCTGCTACGTGTACGAAACGGTAATCTGCGTCAGTTGTTGAGGATTGGTCTTGCAAACGGCAGTTGGCGCCGGAGTGAGTCAGAGCGTATGAACCTTTTGATCCATCTGCATCTACGAGGTTTGTGGCCTGACTTCGGGTGATAACACCCCAATATTTTCCTTGCGTCATCAGTTGGTATTTGTCACCGTCAGCCACGAACTGTACGATGGTTCCGGCATTGTTCTCATCAGATGTGTTGCCGTAAAGAACGGTGGGGGCGGAAGTGGTGGGGGCAATGTATTTGTTGTAGAGAGGCGAATACAAACGATAGTATTTTCCAGCTTGCAACAGGTTGAATTCTTCTGCGGCGATGCTAGTATTGTAAGCTGCCACAGTCGGAATCAAAGCTGCGGCTTCGGTAAAGTCAAACTGATAGTCAGGGTGCAGAATCTTGGCAAGTTCGCCGCGATTGGCTTCCACGTAGGTGCTGCCATATACAGTACCGTCGGGAGCGTTGATGTAGCCTAACAGTTCGGTTGTATTTACATTGAGCATTTCCATCGGAGCGTAGAACTTGATGGAAGAACCATTGTCAGCTGCACCCCAGTAAGCCACGGTAGGTGCTTGCAAGTTCAAGTAGTTGCCATCAGTTTTGGCAAAGCATGACCAATGGTTTTCGTCACTTTCATTCAAGAACCAAGTGAAGCTGGCAGGATTTTCCTTCACTTGAGGATTACCACCGCCGTATGCCAATTTCTTGGTGGCACTTTCAGCGCTGACGCCGGCAGCCTTGTTGTAGATTTGGAAACCGTCAATGACGTTGCCGGTGAAGCACCACCACCATCCGTCCTCGCCAAGAAGAGTAGCAGCATTTGCCTTGAAGTTGTCAGCATCATAAGTTTTGTTTCCTTCCAAGTTGGTGGACAATGCAGTGTACTTGATGAAGCTATCGTGGTCAGTGTTCTGGTGCATAAGCATGGCATACCACTTCGGAGCATCAAGGTTGGTGGTTTTTGCGAAAGGAAGGGTGGCTTCCGTACCCTTGATATTGACGCAAAGGTCGCAGTTGACAGCGTCGGGTCTGTTGTCAGAAACATTGTTCAGATATGCCAAAGTCGGCAGTGCAGTGATGGCCTCTCCGGCATTGATGGTCTGAGTTTTACTTCTGCTGCCGGAAGCACCGTCCATGGTGTAGCGATAGGTCACCTTAAAGTTTTGCCTGGGACCGTGAGTCAGCACAGCGGCATCTACGGGATAGAATTCCACGAAGGCGATGGATGCAGGGTTAGCATCCTCCCAAGAGTCCATTTCATTATCTCTTGCATGATAGAAATGACTGACAGAACTCGTGGAAAGGAAGAATGTTCCTTCTGTGGTTGTGGCTGTGTGAGTACCCAAAGTGACACTTCCGGAATGAATTTTCAAAGATGCTTTGGAAGCGTAGGATGTCAAAGACTTTGCGCCACGGCTCGGTTCCGGCCAGCTGGCGAGTTTGTTGACGGTGGAGATGGTGTAGGTGCCATCTTCTTGTTTTTCTACATACCAAAGATAAGTTTTTATAGTGAAGTCATTAGCCACGGGTGCGGTGGAAGTTTTGGTGAGGTTCTGACCCACAGCTTCTTGGGTAGGCTTAATCCAACCATTGGTCTTGTGGCTGTTCACTTCTTTCAGTATGTAGTAGCCGCTGGTGAGGTTTGCCAAATCCGTAACCTTGGTGCTTGGAACGCTGGTTACACTAATATGGTTTCCTTCAGCCACGGTCAAGGGAATGATTTTATATTCGCTATTTCCGCCGGAGTTGGAATCCCAACCTGTGAAAGTGCTGGGATTGCCGTTCCAATAAAGACCGGCACGGGAAGTGGTTACCAACCAGTTACCGTTAGAACCGTTTTCGGAGATGGTCACTTTGTCGCGGTTGGCAGCAGAAACCCCATAGGAGTTACCACCCTTGTTTGCCACAGGAATGTAACGACCGGAGCAGGTGCTGAAAGAGAACTTGCCTTCATCTTCAGTGTGTGCCTGGAAGATGTAGTTGTAGGAACCATTCACTGCGGGAGCAACGCTTGAAGCATCTAAACATCCGTTGGTGGCATTCTCACAGATGTAGGTGTTACGACCCACATTGTAGAGGAGATAATAACCTCCATCAGTGATTTCAGAAACGGAAGTGATGTTAGAGCCAATGGTCGTAATCACCTTTTCCGCTTTTGTTTGCAGCGCGCTGAAGCAGGTCAGCAGCAATGCAAAAAGAAAAGTAAATTTTCTCATTGTAGTTAATTATGAATTAGTGAATAAAAAGATTTTGCAGCGGGAGAGCACCGTTCCCAAGGTTAGGGGAGCGGTGCGGGCGCATTTCCACAATGAGAGAAGAGAATCGTGTCTTCGGGGTCAGCCGAAGGAAGAAGACGGCACAAAAAATGTGAGTCCCTTTTCATTCTTAGTCAGTAGGCTCTGGAAAAACCTGTAAAAGTAAGAATGAGAAAAACAGCTCACATCTGAGGCTATGCAATGCACCCAACTCCCCCCCCCCGCAAAGGGGGAGAAGTGGGGGTACAATCATACCACAGTGGAACAGTTTTCAAGTTCTTAACCCTTTTACAACAGTAGATTTTCCAGATTTACTGACGGTCAGAAACTCTTTGCTACCCTCAATGTAGTGCAAGCAGAATCCTAACTGCGCGTAGATGAGCAGAGAAGGGATTTCTTCTTGCGGCGCAAAAGTAATGAATAATTACGAAAGTCGTCCCATTTGCGAGCTGTTTTTCTTTGCAAATTTAAAATCTTGCCATGAAACCCGTTTTCTTTTGAATAAATTTTCTGCGATTTGTGTCATTTCTGTCCGCCGCTTCGGTGCTGCGGCTCTTGCCGCTGGCGGGCTGAAAGGAAGCAAAAGGCGAGATAAACTCTTGCGTTTGTTGCTAACGAACTTTCGGTGCTGTGGACTGTCGTGAAGCGGGTCGCGTCACCTTCTCTTTCGCCTCGTGCCACGAAGAAAAGTGGTGACAAACTTGTTCGTTTCCGTGAAAGGTGCTTAATTTGACACCCGTTAATCGCCTTCCGGCGAGTTCATCCCTTCATCCCGTTAGAGAAACCCCGCATGAAACTGAGTCAGAAAATCCGACAAGGCACATTCACCCAAAAGCGCATCACGCAACCCAACGGCACGCAGCACTGCTTGAACTGCGGCAACGATTTCCAAGGCGCCTACTGTTCCCGCTGCGGACAGAGCCACACCACTCAGCGCATCACCTGGCACAACTTCTGGCGCACCTTCGTCATGAACGGAATCGGACTGCAAGGCACGCTGCCACGCACGTTGCTTGAACTCTTCTATCGCCCCGGGTTCCTCATTCGCGACTATCTGGCGGGCAGGCGGCAACACTACATCAACCCCTTCCGCTGTCTCCTCTTGCTCGCAGCCATCTTCATCCTCCTCGGCAACACGCCTCTTGCCGGCGACATCAGAGCCACGACCTCGGAGTTCGGTGCATCCTTCAGTCAGGAGTTCTACACCGCTTCGGCACAGGAGCAGGCTGCCATGAAATCCATGACGGACGCCATGACGGGGTTGATATATGCCAACTTTGGGACGTTCAACCTCTTGCTCATCTTGGTCATGACCTTTCCCTTCTGGCTCGTCTTCCGCAAGCAGGGGCAGTTCCGCGCCCAGCCACTCAACCTCTCCGAAGCCGCCACGTCCATGGCGTTTGTCGGTTGCCAGAACATGGTGCTCAACGTGCTGTCCCTCCCTTTCTTTACCTCCGTTGACATGGGCGTGCTCTCGATTGTCAGTTATTCAACGGTCATTCTGCTGTTCGTGACGACGCTTTGGCAGATGTTCGACATTTCGCTCGGACGCTTCCTGCTGCGCTTCCTGCTCCTCAGTGTCATCTCCTTCTTTTTCTATATCATTTTGATTTATGCCATTGTCTTCTACATAGTCTTCACTCAAGGGGTGTTCTAAAAATTAGGTTGAGTTGATTTTCTCGCTGAAAAAGAAGCCTCGGACGCGCTCCTTCATCTGCTGCAGCGTGCCTCGCCCCATTCGTCGATCCCCCGCTTGAGAAACTCTGAAACATAGGAAAAAATACGGCTTTCCGAGCGGAAAATGCGGAGTGTCGCTAAAAAAATGTAATTTTGTCCTTTGAATAAATAACCTAACCTCATGCAAGGGCTTTCGCGAGAGCTCTTGTCATCACGTTCCTAACTCTCAAAAAGAATATGTCAGAAAGAAAAGTGCGCGTTCGTTTCGCGCCCAGTCCAACGGGTCCTCTTCATATCGGCGGTGTGCGCACCGCGCTCTACAACTATCTCTTCGCACGCCAACACGGCGGCGACTTCGTCTTCCGCATTGAAGACACCGACAGCACGCGCTTCGTGCCCGGCGCAGAAGACTACATCATCGAGTCCTTCAAATGGCTCGGCATCGATTTTGACGAGGGCGTCAGTTTCGGCGGCGACCACGGTCCCTATCGCCAGTCGGAGCGCCGCGACATCTATCGCCAATATGTCCGCCAGTTGCTCGACGCCGGCAAAGCCTACATCGCCTTCGACACGCCCGAGGAACTGACCGCAAAACGCGAAGCTGTTCAGAACTTTCAATATGACGCCCACACCCGTCTCGAGATGCGCAACTCGCTGACGCTGGGTGAAGAGGAAACCCGCCGCCTCGTGGAGGCAGGAGAAAAATATGTCGTGCGCTTCCTCGTCGAACCCGGAGAAGAGGTTCATGTGAACGACATCATTCGCGGTGATGTCTGCATCATGAGCGACATCCTCGACGACAAGGTGCTCTACAAAAGCGCCGATGACCTTCCCACCTATCATCTTGCCAACATCGTGGATGACCACCTCATGGAAATCACCCACGTCATTCGCGGAGAGGAATGGCTCCCCTCCGCTCCTTTGCACGTGCTCCTCTATCGTGCCTTCGGCTGGGAGGACACCATGCCCGCATTTGCCCACCTCCCCCTGCTCCTGAAACCCGACGGCAAAGGGAAACTCTCCAAACGCGACGGAGACCGACTCGGCTTCCCCGTCTTCCCCTTGGAGTGGCACGACCCGAAATCGGGAGACGTCTCCTCGGGCTATCGCGAGAGCGGCTATCTCCCCGAAGCCGTCATCAACTTCCTTGCCCTGCTCGGCTGGAATCCCGGAAACGATGAGGAACTCCTCAGCATGGAACAGCTCATCGAACTCTTCGACCTGGCGAAATGTTCCAAGAGCGGCGCGAAGTTTGACTACGTGAAGGGACAGTGGTTCAACCGCGAATACATCCTGAAAGCAGACAACGCCCGCCTCGCTCCGACGCTCGACGCGATTCTCCGCGAAGAGGGCATCGAAGTACCCATCGAAAAGGTGGAAGCAGTGGTCGGCATGATGAAAATGAAGAAAATCAACTTCATCAAAGAACTCTGGCCGCTCTGCGACTTCTTCTTCCTTGCTCCGAAATTCGACAAGGAAGACAAGTTCACACGCAAGAACTGGAAAGACACGGCTGCCGCCGACATGAAAGCACTGCGCGACTTGCTCGCCTCGCTCGACGACTTCTCCATCGAAAGCCAAAAAGCCGCGGTGGACGCGTGGGCAGCAGAGAGCGGCGTGAAGCCGTGGAACCCGTGGCGCGTCTGCCTCGTCGGAACAGGCAAAGGACCGGACATGTATGAGCTGGCTGCCTTCCTCGGCAAAGAGGAAACGCTCCGACGCATGGACGACGCCCTCGCCTTCTTTGCTGAGTGACGCTCGGGGGGGCGTTGAACTTTTTGAATGCGACGAAGTCGCTTTGAACCCTTGAACAGCCCCCGTTTCTGCCGATTCTGTCGGCGTGCTAACCTAAAATCTAATCCGCGCCAAAAGCGCACAATCAATTCCTCCGGTGTATTCACTCATTATTTATCTGATGGTATTCGGTTGCCACATCGCCGCCCTTTTCAATCGCAAGGTGAAACTCATGGTGCGCGGGCAGCGACAAACGTGGAAGACACTTCGCAAAAAAGTGCGTGAGGGAGACAGTTACGTCTGGTTCCACGCCGCCTCCCTGGGCGAGTTTGAGCAAGGACGTCCTCTCATGGAGAAATTCCGCCGGCTGCATCCCGAAAAGAAAATCTTGCTCACCTTCTTCTCTCCCTCAGGCTACGAGGTGCGCAAGAACTATGAAGGCGCCGACATCGTTTGCTATCTGCCTCTTGACACCCCGTGCAACGCGCGGCGCTTCGTCAAAAGAGCACACATCAGCGAGGCATATCTCATCAAATATGAGTTCTGGCGCAACTACATCAACGTGCTGCATCGGCGCGGTATCCCCTGTTACAGTGTCTCCGCCATCTTCCGCCCCGACCAAATCTTCTTCCGCCCCTACGGTCGCTCCTATGCCCGAGTGCTGAAGAATCTGACCCACCTCTACGTCCAAAACGAAACGTCGCGCGAACTCCTTGCCAAAATCGGAGTGACGGCGGTCAGCGTCGTGGGAGACACCCGCTTCGACCGTGTCATCGACATTCGTCGCGCAGCCCGTCCCCTGCCGCTGGTGGAACGCTTCGCCGGATGCTGGAAGGTGGTGGTTGCAGGAAGCAGTTGGCAACCCGACGAAGACATTCTGATTGACTATTTCAACAACCATTCCAATCTGAAACTTGTCCTCGCGCCACACGTCGTCAGCGAAGAACATCTGCGCCAAATCGAACAGAAACTCCGCCGACCCGCCGTGCGCTACTCTGCCGCTAACTCCAAATCCGTCGCCGAGGTCGATTGTCTCATCATTGACTGCTACGGCCTCCTCTCCTCCATCTATCGCTATGCCACCGTTGCCTACGTCGGCGGAGGCTTCGGCGTCGGCATTCACAACGTGCCGGAAGCAGCGGTCTATGGCGTGCCCGTCATCATCGGTCCCCACAACGGCAAGTTCCGCGAGGCACGCGATTTGATTGCCTGCGGCGGATGCTACGAAATCAAGTCGCCCGCAGACTTCCCGCCCCTCATGGACCGCTTCCTTGCGGACAAAGAATTCCTTGCCAACGCCGGAAAGGCGGCAGGAAACTACATCACCTCTAACTCCGGAGCCACCGACCAAATCATCTCATGAAAGTCCTTCATCTCAACACCTCCGCTTCTGTGGGCGGAGCCGCCATTGCTGCCCGGCGACTGGTTCAAAGTCTTCAGCGTTTGGGCGTGGACGCCACGCTGCTCTGTCGCGATGTCGCTCCGGAGGCTGCCGATGCCGGAGTGAAGGCACTTCCTCCCTCCTTGCTCCATCGCCTCCGCTTTGTGGCAGAAAGAGCAGAAATCTACGTTCGCAACGGATTCACCCGTGAGGGCCTCTTTGCCATCGACCTCGGACGTTTCGGACAGGACGTCACGAAACTCCCCGTTTTCCGCGAAGCAGACCTCATCCACCTCCATTGGGTCAACCAAGCCATGCTTTCACTGAGCGACATCCGACGCATCCTCCGGAGCGGGAAACCTGTCGTGTGGACCATGCACGACATGTGGCCCTTTGTCGGACTCTGCCATCACACTGCCGACTGCGAACGCTGGAAAAATGGCTGCGGAAAATGTCCGCTGCTTCGGAAACCCTCACCCGGAGACCTCTCCGCGCAGACCTACCATCGAAAGGAGAAGGCGTACGGACTCTCACACTTCCATCTCGTCGGATGCAGCAAATGGCTCGCAGACCTCGCCGCCGAGGCGCCGCTGCTGAAACACGCTGAAATCTCCTCCATTCCTAACCCCATTGATACGGACTTCTACTCCCCCGTGGAGAACGCCGAAGAACTCAAGGAGCAACTCGGCATTCCCGCCGACAAGAAGGTGTTGCTCTTCACCGCCTTCAAAGTCTCCGACCCGAAGAAGGGCGTGGACTATCTCATGGAAGCCTTGACGCATCTCCACGAGCAACATCCCGATTTCACGGAGAGTCTCGTGCTCGTGCTGGCGGGAAAAGGTTGCGAAGAAGTGAAGGACGCCTTCCCCGTGCAGACCGTCCCCATGGGCTACGTCACCGAGCCGGAGCGAATGCGCGACCTCTATCGTTGCGCCGACCTGCTGCTCATGCCCTCACTCATGGATAACCTGCCCAACACGATTGTCGAAGCCATGGCGTGCGGCGTTCCCTGCGTCGGCTTCCGCGTCGGAGGCATCACGCAGATGATTGACATGGACATCAACGGCTATCTCGCCGACTATTGCGACAGCCTTGACTTTGCCAAAGGCATCCTCACCACCCTCAACTCGCCGAGTTATCCCGCCATGTCGCGAAACGCCCGCTCCAAAAGCGTCAGTTGCTATTCCGAAAAAACGGTCGCCGAGCGATATCTCGCACTCTACCGCCAACTGCTCAAGGGAAGTCTTGAAAATTAGGCTGCCAAAACCTAAAGCGC
>SAMEA3663013__coassemble_1395_pt1 | contig 9423 bp, 5 predicted proteins | sample SAMEA3663013__metabat2_low_PE_001 | metagenome-assembled genome bin SAMEA3663013 (sample SAMEA3663013) | pig gut metagenome | biome: pig gut; feature: pig-associated habitat; material: faeces | place: France | collected 2012
TTTGACTCTTAGTCTCTTTGACTCTTAGTCTCTTTGACTCTTAGTCTCTTTGACTCTTAGTTCCCATGTAGGGTTCAGTGCAGGGTTTGTGTAGGATTTTCGACTTAAACCATACACAGTGCAACGCACGGAGAATCAGCGAGATATGAAAAGAATGTGGGGCTTTGTGTAGGGTTTGCAGAGTTTTCTGTTCCCTTTATTTATGTATGTAGATGCTGCGTGCCGGTGCATTTCCTTCACGACGTGTTTCAGTGGTGAGTCGTTACGTCCGCAGTTTTCTTCGCACTGTTATTCCGCAGCCTTCTTCGTCTTGTTATTCCGCAGTCTTTTTGCACTGTTATTCCGCAGTTCTCTTCGCACTGTTATTCCGTCATCTTCCGCAGAGTTTTCGGTAGTTGCAGTACTTACAGTTTCTTTCGTTCAAGGTAGGTTGGAAGGGGATGTCAGGGTTGAGGATTTCTTCAAAGAGCGCACGCAGGTTTGCCTCCACCTCCGTTGCGATGCTTCGGAAGTCTCGGAGTGTTTCTTTCGCGATGTTGAGGTAAGGGTTATAGTCTTTTGCTGCAGCGCGGTGGATGAAGAAGAGTGCCGGCATGAGCGGTCGTGCAACATATTTTTCTGCGTCTTTGCATCCGAGGAGCATGTAGGCGTAGAGGCAGGTTTGTAGGGTATAGTGCGGGTGCGGGTGTCCCTCCTCGTCAAATTGGAAGAGCGCTTCCACGTCCGCTGCTTTTTCGACGTGCCCCCCTGTTTTGTAGTCCACGATGCGCCATACCATTTCGTTGTGTCCTTCAATTTGCGCCAGGTCGAGTCGGTCAATGATACCGTTGAGCGTGATGGTTTTCTCCGCTCCTTTGACGCAGATCGTGATATTTCGCTCCACCTTTTTTTCCGCCTCGCAGACTGTGAAACTCGTGGCGGGCAGTTCGGCAGGCGTTTGTCCGGCTTCGTAGGCGAGGAGTCGTTCCAGGTATCGCATGACCGCTTCGTGAGCAAGAGGCGGTGCGGCGATGTTTTCAGTGTGGAACGCTTCTTCGACGAGTTCTCGGAGTCGTTTTTTGTCTTTGGCAAGAGGTGCTAAGTTTGTGGGTGTGAGGGGTTTGCCGAGTAAGGGTTGGTAGAAGAGTTCCGCTGCTTTGTGGCAGACCGTTCCGAAGTCTTGAGGCAGGATGACGGCATCGGCGGGCGTTGTGTCCGGTAGTTTGCAGACATAGTGAAAGTAGAAGGAGAGCGGGCATCGCAGATAGGTGTTGATGGCAGAGGGCGACAATCTCTCCAATTTCATGTCTTTTGGTTTCTCTCCTTCTTCCAAGATGCGGTGTTTCGGAAGCGGGTGTGCTTCGAGGGTGAGTCGGCTGATGGGGTGTGGGCTCTCCACGCAGAGTGCGCGAACGAAGCGGCTCATTTCTCCTCGGTTCATGCCGGAGGTGGAGGAGTCAAAGACAATCTCCACGTCGGGGCAGCGTTGCAGGAGGCGGTGGAAGTAGTAGGAAAAGACTGCGGTGGTGAGGTCCGCCGTTGTCAGTCCGTAGCGTTTTCTGAGGAGTCTGGGAATGAAAGAGTTCTGTGCGTCCTCCGTGGGTAGTTTCCCCTCGTTGACGGAAAGGAGGATGAGGTGTTCGAAGTCCAGGCATCTCGATTCGAGCACCCCCATGAGTTGCAAGCCCGAGAGTGGTTCTCCGTGGAAAGGCACAGTCAGCGTTCTCAGCACTGTCAGGAGCAGTCGTCCTTTCATTTTTTCGTCGCCGAGGGGCAAGTTTCCCTCTTCTTCCATCGCCATCAGGTGGGCGACGGTGGTGAGGCAGCGATAGGTCGATTCGCAGCGCAGATTCTCCAACCAAGTTTTGCCGGCGTCCGTGGTTTCGGAAGTGGTTTTGTTTTCTGCAGTATTTGTGTTTTCTTCGTTGTCCTCTTCGTTGTCCTCGTTTTGACGAATCATTTCTTTTTGCAGGGCTTGGTATATTTCCGCCAGTGAACAGCCGTTTTCCACCATGCGTGTGGCGAGGTCGAACGCCGGTGTCTGACTCAGCGGGAAACCCTTTGTCACGTTCACCTCCTTCACCTGAGCGGGTAGGGTGTTGAGCATGGGTTGCAGGAGAGTTTCGTCGCAGAGTACGATGGCTGTTTTTCTTGCCTGCTCCGGCGCGAAGTGTTGTCGGTCTTTCAGCCAGAGCGCGGCGTGGTGCGCTTGTGCCACGCTTCCCGGTGCATCGACGATGGTGATGTGGCGCGCCGGTTCGGGGTTGCAGAAATTGTGGAAGCAGTCTTCGGGCAGTGCAGACGGATTTTGGGCGAGGTTTCGTCTCATGAAAAGTCCCGCTTCGTGAGCCTCGTCCTGCACGTAGGAATCGTCGTAGTCCCAGTAGAAGAGCACGTAGTCCTTCCATCCTTGTTTCTCCCCGTGTGCTTTGAGTGCGTCGAAGAGCGTTTGTGTGGCTCGGTCGATGACGTTGAGTCCGACGAAGGCGATGTGTCGGATGGTTTGTGGTGGTTCGAGTGTTCCGTTCTTCAGTTGTTCCGCCACGTCGCGATAGAGTTGTCCCTCGTATGCCAGCCCCTCCGCCGCGAGTTCCGAGCGCAGGGCTTCGTAGAGCGGGAGGAGGTTCTGCCAGAGTGCGGCATAGCGTTCGCGGAGCACCGATTTCCCCTTTTCGAAATCCGCGAAGAAACGTCGCAGTTCCTCTCGCTGTTCGGGAGTGAGGAAACTGTCGTCCACGAGTTCCTCCAGTTCTTTGAGGTCTCCGAAGACCTTGCTTGCCGGCGCCATGTTTTTGTCCACGTCGTCAAAGTCAGAGAGGATGCGTTGTCCCCAGCCATAGAAAAGTTCCGGCGCGAGTGTGCTGTCGGTCAGGCGAACGTAGTGGGCGTAGAGTCGGAAGACCGTCTCAATCGGGTCTGCGACACGCAGCGTCGAGAGCGAGCGGAAGAACTCCGCGATGGTGAGGTAGCGCGGTGTCCAAATGGGGCGGTCGGCTGCGAGGCTCTCGTTGAGGAAGAGGGCGGGGCGTTTTCCGGGAAAGATGACGAGCGTGTGGCTGAAATCGTGTCCGATTCGTCGTTTCAGGTCTTCGGCGACCAAAGAAAGGAAAGAGTTCATGGGGACTATGTAAGAGCGTGAGGCGTATATATAATAAGGAGTCCTATATGTGTACCTAAAGAGTCCTATATATAATAAGGTATATGATGATTTGGAGGGTTCAGACGGCGCGGAGTTCGTCGTGGAGTACATACCAGACGAAGCCGCTGACTTTTTCGTATCCCATTCGTCGCAGGAGTTCGACGTATTGGGCGACTTGGCGTCGGTGCGCTTCGGTGGGACGTGCGAATTTGTAGTCCACCACCACCGCTTCTTTCTCTTTCACCATGACGCGGTCGGGTCGTCTTGACACGGGTCTCCCCGCAGCGTCTCGGAAGAGGATGGCGCACTCGTTGTAGAGTTCGTAGGTTCCGTCGAACCACTTTCGTGCGTGGGGTGCGGCGATGCGTTTGGCGAGCAGTTTTTGAATGTGGTCTGCCTCGGAGCGCCGTGCGAAGAGTCCCTCGTCGCGGGCTGCGCGAACCGCTTTTTCCAAGTCATCGGCGGTGCGCACATTTTCCAAGATTCGGTGGCACGCCGCACCGAAAGCCATGTCGTTGGCGGGCGACTCTCCATCGCCGTTCTCGGCGGCACCTTTGAGGTTCTCGGCAAAAGTGCGCGCAGCGTTTGACTGCAGCAACGTCACTTGCGGCGCTTTGGGTTGCAGCGCTACCGGCAGGACCGGGAGACTGTTCTCGCCAAAGGGGTTGGCGGACTGCTCCTTCGTTTTTTCTTCCCATTTGACCGGTTCGCCGCTGAGGAAACAAAGAATCGGTTCGGGTGTTTTCTGTTCTTCTTCGTTGTCGGTGGTGTTGTCATCTTCTTCGGTGGCTTCCTCTTCGCAGCACTCAAAGATGTTTTCCAGTTCCACCTGCTCCAGCCCTGTTTCGGGAAGAACTTCCGCCATCAGCGTCGCCATGTCCCCCCCTTTTTTCCTCGGTGTCCCCCAGATGCAGAGGTGTGCCACGGCACGAGTGAATGCCACGTAGAGCAGGTTCAGGTTGTCGATGTGTTGCTGTGCGATTTCAGTCAGATAGTCCTCCGCATAAATCGAAGCGGTGACCGTCTTGGAGGCGTAAGTTCCAACCGGCACTGAGGGCAGTTGGTTGAAGGGCGAGAGTTCTTTCGGCGGTGTGCACCAAAGCACGTCCTCAGGGCGTCGCGTCTCCATTGCCCAATCCGCGAAGGGCATGAAAACCGTGTGGAACTGCAGACCTTTTGACTTGTGTATGGTGCAGATGCGAACGGCGTCACTGTTCTCCGTGTTGCTCGGGACAGATTTTGAAGCGAGGTTTTCGTCGCACCAGGCGCAAAAGCGGGTGATGTCCGAGGAATGCTCGCAAAGGAATTCCAGGACTTGGTCAAAGAAGGCAAACAGATAGGCAGACTGACCGTGCGCCGCCCGCTCCGGTGTGTCTTCGCTGAGTCCGAAGCGTTCGGCAAGGTTGGAACACAGTTCAAAGAGCGGCATGTCCTTGAGCGATTCGTCAGCCAGTTCCGACAGGTCGTGAGAGGGGAGAAGCAGAAGTTCGCATTGCCGATTGAAGACCGCCTGCTGCAGCGCGCGCTCCTCGTTTGCCATCCATTTCAGTGCCGCGACGAGCATCAAGACGGCAGGGGAGGAGAGGAGGTGATAGGCTTCATCCGAAGAAATCGGTACGTCGGGGTGATGAACCGAAAAGTGAGAGGCGACGAATGCCGCTTCGTTGTTGTAGCGCACGAGGATGCCCATCTTGCCGTAGGGGACACCTTGATTTTCATGAAGGTCAGTCATGAAGGCATGAAGATGCTCCAGCACTGCCTCGCTGCTCATCGATGAGGGCGGCAGACACACGCTGACGAGTCCGCCGTTGCGTCCACTGCGTGGTTCCTGCACGACGTCGGCATAGAGTTTCGCCATGTTCAAAGGCTTCGTCGCGCCGCTCTTCTTCCACTGCTCGTCCAAATGGGCAGCAGCCAGTTGAAAGAAGACATTGTTGAAATCCACCACGTTCGGCAGACTGCGGAAGTTCGTGTCGCAGGGCATTTCGCCCTCCTTGGCGGGAGCGTCCAAGGACTGACCTTTCGTGTTGAAGACCGCGGCGGGAGGCTTCGAGTTCGGACCGAGGGCAGAGAGAATGTTCCAACTGCCGCCGCGCCAGCGATAGATGCTCTGTTTGATGTCGCCGACCACCACGCATTTCTGCCCGCTTGCCACCAACTCGTCAAGCAACATTCGGAAGTTGTCCCACTGCATTTGCGAGGTGTCTTGAAATTCGTCAATCATGACGTGGCGCAGGGTGGTTCCAATGCGCTCATAGATGAACGAGGCGTCACTCCCCTTCACCATGTTTCCGAGCAAAACGGGCGTTTTGGCAAGCATGAAATGTCCGGCGGTACGGTTGGCGGCTTCGACCTCGGCATCCACGTGGGTCAGCAGGGTCAGCGGCGAGAGCAACTGCAGCGTGAGCCGAATGCTCGTCAGCGTCAGTGCTGCGTTCCTTCGTCTCTGTTCCAGTCCGCCAAGTTTTTCGGAAACCGTTTCGGCGGCGGTGAGCATGTCCCCATTCTTCGCATCCGCTTTCTTCACCAGCGTCGAGGAGTCCTCCATGTTTTTCAAGAGCGTGGCGGAAGGTTCGGTGATGAAGTCGCCGTCGGCGATTTTTGAAGCGTATGTCATCAGCGACTTTCCGCGCGAGAAGGCGGTGTAGTCGAACGGCAGTTCTTGCAGCATCTTTTGAAAAGCCAGTGCCTCTTGGTGCAGTTTCTCGGTCTCTTCCTTCTCTGCCGCGCGGAGGCATCGTCGCAGGTCGTTCATTTTCTGTGGGTCGTCCGTCACTTTTCGAATTTCACGTTCGTGGCGGAGGTAGGTGTCTCGGAAGAGGTTTGAGCCGGCGAAGGATTTGAGCGATTTAGAAATGTTCCACCCCTGTTCGTCCTCGATGTGCTCTTCCATGTAAGCCACCAGGCTCTCCATCAGTTTTTTCTCGTCTGCGCATCCCTTCTCCGGGTTTGTCTGGGCGAGGAGTTTGTCCACTGCCTTCGCAATGATTTCCTTGTCGGCGAGGTCAATCCGGAAGCCGCGCATGAGTCCGAGTTCGTAACTCATGTTTGCCAGCACCGCTTGAAAGAAGGCATCAATGGTTTGAACCCGGAAGTTGTCGTAGTCGTGGAGAATCGCTTTGAGCAGCGCTTCGGCTCGTGCGGCGAGTAGGCTCGGGGCAAGTCCTGTTTCGTGGGCGAGTGAAGCCGCAAAGTTCAGGTCGCCCGTGCCGCGGGCGAGGTCAAAGAGATAGGCAAGGATTCTGTCTTTCATCTCTCCCGTTGCCTTGTTGGTGAAGGTGACGGCAAGGATGTGTCGGAACTCGCCGGGATCTTCGCTTCCGAGAGCGGCGGTGAGGTATTCGAGCGCGAGGCGATAGGTTTTTCCGGAGCCGGCAGAGGCTTTATAGACGTGTAGCATAGATTGATTGCAAGTTCGTTGTGCGGGAACGTTGCCCCAGTGTGGTGCACGCGTCAAGACGTGTGGGCAACGCGGTGACAAATTTACACATATCTTTTTTTTCGCAATGAAGACAAAAGAAAGGCTTTGCGTTTCATTCCTTCTCAAAAAAGGCGCATTTCTGTCAAGTTCGGTGCGCAAAAACGCCGGTTGATTCACTCATCTGCTTGAAATACAACAAAAAAACGTGATTTTATTTCTCGGTGTTTGCCAAAATGAACTAATTTTGCAGTGCGTTTCAGAGAGTTGCGAAAGAAACTCCCGGAAAGAGAATCCGGAAACGCGTCCCTCAAAAGATTATATTTTTAATATTTCCTTCATTTATTAACCAATTCAAAACTAATTATGTTTGAAGAAAAGACCGGTGCATTTGCCGGAAAGATTTGGGAAGCCCTCAACGAAGGCGGCAAACTCACAGGCAAAGAATTGAAAAAAGCTGCAAAACTTCGCACTGACAAAGAACTCTATCTCGGCTTGGGATGGTTGCTCCGCGAAGGTAAACTCGTGATTGAAGAAGTTGAAAAGGACATCGAGGTAGCTCTCGCCTAATCCTTCTCCGACACAAACCCAAAATGAATTTTCACCGACTTACATATAATAATGTGTAGGTCGGTTTCGTTAAAAGTAGCGAGTGAGGTTCACTTTTCCTTTTGAAGTGACTTCGCTCGCTGCTTTTTTCCAAACTTCTTTCTGTCAGTTTTTCTTCATGACGGACACGACTTTCAAAGACGGCATCTCGGTGCTCATTCCGGTCTATAACTACGACTGCTCCGCCTACGTTCGCGGACTCTCCGAGCAACTCCGCGCCCTCTCGGAGGAAGAGGGTGGGGTGGAGCATGAGATTCTGCTTTTTGACGATGCTTCCACCGATGTCGTGACGCTCCAAGCCAACCGCTCGCTGAACAGCGTCCCCGGCGTCCGAGTGTTTGAAGGAGAGAAAAACATTGGCAGAGCCCTCGCACTGAACTTCCTGCTTGACCAAGCGCGCCATCGCTTCGTCCTCATCACCGATGCCGACGCTGCGCTCATCAGCCCCCGCTTCCTGGCGACCTATTGGCAGCGGCGCGCCGAAGCGTCCGTCCTGGTCGGCGGGCTGACCTCCGCCGTTCCCAAACAGCGGGGACACGAACTTCGCTTTCGCTACGAACAACATGCCGAACTGCAACGTCGGCGACGTGCCGCGCAGAGTCAGAAGAGTGAGCCGGGCGATGCCTATCACCACTTTTCGACTTTCAACGTCTGGCTGGACCGTCGCGCCGTTGCTTCCCCGCGTTTTGACGAACGATGTGAGGAGTATGGCTATGAAGACACGCTCTTCGGTCTCACGCTCCGCGAGCAGGGCATTTCGGCGCGCATCATCAATAACCCTTTGGGGCATCTCGGCATTGACAGCAACGAAAGTTTCCTCGCCAAAACTGAAGCCTCGCTCCGCACCCTCTCCCGCCTGACAGGCATCATGCAAGACACAGCAGGCACCTCGCGCCTCTGGCAAAGCCTCCGGCGCATCGGACTTTCCGGGCTCGTGGCACACCTTTTCCGTCTGTCGCAACCCCTTTTGCGCAGACAACTCCTCAGCCGACACCCCTCGCTTTGGCTTTTCCAACTTTACAAATTGGGCTACTATGCCGTGCTCATGAAGTGCCAAAGACAAGACAAAAAGCAAAATTAAAAGCATTTAAACTTTGCTCTTTGAACGCGACACCGTAACTTTGCCGTGTAGAACCAAACTAATAGCAACGCTTACACTAATTTCTTAAATAAAACAATTACCATGAGTAAGAAAATTCTTGTGACCGGCGGAACCGGTTTTATCGGTTCTCACACAACTGTCGAACTGCAGAATGCAGGCTATGAGGTAGTGATTGTGGACAACCTTTCCAACTCAAAAGCAGACGTGGTGGATGGCATCGAAAAGATTACGGGCATTCGTCCCGCCTTTGAAGAAGTCGATTGCTGCGACCTCCCCGCTCTGGATGGTGTCTTCAAGAAATACCCCGGCATTCAGGGCATCATCCACTTCGCTGCCTCTAAGGCTGTCGGCGAGAGCGTGGAGAAACCGTTGATGTACTATGAAAACAACATCGTTTCTCTCATCAACCTCCTCAAACTCATGCCCGAGTATGGCGTGAAAGGAATCATCTTCTCTTCTTCCTGCACCGTCTATGGTCAGCCCGACCCCGAGAATCTCCCCGTCACCGAGGAAGCTCCCATCAAGAAGGCAGAAAGCCCCTACGGCAACACCAAGCAAATCAACGAAGAAATCGTACAGGACTTCGTTCACAGCGGTGCCCCCATCAGCGCCATCCTGCTCCGCTACTTCAATCCCATCGGCTCTCACCCCTCCGGCATCATCGGCGAAATGCCCAACGGAGTGCCCGCAAACCTCATCCCCTATCTCACGCAGACTGCCATCGGCATCCGTCCCTGCCTCAAGGTGTTCGGTGACGACTATGACACGCCCGACGGCTCTTGCATCCGCGACTACATCTACGTGCTCGACCTCGCAAAGGCTCACGTGGCTGCCATGGCACGCATCCTCGAAGGAAAGAATGCTGACCCCGTCGAAATCTACAACGTCGGCACGGGCAAGGGTGTCAGCGTGCTGGAACTCATCAACACGTTTGAAAAGTGCACCGGTGTGAAACTGAACTACGAAATTGCTCCCCGTCGTGAAGGCGACATCGAAAAAGTTTGGGGCAACGTGGATAAAGCCAACAAGGTGCTCGGCTGGAAAGCAGTTCACACGCTCGAAGAATCCCTCTCCTCTGCTTGGAACTGGCAGAAGAAGTTGCGTGAACGCGGCATCATGTGATTTGTAAACTTCGTCCTGAGGGTGTGTCAAAATGCACATTTGGGCTTCACCCTC
>SAMEA3663013__coassemble_1440_pt1 | contig 9180 bp, 9 predicted proteins | sample SAMEA3663013__metabat2_low_PE_001 | metagenome-assembled genome bin SAMEA3663013 (sample SAMEA3663013) | pig gut metagenome | biome: pig gut; feature: pig-associated habitat; material: faeces | place: France | collected 2012
GCAAGACCTTGCGCACGACTTTCTCGTTCAGTTGATGCCCGCCCTCAAAACGTGTCGCGTGGGGATAGTGCTTGAGAAAGGTTTGGCAGGCATTCATGGGATTGACGGTCGTGTCGTCCATGCCGAAGAGTCCAAAGCAGAGTTTTTTGTCGGCTTCGGTGATGCCATCAAACTGACGGCGTTCCATGGCGCGGAAGTGTTGCAAAATTTCGTGCGTCACCTTGAATTCTTTCTCATGATTCTTTCTCCCGTTCAACCATTTGAACGTGCCGGTGTGAAGCACCTTGCTCAGCGAACTCATTTGAAAGGCGGGATTTACGCAGATGCGCAACACACCTCTCATTTGCTGGGCATACATTCCTCCCATGCTCGTGCCGATGATGATGTCCGGTTGTTCTTTCTTCACCAATTCGGTCAGAAAAGGCAAGGCTTCGTCAGGGTCCAACGGAATGTCGGGCGCAATGACCTCGCCCGAAGGAAAAAGTTTTGCCAGCAACTGCGCTGTGCCACTCGCTCCGCTGGAGGCGAAGCCGTGAAAATAGACTAACTTCATCTTTAGTTTGTGTTTTTAGAATCTTCTCTGATTGCTTAAAATCTTCTTTGACTGCTTAGAATCTTCTCTGATTGCTTAAAATCTTCTTTGATTGCTTAGAATCTTATGAAATATTTTATAGTAGTACTTACCATTTGCTCTCTGCTTTTCGGCGCATGCGTTGAGGTGCGTGCCGGCGTGCCCTGGCTTCCCGAGGCTCGGCGTTTTGTGCCGGCAGACAGTGTGCACGTTTGGAACTATTCTGCACCGGACATTCGGCAGTTGGCACTGCGTGCCTTTCCCGAAGCAAAAGGTAGCCTTTTGAGCGCGGACGCCAAGTTTTGGGAACAGCGCGAGGACATTGCCCAATGGGCAGCAACGCTCATCAGTCATGGTAACTGTGTGGGCGGCGGCGATGATTTGTTTTCCGCTTCGCAAGGTGTTCCGGCAATGATGCAGACCGGAGCCTGCGCCATGATGTGGCTGATGACGGGGCGGAGCGAGTATGCGGACTTCATGGAGCGTGCGATTTTCAATGCGGCGTGGCACGCAGCCACTGACACACTCCTCTCAGCAGATGTCTCCGACCGTCGCGCCGCAGCCGAGACGCTGCTCGCCATGCCCGCGACGATGTATGGCGTTTGCGGAGATTCCCTGTTTGTGAACTACTATACCAACGCGACTTCTCGCATCCCTGTTGGCGAGGGCAGTGCTTTCACGCTTGACCTCATCACGCAGATGCCGATTTCCGGCGTCGTCAAATTCCGTTTTTCGCAACTTCCCGCGGAAGGTCGTTTCCTCGCGCTTCACCTTCGTTTGCCTGATTGGACAGGCTGCAGCGGTGCAAATTCCGTCTATCACTATGAGGGCAACGAGCACGCAACGCTTCCCGCCATCTTTGTGAACGGACATGAACTCCTGCCGAAAATGTTTCGGGTGGACGAGAAAGGATACGTCATCATTGAAAAAACATGGTTCAACATGGACGAGGTATATTTTCAAATCCCCCTGCCCATGCTTCAAGTCACTTCGTTCCGCCCGGAGGAAACGGGGCGGAGTTTTCTGCAGCGCGGTCCGCTGGTTTATGTGCTGCCCGAGGAAGCAAAAGGATTCTGTTTCACCTCCGCGTCAGAAACGAGCATCGTTTCAATCGATGAAGCAGGACTGCCGGTGCTTTCGGTGAAACTTTTTCTCGGCGAGACAGGCGGCAGAAACGAAGAGAGTGGCAGTAAGGTTTTCACCGCCACTCCCTACGCCAACGCCACAAAGGGCTCGGTCCTTTTCCACAAGTAGCAGACGCCTATATAATATATATGGTGTGCGTACTTACTGATACAGGCTTCGCGCTCACAAACTTTCCAGCAGTCGTTTCATCACAACCGTGGCAGAGATTTCTCGGTTGGCAGCCTCGGGAATGACCAAAGAACGCGGTGACTCAATCACATCGTCCGTGACGATGACGTTTCGGCGCACGGGCAGGCAGTGCATGAACGCGGCATCGTTTGTCAAACTCATTTTTTCAGAATCAACCGTCCAGTCGGCGTCTTTGGAAATGACCTTTCCGTAGTCCTCCGGTCGAGTCACGCCGGGGCAGCTCCAGTTTTTCGCATAGATGAAGTCAGCATTCTCAAATGCTTTTCTTTGGTCATATTCCACGCGAGCGTCACCCACGAAGAGCGGGTCAAGTTCATAGCCCTCGGGATGCGTGACGACCAAATCCACGTCTGCCGCTCTCATCCACTCGGCAAAACTGTTGGGAACTGCTTGCGGCAGCGCGCGAGGGTGGGGGGCCCACGTCAGCACGACCTTCGGGCGTGCTTGGCGTTTGTGCTCTTCAATCGTGATGAGGTCTGCGAACGCCTGAAGAGGATGGGCGGTCGCGCTTTCCATGGAGAAAACGGGGCGACCGCTGTGGAGGATGAACTGCGTCAGCACATTCTCGCTGTAGTCCGCCGCTCTGTCGGTCAGACCTGCAAAGGAACGAACACCGATGAGGTCACAATATTGCGCCATGACCGGGATGGCTTCAAGAAGATGCTCACTCTTGTCGCCGTCCATGATGACTCCGCGTTCGGTCTCCAACTTCCAGGCTCCCTGGTTGACGTCCAAGACCACAACGTCCAAGCCCAAGTTGCGCGCGGCTTTTTGCGTGGAGAGACGGGTGCGGAGAGAATTGTTGAAGAAGATGAGCAAAGCCGTTTTGTGTTTTCCAAGATGTTCAAAAGCATAGCGGTCTTTTTTGATTTCCGCTGCTTCTTGCAAAGCCAAGTCAAGTTGTCCGAGGTCGGAGGCGTGAAGGAAAGTTCTCATGTTTGGATGGTGCTAAGTTTATGTTTTGTTTGCGCTTCGGCTTTCTCCCTTAGTTGGGAAAGTAGTGACGAAAAGACGGCGAAACCTCGCCGTTGTGCCTGCAAATGTACGCATTTCTGAAAAACACATCGCTTTCTCCTTGGGCAATGCTTTCTTTAATTGTAATTTTGCTCCCGTCTCTCGCGGTTTCCTCCCGTTCCCTTTTTGAGAGAAGTCATTCACGAACCCTTTCATTTTCATTCTTTCCCATCATGAAAAAGTTCATTCTCCTCGTCGCCGCAGTCATGCTGACCACGAGCACCGCCTGCACAAAGAAAGTTTCTTCCCGTGACCGCCAAGCGACTGTCTCGGAATCCACCACTGCTGCCGCACAGCAAGCGTCCGCCGTTCCGTCGGTCGTCAAGTCACTCCCGACAAGCCTGACTGGCAAGGAAATCCTCCCCGCCTTGGCAAAAAACTATCCCGGCAAAGTCGTCCTGATTGATTTCTGGGCGACATGGTGCGGTCCCTGCCGAATGGCGATGAAGACCATTGACGAAATCAAACCTCAACTTCAGGAAAAAGGTTGCGTCTTTGTCTATATCACCGGCGAAATCTCTCCCATGGAGGACTGGACACCGATGATTCAAGAAATTTCTGGAGACCACTATCGTCTCACTGATGCCCAGTGGGATGCACTTGGCCAGGAGTTGAACATCCCCGGCATTCCTTCCTATCTTATTCTCGGAAAAGACGGAAAGCGCGCTTGGGACAACATGAGCGAAGGAGGCTATCCCGGCAGTGAACGCTTGCAAAACGAAATCGAAACGGCACTCACAAAATAGGGAACTGCCGACACGTTCATCTCTTCATTCTCCTTCAATCCAGAGAAATTATGCAGAAGACAAAGGTCATGGTCGCCATGTCGGGCGGAACGGATAGTTCCGCCGTGTGCCGCATGCTACAAGAACAAGGTCATGAGGTCGTGGGCTTGACCATGCGTGTCTTTGATTTGCCCCGACAGTTCCCCGCGGCGACTCTGGCGGGATTGGACGAAACCGTGTTGCAGTCCGGTTCTCTTCCGGGTGAGCCGGATTTTCTCCTCGCAGCACGCCGCTTGGCTGAGCGACTCCAAATCCGCCACATCACGGTGGATGTCAGGGAGGAGTTTCGCCGCGATGTCGTGACATATTTTCTGCAAGAATATCTGGCGGGTAGAACGCCGAATCCCTGCGTACATTGCAACCGACGCTTCAAATTTCGCCTGCTGGAGGAGTGGGCAAACCGAGAGGGATGTGAACTGATGGCGACGGGACACTATGTCCGAACAGAAACCGACGCAGCGGGGCGCACCTTCCTGCTTCGTGGCATTGACCCGACAAAGGATCAAAGTTATTTCCTCTGGCGACTTCCTTCCTCCCTGCTTTCGCGCTGTCTGTTCCCGCTTGGCGGGATGAAGAAAACGGAAGTCAGAGCCTGGCTTCGCGAACGTGACATGACGACGGAGGCTTCGCGGAAGGATTCCATGGAAACCTGTTTCGTCGAAGGAGACTATCGCGACTTTCTCCTGCACCATTGTCCCGAAGCCGCACAACGCGCCGGCGGACAATTCGTCAGTCGTGAGGGAAAGAAGTTGGGGACACATCGCGGAGTGCCGTTCTTCACCGTCGGACAGCGAAAAGGACTCGGCATAGCACTCGGAAAACCTGCTTACGTCGTGCGACTGAACGCAGAGAAAAACACGGTGGTTTTGGGAGATGCCGATGACCTTTTGACGCCCGCCTTTTTCGTCAAAGACTCCGTCTGCACGGACCCCTCACTCATTCTCTCCAACCCCAACCTCACGGTCCGCATCCGCTACCACAGCGAACCCATTGCCTGCAGCGTGGAAACGCTTCCTGACGGTCGTTGGCTCGTTCGCCCGAAAACTGCCGTCAGTGCAGTCACTCCGGGACAGAGCGCCGTGTTCTATGAAAAAGAACGTCTTCTCGGCGGCGCCGTCATTGACGACCCACGCGGCATCGGTCTCTATCTCTGAAGAGGGGAGGTAACCTGAGGACAGGCTGGTCAAAGGGCGTAATGCATACACATTATTATATATACGCTATTATTTATACGCTCTGAAATCTTTGAATAGTCCTCCTCGCCCCATGTTTCCGCCCCGTTTTTCTAATCTGTACCTTGGTCTCTTATAGATATGACACTACGTTTTTATTCTTTCCTCGCTTTTCTTCTTTTCAGCATAGTCTCCGCCTCTGCTGCCTCCGCCGCGAGCAGCGTCCGAGGTGGTGAAAACGAAAAGCGAACCTACATCAAACTTCCCAAGACCTATCGTTTTCGCATTTCTCTCACGGACAAGAAAAATTGCGGCTACAGCGTGAAACATCCCGAAAAGTTTCTCTCCCCTGCCTCTCTCGCCCGCCGAAAGCGTTTCGGGTTGAAAGTGGATTCCCACGACTTACCTCTGACGCAGACCTACGTTTCCGAGATTTGCCGAGAAGGCGTGCGGGAGGTGAATCGCAGCAAATGGAACAACTCTCTCGTCGTTGAGGTCTCCGACACGTCGCTCTTGTCCCGCATTCGGAATCTCCCGTTCGTGAAGGACGCAAACTTAGTTTGGATTTCACCGGACAGCATCTTGGCTCCGGTGGTAGGTCCCAACCGACTTGACTTGCTGAAGCCTACTGCCGAGGACACGCTTCTGGATTCCGTGCTGGCGACCATGCCAACACGCGACTTTGGCGCACGACAAAGCAGTATGATTGGTGCAGACACGCTCCACGCCCGCGGATTCACGGGCAAGGGCGTGACGATTGCCGTCATCGATGGCGGTTTCCTCAACGTGGATGTCATCCCCGGTCTGCAGCGCGCCAAGATTTTGGGAACGCGCAATTTTGTGCATCCCGATTTGAGTGTATATGCGACCGAAGAATCTCACGGCACGAACGTCCTTTCCTGCATTGCAGCGCGTGAGTCATCCCATCTGACGGGAACGGCACCCGATGCATCGTTCTATCTTTTTGTCAGCGAAGACGGATTGAGCGAACAGGCAGTCGAGGAGGATAACTGGTGCGCTGCAGTCGAGTATGCCGACAGCCTGGGTTGCGACATTGTGACCAGTTCTTTAGGCTACACGCAGTTTCAGCATGATTTCATGAACACGCCCTACGCTTCTCTTGACGGCAAGTCTCATCCCAACAGCCGCAGTGCTTCGCTCGCCGCTTCTCGTGGCATCGTGCTGCTCAACAGTGCCGGCAACAGCGGTGATGAACCTTGGAAAAAGATTGGCTTCCCTGCCGATGCAGACCACATTCTTGCCGTCGGCGCCGTGGACAGTCTGGGCGTGAACACGAACTTCAGTTCCGTGGGACACACAGCAGACGGACGCGTGAAACCGGACGTCATGGCGATGGGGCAGAAGTCGTTCGTGCTGTCTGCGCGTGGAAGGCTACGCACTGCCAACGGGACCTCCTTCTCCTGTCCCATTCTTTGTGGCGGCGTGGCTTGCTTGATGCAAGCGTGCCCCAAAGCGACGCCGGAGCAGATTGTCAATGCCGTCAAGATGAGCGGTAACAACGCTGCACATCCGGACAACATCTTTGGCTATGGCATTCCCTCTTTGCCGCGTGCCCTTGAGATGCTTCAAAAATAGAATTCCTTATTCTCATGACAGACCCTTTTGCACCGGACCTCACAGAAAGTCCTGAGGCGTTGGAGTTTTTGACGCTTGAAGACTTGAACCGAATGGTGAGCAACGTCCTTCATGACGCCTTCAGCACTCCCCTCTGGGTGTTGGCGGAAGTGAGCGAGGTGCGTGCCCACACAAACGGTTTTTGCTATTTGACTTTGGTGCAGAAGAAGGAACGCAGTCAGACACCGTGCGCTCGTGCCTCTGCGCTCATCATGCCTTTCACCTATCCGCTCTTGCGTTCCCGTTTCATCAGTCAGACCGGCACAGACCTCGCACCGGGAATGAAACTGTTGGCACAGGTCAAGGTTGAGTTCCACGTGAGTTTTGGCTATCAACTGCAAATCGTGGACATTGACCCCTCTTACACGCTGGGGGATGTCGCGCGGCGCCGCCGCGAAATCATTGCTGCCTTGGAAGCGGATGGTGTGATGGAACTGAACAAAAGCCTGTTCCTGCCCCGTCTTCTCAGCCGCATCGCCATCATATCAAGTCCGACCGCTGCGGGCTACGAAGACTTCCTCAACCAACTTTCTCATTCTCCCTTCGGCTTCCGAACCAAACTTTTTCCCGCCATCATGCAAGGGGAGCGGGTGGAGGAAAGCATTGTCGGGGCGCTCGATGCGATTGCCGCTGAGGCAGACGCTTGGGACGTGGTGGTCATCATCCGAGGCGGCGGCGCAACCAGTGATTTGTCCGGTTTTGATAGTTATGAACTTGCCTCGAACGTGGCACAGTTTCCGCTGCCTGTTTTGACCGGCATCGGTCACGAAAGGGTCATTGATTTGGTGGCACACACGCGTCTGAAGACACCGACCGCCGTGGCAGTGTTCCTCATTGACAGTCGTCGCCGCGAGGCAGATGCGTTGGAAGACCTGTGTCAGCGCTTGTTGAATCGTGCTCGTTTCCCGTTGGAACAGGCGAAAGGTCAGTTGGGGGCTTTGCGCCTGCGTCTTTCCAAAAGCGTCATGCCGCTCATGGTGGCTCACCACAACGCTTTGTGGCGTGCAAAGAACCTCACTCGCACCGTTGCGCGAGAGAACCTTCAGCATCGTGTTTCAGCCCTGCGGGACTGTGTTTCGGAACTCCGTTTCTCCGCCCGCTCCTGTTGTCAGAGAGAGGCGTCGCGTCTGCAGCGTTTGGAGCAGCGCCTTCTCCCGGCTGTTCGCCGCCGCTTGGAACATGAGCAAGAACGCCTTCGCCTCGCCGAGCGTCAAGTGGCGCTGGCAAGTCCGGAAAGGATGCTCAAACTGGGCTTCTCCATCACAACTTGCCGAGGAAAGGTCGTGCGTGAGGCATCCGAACTGATACCCGGCGACATCCTCGTCACCCATTTTGCACAAGGCACGGCGGAGAGCAGGGTGACGACAACGCAATCGCAACCCAATGAACTGAAGACTGACCGCGCCGAAGTCTGAACTAACCAAAGTATTCTTAAGTTTACTCCATATTATATATGTCCAAACAAGAACTGACCTACGAACAAGCCATGCAGCGCTTAGAGGAAATCACCGAAAGTTTTGAGCAAAACACGCTCGAACTGGACCAGATTTCTTCTCGGCTGGCGGAAGCGCAGAAATTGATTTCCTTCTGTCAGAAACGCATTCAACAAGTTGAACAAGACATTCAGACCATTTTGAAGGATGAGCAAGAATAAACTTTCCAAGTTCGCTGACATGGAGACCTACCCGCACGTTTTCCAACCCGCGGGTTCCCCCACCGATCCCACGCCTTTCCCTCTGTGCGGACGCTGGGGAAAAGATTTCTTTCACAACGACAATCCCATCGTTTTGGAACTGGGATGCGGTCGCGGCGAATACACCGTCGGACTCGCTCGCCTTTTTCCCGACAAGAATTTCATTGGCGTGGACATCAAGGGAGCGCGGATGTGGACAGGTGCAACGGAGTCTTTGCAGGCAGGAATGAAGAACGTGGCGTTTCTGCGCACCCACATCGAATTCATTTCCCGCTTTTTGCGCCGGGGGAGGTGGCGGAAATCTGGCTCACCTTCTCAGACCCGCAAATGAAGAAAGTGACAAAACGTCTGACTTCCACCTTTTTCCTCAACCGCTACCGAAACTTTCTTCGTCCCGGCGGACTCATTCATCTCAAAACCGACAGCCGTTTCCTCTTCACCTACACTTCGCTGATGATAGAGAAAAACCGCTTGCCGCTGGTCTTCCAAACCGACGACCTCTATCATACGCTTGCCGCTACGACTGACGAGGAAGTGAAAACCATCTTAGGCATTCAAACCTACTATGAGCAACAGTGGATTGCACGCGGCTTGACCATCAAATATCTCAAGTTCAACCTTCCCGCTGAAGGAGAACTTGTGGAACCCGATGTGGAAATTGAACTTGACGACTACCGAAGTTACAACCGCTCAAAACGCTCCGGACTTGAAAAGAGCAAATAATTAAACAGAAGAAAATCATTATGAATATATATCCGAAACTCATCACCGACGCTCTTGCCACTGTCCGCTATCCCGGCACGGGCAAGAATCTTGTGGAGGGCGGAATGGTCGAAGATGACCTTCGCATTGACGGCATGCACGTCAGTTTCTCTCTCCTTTTTGAAAAGAATCCCGACCCTTTCATGAAGTCGGTCGTCAAGGCGGCTGAGACGGCGATTCACACCTTCGTGTCGCCCGAAGTGAAAGTAGAAA
>SAMEA3663013__coassemble_1446_pt1 | contig 9144 bp, 6 predicted proteins | sample SAMEA3663013__metabat2_low_PE_001 | metagenome-assembled genome bin SAMEA3663013 (sample SAMEA3663013) | pig gut metagenome | biome: pig gut; feature: pig-associated habitat; material: faeces | place: France | collected 2012
CTCGGAGAATATCTTGCCGTCAGTGGCAGCGAGAGCAACATGATGACCAGCATCGTGGCGTTCTTCCTGCTTTGGATTATTGTTCCCATTGCGCTCGGCCTCGTCGCCAACATGCTCACCAAAGCCCTGAAAGGCATGGAACTCGGCATCCCCAACAGCATCCTTGGCATGCTCATCAGTGTGGCAAAGTTCCTGCTCCTCCTCAGTTGTGTCTTCAACGCCATGGATGCGCTTGGCATCATGAACGAAGAACGCACGAAAAACTCTCTCCTCTATCGTCCCGTCGCCGCCATCGTCTCGTCCTTCGTGCCCGAGGCTGTCGGAGAGGTGCTTCAAGAGGATAGCGACGCGGAGAAGAATGACACGGTTTGGGTCGATATGACCGAACGCCCCGCTAAGCCCTAATCACAGAAGGGATGTTCTATCAATCAGGTTGAGTTGATTTTTGATTTCAAAAAAACATGGCAGACAACGAAACAGCGAGATTTTTTGCCGAGAAGAAATATGAATACGGCTTCACGACCGACGTTCACACCGAAATCATTGAGAAAGGTTTGAACGAGGACGTCATTCGCCTCATTTCCTCCAAAAAGGGAGAACCGGAATGGCTTTTGGACTTTCGCCTCAAAGCCTTTCGGCATTGGCTGACGCTTGAAGCACCGACGTGGGGGCACGTGAATCTCCCGCCCATAGACTATCAGGCGATTTCCTACTACGCCGACCCGACGAAGAAGCAGCGCGACGAAGGAAAGAAGGAAATTGACCCGGAACTGATGAAGACTTTTGACAAACTCGGTATTCCTCTTGAAGAACGCATGCAACTCGCCGGCGTGGCGGTTGATGCCGTCATGGACTCCGTCAGCGTGAAGACCACTTTCAAAGAGAAACTGCAAGAGAAAGGCATCATCTTCTCCTCCATCAGCGAAGCCGTGCGCGAGAATCCGGAACTCGTTCGGAAATATCTCGGCACCGTCGTGCCGCCTGCCGACAACTTCTTCGCTGCCCTCAACTCCGCCGTCTTCTCCGACGGAAGTTTTGTCTATATTCCCAAAGGCGTGCGCTGCCCCATGGAACTCTCCACCTACTTCCGCATCAACGCTCGCAACACGGGACAGTTTGAACGCACGCTCATCGTCTGCGACGACGGAGGCTATGTCAGTTACCTCGAAGGTTGCACTGCCCCGATGCGCGACGAAAACCAACTCCACGCCGCCATCGTCGAAATCGTCGTGAACGAGGACGCCGAGGTGAAATACTCCACCGTCCAGAACTGGTATCCCGGCGACAAAGATGGAAAAGGTGGAGTCTATAACCTCGTCACCAAACGCGGGCAACTGCGCGGTCGCAATGCCCGTTTGTCTTGGACGCAGGTGGAAACCGGAAGTGCCATCACTTGGAAATATCCGTCCTGCGTCCTCATGGGCGACAATTCGCAGGCGGAGTTCTACAGCGTCGCCGTCACCAACAACCACCAGGAAGCAGACACCGGCACCAAGATGCTCCACCTCGGACGCAACACCCGCAGCACGATTATCTCAAAAGGCATCTCCGCAGGCCACAGTCAGAACTCCTATCGCGGACTGGTCAAAGTCGGTCCCAAGGCGGAGGGCGCGAGAAACTATTCCTCCTGCGACTCACTGCTGCTGGGCAGTCAATGCGGTGCCCACACTTTCCCCTACATCGACGTGGCAAATGACAACGCCACCGTGGAACATGAAGCCACGACTTCCAAGATTTCCGAAGACCAGTTGCTCTATTGCAACCAGCGTGGCATTCCGACCGAAGACGCTGTCGGTCTGATTGTCGGAGGCTATGCCCGCGAAGTCATCAACAAACTGCCCATGGAGTTTGCCGTGGAAGCACAGAAACTCCTCAGCGTGTCGCTGGAAGGCAGCGTGGGATGAGAACGAGGCTTCTCTCTCAAAATGCGTACAGGAGACTGTGTCAAAATTGGTGCAGCCTCTTTGTTTTATAATATATTGAAAACCCAAAAAATAAAGCCCTGACTTTCACAAGCCGGGGCTTTGTCATATCACAATAATTCTGAACTTTCAAGATAGAAGTTCAATGAGGCGATGCTCCTATCCCTTCCCTTTGTTGATGAGCAGGATGCCGGCGGTGGCGAGCGCCACGGCGACAATGTATTCCGGACGGAAGGGTTCGTGAAGGAAAATGCAGGAGGTGAGGGCTCCCGTCACAGGGATGAGGGAATTGTAGATGGCAATTTTGCCGACAGGATTGACGAGCAGCAACTGATTGTAGAGCACAAAAGAGATGGTGGAAATGGCAATCAATGCCAGCAGCACCCAAACGCCGGAGGGAGTGATGCTCGGCAGCGTGCCACCGCCCCAGGCTGCGGGAAGGAGCAACAAGAAACCTCCGAGTGAGAGGCTGATGCCCGTGCCGACAAAGACATCGACCATGCGACAAAGGCGCCGTGTCATGAGGGACGCCAAGGCGGAACACACGGCGTTCAGAATGATGAAACCATCGCCGAGCAGGGTGAAGTGCCCGCTGTCCGCGTTTCCGGCGTGGAGTGCAAAGATGCCTGCGATGCCGACCGCGCAACCGGCAACCTTGTGGCGTTGCATGCGGTCGCTTTTGAAGAAGACGCAGGCGAAAATGACCACGAGAAAGACGCTCAGCGAGTTGAGAATAGCAGCGCGGGCTCCTTCGCTATGGGAGAGTCCGAAGTAGAAGAAGGCATAGTGGAGCGTCGTGTTGAGTAGTGAAAAGACCACGATGAAGGGAATGGAGGAGACGCTCTTCACCTTGAAACTGCGCTTCAGACACGCGGCAGCCACCAGGATGATGAGACCGGAGAAGAAGAAGCGGATGCCGGCGAAGACCATCTTGCTTCCGGTCATGTCGGGCGTGATGCAGAACTCCGTCATGCCGATTTTGATGAGCGGATAGGCAAATCCCCAAAGAATGGCGGCACCGAGGGCGAGGCAGCCTGCCCAGACGGGATGAGAGAAAATGCGTCCCGGTTGGGACACGGTCGTTTGTGGTTTCTTCATTTTGTTCATCGTGAGAAAAATGAAAGCAGTGCTTCGAACGTTTTCATGGAAAGAGCAGGAAACAAGGACTTGCGTCGCTTGTTTCCTGCTGCAATTTGAGTCTTATGCTTCTATTTGAGCATTATCGGAAGGGAGGTTTATTTCACGACGAACTTGCGTCCGTTGCAGATGTAAACGCCTTTCGTGAGATGTTTCGTGCTGCGTCCGACGTAGCGTCCGCTGAGGTTGTAGATTTTTCCGTCCTTCACGTCGTTGAGAATGGCGTCGCGGATGCCGGTGAGTTGTTTGGAGAGTTCAGCGTCGGCTGCGACATTGGGGTTGGGGAGGAACTTCCAGCAAGCACCGCTGTCGTCGCTTCTCCAGATTCCGATGGGGGAGGCGGACTGTTGCGGCGCGGCGCAGAGATAGTCCAGTTCGTGTCCGGTGGCGGTCAGAGCGAAGGTGGCGTTGCCGAGCTCCTCGACGGTGAGTGCCACGGGGGTGTCGCTGAAGACGCAGGGAGAGGTGTGATCCTCATAGCCCGGCGTGCTGAGATACTTGGCGAAGCCCATGTTATAGACATAGAACTTGTCTTCAATGGGAAGCACCATCCAAGAGGCGGCGGGAGAGGCGATATCAACAGCTTCACCGTAGTTCTCCTGTGCCAACACGTGGTCTGCATCGCCCACCATGCCTGCAGTCCAGACATAACCCTGCTCGCCGGCGTGCTCAGCGTGGTAGGTGAGATAAGCGGTGAAGGTGGGGTTGTAGATGAGATAGGTGGTTTCCATGCTAATCTCGTCTAAGGAGGCAACTGCTTCGCCGGGTTGTTCGGGGTCGGGTTCGAGAGACGGGTCAATCAAACCTAACACGTTGAGGTCGGCAGCGATGTTGGTGTTCTCCATGATTTGCCAGGAGGCACCGGCGTCGTGGGTATCCCAAACGCTGAGCGGGAAAGCCAGCTGCGGCGCGGCGCAGAGGAAGCCCTTGGAATCCTCGGTGCTGTTGAAGGCAAAGCGACCGTCGCCCAGTTCCGTGATGGAGAGTCCGTTCGGTGTCTCGTTGAACTGGCAGATGGCGGGCGTCGGTTCATGCTCGGGAGTGACGAGGAACTTCTTGGCACCCATGTTGTAGAGGTAATATTTGCCATTGAACGCCACAATCATCCAGGCAGAGCCTTCGGACATCGGGTCGAGCGGGGTGGAGTAACTGGTGTCAATCACCTTGTGGCTGTCATCGCCGTCGCACATTCCGGCAGTCCACACGTTGATGGAAGACTGCTCGGCGTTGTAGATGGCGTAGGCAGTGTAGCCCGGGTTGTAGAGGACGTAGGTCTTCCGGTTGGTGATTTCGCTGAGCGAGGTGATGGGCTCTCCAAGACCTTGTACGGAGGGGTCGGGGTCAGGGTCCGGTTCGGGGTCGGGATCGGGATCCGGGTCGGGATCTACTCCGCCGGCTGCAAAGCGCACGGTGTAGTCGGTCTTGCTTTCCGCATTGGCGCTGAAGTCGTTGCCTTTGACGGTGATGGTGAGCACACCGGTGGCTGCATCATAACTCTTTTCGGCGGTGGCGCCCACACCCTTGATTTCGTAGGTGAGTTGAGCGGGGTCGTAGGTCAGGTCGCCCATGCTGACGCCGTCTGCGCTCGCTGCTTTCTCCAAGTTGAGGCTCTGACCGAAGAATTTCAGCGAAGCGAGTTCGTGGTAGTAAACGAGTTCCACGTCATCGATGGTGAGCGAATTGCCGTTTACGACGTTCGTGTTAAAGTAGTCGTTGGCAGCGAAGATGACGTTGATTTTCTCGGGTGTGTCATCAGTTTCGTAGTTGAAAGGAATGGTCATCTCCGTCCAATCGGAAGTAACGTTGCTGATGTAGGTTTCAATCTTTGCGATGCGAGTGCCTGTCTGCGTCACAGCGCCACCCTGTGCTGTTTCCTTCTCGAGGATGTTGCGGTCGCGGTCTTCCATGGTGCAGGTGGAGACGGACATGAGTCCGATGTTGCAGGGCACACTGGCTTGCAGATAAGTTCCCTTCCAAAGATAGGCAATCACGGAAGCGGGACTGTCGGCATTGCTGGCGCTGCGCTGGTAGTAGAAGCGGATGGCATCGGGTTTGAAGTTGAGAGCCTTGCCGCCCCAGGTGCCGCCGTCGGCGTTGCCGCCGCTTGCACCTTTTGCCGTGCTCCAAGTGGTGCCGAGGGCAAGGTAGCCGGGCACAATCATGGATGCCATGAAGGAGTTCGGCGTGTTCGCCATTTTGACAGCAGCGGTGGAACCGTTGCGTCCTTCCACTTGAGAGACCACGGTGGTGTTTCCCTTCCAGCCGGCGAAGTTCATGCCAGCCACGTTGGCGGCGCACCAACCCTGGGGTTGGATCCCTTCAGCGTGACTGCCGCCATTGGTCCACGGTGTGCAGGTCTCCCAGGCGTCATCGAAGGAGCCGTTGATTTGTTGAGCCTGTGCGGTCAGTCCGCAGCAGAGTGCCAACAGAGAGAGTTTTTTCAAAAGTTTCATGTGGGATTCTTACTTGATGATTATTTCAAGATTTTCTTGCCGTTCACGACATAGACACCCTTGGGAGCGTTTGCCTTGAGTTCGTTGCCAAGGAAGCGACCGTCCAAGGTATAGACGCCGTTACGGGTGGTGCGGTTCACGCTCACTTCGCCGATGCCGGCGGTGGAGGCGGTGCTGATGAGACGCACGTAAATCGGCATGGGTACACCGTCTAAAATCCAGACGATGTCCACGTCAGCATAGAGTTTGCCGTTCTTCACGTAAGTGGTGGCACAGTTCAGTTTGGCGTCAGCCACGATTTCTCCATCCGCCAGTTCCACGCGCTGTGCATCGTGCTCCAAGAAAGTGTATTTTCCTTCAGCATCGCACTGCACTTTGATGTTCTTCAGCAACACGTCGCCCAACACTTCTCCGTTCATTGAGAAGTTCTGGAGGAAGAAGTTGATGGTGCCGGCTTCGTCGCCTGGAAGGATTTGCACGGGCGTGCCGGGGAAGGGTTCAAGGTCATCGGGTATGGGATCCGGCATGGAAAGATAGAAGTCGCAAGTGTAGGTTCCGCAGATGGGTTTGGTGTCCACGACCTGAGCGTTTGCGGAGAATGTGGCAGTGAAGAGCACTGCGAGAGAGAGTAAAAATTTCTTCATACGGTTGAGGTATTAATGAGTGAATAATTTGCGGTTGAAGCGGCATTGCAGCCACGTTGGATTCTTAGAAGAGGTAGTGGAAGCCGAGTGTGCCGTAGATGGGGTAGAGGGCAAAGGTCACGCTTTGGAAGTCGGAGGGGAAGATGCCGTTCAAACCCCAAGTGAGGTCGAGGGAGACGCTGAGGTGTTTGTAGGCTTTGAACTCGCCGCCTGCCTGCACGCCCCATTGGAAGCGGCGGAGGTCATCACTGAAATCGTAGGAAGCAGATTGCACTTCTGTTTTCGTGCCGGTCGGTTCCTGGTCACGGATGTAGCCGTCGTAGGCAGACCCTTTGAACGTGCCGTTCACCATGTAGGAGAAGTAGGGTCCGGCTTTCACCATCCAGCGCTCGTTGAAGTTGTAGGTGGCGAGCACGGGGATGGTCAGATAGTTGTTGTTCACTTCTGTCTTGACCTTTCCGGTCCATGCTCCGCGCACGGTGCCGCTACCATCGTCGTTCACGGCTTCCATGTGATAGTTCTTCACGGTGGCGTCGGTCTTCATGCCCTTGCTTTCAAATCGGAGTCCGAGCATGAGTCCCCATTTCTTTTTCTCGCCAAACTGTTTGTGGGCAGCGCCCTGCACGGTGAAGCAGAGCCCCGGCTGATAGCTTTCAATTTTGCGAATCTCCGCGGGCAGCGGCAGCGGAGAAGTGCCGCCGAGGTTGAAGCCTGCGCCGAGACGCACGTGCCAGCCTTTGAGGGCGGCTTTCAACAGATTGTTGTCGGTGTCCTTCACTTCGTCGTTGGTGTGGGCTGCGACGCTGAGGGGAAGGAGCAGGAGGAGGGAAAGAATTATCTTTTTCATGTGAGAAGTTTCGGATTGAGAGGTGAGTCGGAGGAAGACGGTGGTTGTCGTTCTCCTATTTAAATATAAGTGGAGTACTGCTTATTCGTCGCCTTTCCAAACCACTTTGAGTTCATCCACGTAGAGCACCGAGCCGATGGCGCCGTTGAAGTAGGCTCCGTCGCGGGAGGAGGTGCAGACGATGGCGATGGCATATTTGTTCTCACGGAGCATTTCTTCGGAGATTGTTTTGTTTCCGACCGGCTTGAAGGGTTCGCTGAAGAAGGTCCATTCCTCGGGTTCGCCCGGTTCGTCGATGCGTGCCAAGAGCACGATGCGGTCGGAGGAGAGCACATCGTCGCCGTTGAGTGGGACGAACTTGTCGCTGCCTTCGGGATAGGCTTCATACACCACGGCGTAGATGTCCGCCATGTCGTGGAGTTCGGGATGCTCAACCTTGTTGATGTCAATGAAGGTCTCGCCGGCTTTGTACTTATAGTAGCCTTCCAATTTCACGGGCACTTCCGTCACGAGTTGCAGACCGAACTTGGTGGCACGTCGGGGATACATGGCGGCTTGTGTAGAGGCAAACTCGCCGATGAAGATGTTGCCGGCGGCAAGAGGCATCTTCAAACGCTCTCCGAAAGAACCGGTGGCGCGAGTTTCCAGACGGATGCACTTGGATTCTGTGCCGTTTTCATTGGACACGCCGTGAGCATCGGGATTGGAGGGGTAGTCATCGGGAGCATTGCCCATGCCGGTGATGGCATAGCCGGCGTTACCTGTTGCCCAATAGTAGAGTTCTGTTCCCAACTCGTCGGTGTCCACTTCGTACCATTCGTAGTAGCGTCCAGTGGCGTCGAGTCTGAAGTTTTCAAAATTCAGTTTGATGATAGATTTGCGGGGGGAGAAGGAAACTTCATAGTCCTTTTTCCAAAATCCGTCCTGCGAGTGAACGGTGTAGATTTGCGGAGATGAGAAGTCGCGGGTCACGCCGTTGGCAGGGATGTCCACTCCGTTTTCTTTCATGGTGATGGTGGCGCCGGGGGTGAGTTCAAAGCGTGGGTTGAGCGCAGTGCGGTCAGAGCCGGGTTGAATGGTGAACGCCACGCGGGTGTTTTCCACTCGCGGATTACCGATGAGCAGACCGGGATGGGCATCCACCCAACTTTGCTCCACGTCAATGATGTCGCATTCCGCGTTCAACGGTTCATCTTGGATGCACGACACGAGACATGGAAGACTTGCGAATGCCGCAAGGAGGAAAAAAGAGGATTTCTTCATGAATGAGAAGGGGAAATGTGAATGAAAGAGATTCTTTCGTGCAGTTATTTGTGTTTTTGCTCTGCAAAGTTACGATTTTTCAAATTATGCAAATTTAGTTTTTGGAAAGGTAAGCCACTTTTCTACCGTTTTTTGTGGTATTACCGTTTTTTCTGCTTCCTCCTCTTTGCAATTTTTTCTGCTTTTTTGCATCGCTCATTTTGTTCAAAATCCCCGTTTTCATCGGAGAAAAGCCATCATGCCCGGCAGGCGAGGCTTGATTTCCTCGCGAGCCGGAGCGTTGTTCCCGAAGACATTTAGACTTTCAAAGCGCGGGAATGCCTCGCGTCGGGTGGGGGCGGTGTTTTAGGATTTATTCGTCTGAATATTCGTCTGAGTATTCGTCTGAATACCCCTTAAAACAAAAATATTTGTGCTCTTTGTCAGCGAGATAGGATTTTTATCACTACTTTTGCGCGATTTCTAAAGGTTTTAACAAATAAACATTACAAGAAAAAAGATGAATGTAATTACAAAAAGCGTTTCTCTGCCCGATGGCCGCGTCATCAGCATTGAAACCGGAAAACTGGCAAAGCAGGCTGACGGAGCCGTCATGCTTCGTCTCAACAACACGATGCTGCTCGCCACCGTTTGTGCCGCCAAGACCGCACAACCCGGCACAGACTTCATGCCCCTGCAGTGTGACTACAAAGAAAAATACAGCGCAGCCGGACGCTTCCCCGGTGGCTTCACCAAACGTGAAGGTCGCGCCGGTGACTACGAAATCCTTACCTCCCGTCTCGTGGACCGTGCCCTGCGCCCCTTGTTCCCCTCTGACTATCATTGCGAAGTCTATGTGAACATCACGCTCTTCTCCGCCGATGGCGTGGACATGCCCG
>SAMEA3663013__coassemble_1464_pt1 | contig 9045 bp, 7 predicted proteins | sample SAMEA3663013__metabat2_low_PE_001 | metagenome-assembled genome bin SAMEA3663013 (sample SAMEA3663013) | pig gut metagenome | biome: pig gut; feature: pig-associated habitat; material: faeces | place: France | collected 2012
CACGACTTTGTCCTTTTTGCCTTGCTCATAGACCCAGCGAGCGATGAGAGCGCGGTTGCGCATGTGTGCTTCCTCAATCTGCTGTCCGGGCTTGATGCGCACAAGCTGCGTGAGCAAGCCGTTCAGCATGTAGGAATAGTATTGACTCTTGTAGGCTTCAGCGTTTGGTGTGAGTCCGAGTTCCACGAGTTTCGGGTCGGCAAGATAGTAGAGCCCGAAGAGGTCGGCGCGTGCTTCCTCGATGGTGGAACCGTAGGCTTTCAGTGTGTCGGGGTCGGTTCCGGGGAGGAGTTTCCCGCTGCCGTGTCCGAGACATTCGTGGAGGTCGGTGTGGAGGTCGTCGCAGAGGTCTCCGAACTGTTCCATGAGTTTGCGCGTTGGTTCGTCGATGACAAACTCTTTGTCAAATCCGGTGCCGCGTGCTGCTTTGCTGTAGGCTTCGGTGAGGTTCCCGATGGTGACGCTCTTGGAGCCAAAGTCTCTGCGAACCCAGTCGGAGTTGGGGAGGTTGATGCCGATGGCAGTGGAAGGATAGAGGTCTCCGGCGAGGATGGCAGCTGTGATGACTTTCGCGCTGACGCCCTTCACTTTTTCTTTTTTGAACTTGGAATCCACGGGTGAGTGGTCTTCGAACCACTGCGCGTTGCTGCTGAGTTTTTCGGTGCGTTTGGTGGCTTCGATGTCTTTGAAGTTCACGATGGCTTCCCAAGACGCCTTCATGCCGAGCGGGTCGCCGTAGCTTTCGGTGAAGTAGCAGGTGAAATCGACCAGGCTCTGCGTGTCGCGTAGCCAGTGAATCGTGTAGTCGTCAAACGTGCGGAGGTCTCCGGTGCGATAGACCTCAACGAGCAAATCGATGACGCGCTGCTGCTCGGGGGAATCGGCATAGTCGCGTGCTTTGAGGAGATTATCGACGATGCGTTCCAAGGCGGGCGAATACATGCCTCCCACTCTCCAAACCCTTTCGGTGAGCCTTCCGAACTCGTTCCGTTCCAGGCGGCTGTTCATTCCCATCATGATGGGAGTCGGGTCGGCGGGTGCTTTGCGGGAAAGATAGAACTGCTCGGCTTCTTTTTGGGTGATGCCGGGGGCATAGTAGTTCGAAGCGGAGGTCAGCACGAGGTCGTCGCCGTCGCACTGATTGACGCGCATCGCCATGACGGCTGGGTCAAAAATGACGGGGAAGAGTTCGTCGCAGAAACTCTGCAGTGTTTGTCCTTCGGCGAGGGGGAGTTGCGAGGCGTCCACCTGCTGCAGAGCCTCGCGGAGTTGCTCGGCAGTGAAGGCTGGCTGGAATTTCTCGCAGCCGTAGTGGTGGTGAATGCCGGAAGAGAACCACACGCGTTTGAGGTATTCGGTGACTCCGGCGAAGAAGGCTGAGTTGCGGTCTCCCTTGTAAGTCGTATAGACCGTTTCGAGCATCTTGCGGATGCGGAGATTGTAGCGTCCGTTTTGGTCGAACAGAATGTCGCGTCCGGCAAGGGAGGCTTCTTGGAGATAATAGATGAAGGTCTTTTGGCGTAGCGTCAGTTGGTCAAAGCCTTTGACGCAGTAGCGCAGCATTTGAATGTCGGCGAACTTCTCGTCGGTGTAGCGGAAGTCGTCTTGCAATTCGTTTGCCGGAGCGGCGAGCGCTCCCAGAAAAAGAGAAGCGGTCATCATCATGGTGGAGATTCTTTTCTTCATATTATTATTAGGTATAAAATTGTCAAAAGGGTTTGCGCGGAGTCGCTTTGCTCCGGCAAGGTGGGGAGGCTAAAAGGGCTGAGAGTTTGCGCTGTTTGAAGGGTGGGGCGGTTGGAGAAGGTTTGCAACTCTTTGACTTCTTTGATCTCTTTGCCCCCTATTGCAACTTGACGATTCGATGTTTGCGGAAGGGGCGTCCCCATTGCCAGGCAGCCACGCATTGAAATTTGCGCTCCAGACGGAGCCAGAGGGCGAAGCGGCGGAAGCCTTCCTCCTCAAAGTTCTTGCGCGAAGCCTTGTTGAAGGTGTGAACCAGAGCCAGCGCACGATTGCGTCCGCGCTCTGCCGCAATTTCGCAGCGAAGGGTGATGAGCAGGTTGTGAATCTTGCGACCGCGGTGGGCGGGACACACAAAATCGTCCCAAAGATAGACCGCATCGGGAGGAAGCGGCTCAGCAGAGATTTCAAAGTGGATGAAACTTATGCCGCCGAAACCCAACAGTTTCTCGTTGTCAAAGAGTCCGACAAACTCGTTTCCTTGATGAAGTTCTGCCTCTGCCAACTGCAACATCAGATGGCTGTCGAGCAAGTCCGGATGCAGGGGACGCAGGCGGCGGAAGTCGGCATAGCGCAGCGGTCGCAGACTCCATCCTTCGTCAGCAAGGCGGCAGTGGGCAGCCTCAAACGTGGAACGGTCTGACTCGCCAAGTTGCCGGTCGCACATCCACATCGCCTTCACGTTCCATCCGAAACGTTGCAGGACGGACACTGCGCCACAAACCATAAATCCCGCCGCGCCGTAGCGACGAAGCGCAGAGCATATCTTACGGAAGGAATACTGACTCATAACTATATCTGAGAAACCAAAATACGGTGGAAACATCCGCGAACAAAGTTCCTTGCGTCTTTGTCTCCACGTTTTCGGCGGTCAAAGTTACGAAAAACACGCGGAATCACCTTTTCTTTCCGTTTTTCGTGTCTGACTCGGCAGTTTATAGCCGTAAAATCACTTTCCGCCTCGCAAAGTTCGTTTCTTCTCATTTCTTTCCCTACCTTTGTCATTCCCAACGGAGATGTTTTGACGTCTCCCACTTGTTTTTGAAAGTTCAAAGCACAATGAATCGACCCGATAAAGAAAGCCCGGTGGAAGACTGGGTGAGACACGTGAAACGCTCGCTGCGCGGCATGATGAATGGTCCTGTCAGTGCCAGCATGCGCAGCAAAGGACAGACCTACAAAGTGAACTTTGGCGTCGAACTGCCGAGACTGAGAGAGATGGCAGAGGAACTTCCCCACACCTTCTCGCTCGCCACCGCGCTCTGGACGGAATCCATTCGCGAGTGCCGCCTCCTGGCGGGGATGCTCATGCCGCCGGAGGAGTTCTCCGCAAACGATGCGGAATTGTGGATTGACAGCATGAAGGAGACGGAGGAGGCGGAATGCACCTCCATGTTTCTCCTCAGTCGCCTGAGAGACGCCTCGTCCAAAGTGTTTGAATGGATGGCGTCCAACGTGGAACTCCGACAACTGTGCGGTTTCCTCACTGTGGGACACCTGCTAAAAAAAGGATTCCGCTTCACAGACCGCGACGCACAAGAGTTCCTCGACCAAACAGAAAGCGGACTGCAAGACAGTGCCTACCGTGTGCGCCGTGCCGTACAGAATGCCCTGCTGCTCTATATGAACCAAGGAGAAACCGAGTCCGCCAACGGCGAAAGAATCCTTGAACGTCTGAAACTCTGATTTTTCGTTTCTCCTTCCCTGACTTTTCCACCTTTGCCCCCCTTGCCCCATGAAACTCCGCCTTTTCCTTCTGTCACTTCTTTCCTTGTTCTTCCTCTCCTCCTGTCATCACACCGACATCAAAGAGTTGGTGAAGCAATTGGCTGAACAAGAGAGCGACACCACCGGCTACACCAAAACGACCAAACACCTCATGCCCTTCCACGCCGTCTTCGTGGACTGCTTCGCCGACGTGACCTACACGCAGACCGCCGACGAAAGTCGCATCGAAATCATGGCGCCGCCTCAGTCCCTTCAATACGTGGAGAGCGTCGTCAGAAACGGCAGGCTTGAGATTGGCATCAACCGCCGTCACACCCTGCCGAACGAAGCCGTGGTCGTGGTGAAGGTTTTTGCCCCCTCGGTCAGCGTCTTCAGTCTTAGCGGTGGTAAGTGTCTGAGAATGGGAAAGGTGAACTCCTCCGTGCCCATGCTCATCAATGTCTGTGGCATCGGTGCCGTCACCTCCCGTGAACTGAAAGCACCAAGCATCGATGTGGAAGTCGAAGGCGCGGGAAACATGGATTTGCAAGGCATTGACACGCAACAATTGGAAGCCTCCATCAACGGTGCCGGAAACATCATCCTCTCCGGAAAAGCGACCTCACGCTCCGTGGAGGTGCAGGGCGTCGGACACATCGACACCACGAACCTGACTAAATAAGAAGAAACACACACATATTCCACACACAACCACTGAGCGTTTACCCATGAAGGCACTCCGTTTCAAACCCCTCATCAAACCCACCATCTGGGGCGGCGAACACATCCTTGAACTCAAGGGCATCACCGAAGGACCGAAACAGATCGGCGAAAGTTGGGAAATATCTGCCGTGCCCGGTGCGGAAACTCCCGTCGCGGAAGGACCTCTGAAGGGGAAAATCCTCCCGGAACTGATTGAGCAGTTCAAAGAAGAACTCCTCGGCAAACGCAACTTCACACACTACGGCACAAACTTCCCCCTCCTCGTCAAGTTCATCGATTCCGCCGGAGACCTCAGCATCCAAGTGCATCCCGACGAAACCATCGCACGACGCATGGGACACCCCTTCGGCAAGACGGAGATGTGGTATCTCGTGAACCCCGTTCCCGGTGCCAGCCTCTACGCCGGCTTCCGCACGAATTTCTCGGCGCGGAGTTATGTCCAGAGTTTGAAAGACGGCACGCTGACCAACCCCCTCGCCCGCCACGAGTCGCACCCCGGCGACTGCTTCTTCATTCCTGCGGGTTGCATCCACAGCATCGGTGCGGGGAACTTCTTGATTGAGATTCAGCAGTCCAGCGACGACACCTTCCGCGTCTATGACTTTGACCGTACCGACGCGCAGGGCAACAAACGAGAACTGCACGTTGAACAGGCACGTGAGGCATTGAACTACCTCGCCGACCCCTACAGCCGTGTGAACTACACTGCCGCCGACGACACCGCCGTGGACCTCTTGGATTGCGCAAAGTTTACCTCCCGCCTCTATCGTTTGACGGCGGACTTCAAGGCAGACTATTCGCTCATTGACTCTTTCGTCATTTTTGTGGCGTATAAAGGAGAAGCGGAACTGACCTACGATGAAGGCGTCGAACGTCTCCGAGAAGGAGAGACCATCCTCTTCCCCGCCACCACGCAACACATCCGTATCCACCCCCTCACCCCGCGCTTCGAAATGTTGGAAACCTATGTCAAGGGGTGAGCGCGGAAGAAAGAACCGAAAGCGCACCAACTTATTTCCCGAAAAATACAAATTCACTACGCAAAGAGGGACTGATTTCCGATTGGAAGCCAGTCCCTCTTTGTCGATTAATTGGGGAAAAAGTTCAAGCGTTGCAAAATACCGAAGCGCTGCGTCGGCTCACAAAAGCGGACACGGGAGCGCACCGAACTATTTCACATACTTCACTTTCTGCGTGTCTTCGTCGCGATAGATGCACTCCTTCAACTGCTTGGCAGTGGTGCGCACGGCGTCGCGGGTGAGTTCCGGCACGTTGTAGCTCTTCGTCAGGCGGAGGTTCTGTTCGGGGTCTTCCTGTGGCAGGAGGAATGCCTTGTGACCGCGCCCGTCCTTGTCAAAATAGGCGATGTAGGGGCGAGTGTAGGAGCCGTCATCGCGACGGGAAGAGAAGACAATCCAACGACCGTTGCTGCTCCAAGTGTGATAGGAATCTACGTTCGGGCTGTTCGTCTCGGCAAGGGCAGTGATGGTGCCGGTGACGAGGTCTTTGACATAGAGGTCACTGCTCGTGTGCCAAATGTGGAACTGTCCAAAGTCGGCGAGGGTGAAGAGACAGTAGCGTCCGTCGGGACTGATGCGCGGCACGGCGCAGCTCTTGCCTTCTGCGGCGCAGTCCATCTCCACCACGGGCGCACCGAACTTACCGGTGGCAGGGTCGAAGGGGAGGCTCATGAGATTGTAGCGCACCTTGTTGTGGATCTTGCCGATGATGTCCTGACGTTGCTCCGCGGTTTTTCCGACAAATTCGGGGACGTGGGCAGAGCAGTAGAAGACGCGGCGACCATCGGGCGCCCAGCAGGGGAAGGTTTCGAGGTCGGCTTCGGTCTTGAGGATGTTGCGCAGTTCGTTGCGGTCGGCGTCATAGAAGACGAGGTCGGAACCATAGTCCACCACTTCAATCTTCTGCGGGTCTTTCATGTGGAACACCTGCCCCGTTTGGTTGGAGGAGAACACCACCCAGTTGCGGTCGGGATGCCAGGTGGGATAGACGGTAGAAGAAAGGATGGAGTCGCTTTTCATGTTCAGTTTCCTCGGTTTTCCATTCTCGACGAGAACCGTGCCGCCGTGCTTGGCGCGGACGTGGAAGAGCATCCGCTCGGTGGAGTAGTTCTGATAGTTGTGACAGTTGATACAGTGGTTGTCATCCTGTGAATACTCTCGGTTGTTTTCGTAGATGGTCGTCACGCCGAAGCCTTCCAGGTCGCGCTGATAGAGTCCGAGCTGGCGATAGAGTTCGTAGGACGGCTCGATGAGGCGATAGGAGAGATAGCGGTCGATGGGTTCTTGTGCCACGGTGATGTGGAAGGGCGTCAGCGTGTGCCAGTCTCCCTTGCGTTTCACGTAGAGCGTCACCTCCACCTGTGCGCCACGGGCTGCGGTGAGCAGGTCGCGCCACGCCAGGGAGTCGAGGCGGAACGTACCGTTTTCGTCGGCTTCGGCAATCAGTTCTTTGCCACCGCCGACGAGGTGTGCCATGGCTTCATTAGCCTCGTTTTTCACCATGAAATCAAGCGGGGCGATGTTGGGCGGAGCGACGATGTCGCGATAGTCGGGATAGATGTCAGCCACCTCTTTGAGCGGAGTGGCTTGTTCGGGAAGTTGTGATTTTTGCTTGCTGCAAGATGTCGCCAGGAGAACGACGCAGGCAAGGAGTAGGGTGCGAAAGATGGTGAACATGGGAATCTGGTCTGTTCGTTTGTTTCGGTTCTATATAATAAAAGTCATGGGCAGAGGAACGTCTTGTGCTGTCAGCGTCAGTTCACTCCCGCCTTCTCCGTGTTGTCGCGTTTGATGACTTGGTCCGGGTCGTTGTTCTCGCAGTAATAATAGTAGAAATACGTGCCGAGCCAGCGTTCCTTCAGTTCGCGTCGCAGGGCGAGTCGGTCTTTGACGTAGGGTTTCGCATCGCTCAGGAACGCCTTCAGTTCGTTCTCCACGAAACTATTCACGGGCGGTAGTTCGGCAGCCAGTTCGGGGTGCGTCAATTTGAGGATGGCGATGACCTGCTGAAGGCAAGACGGGAGTGACATTCCTTTCGATGCCATGATTTGCAGGCGGGGGAGTGCGCTCTTCAAGTCTTTGGAATAGAGGCAGGCAGCCGCGCTGGTCAGCAGGGTGGCGTCGCTGCCGGAGTTCAGTCCGAGGTTGTAGCCCAGGAAAGCCGGTGAGCGGAAGTTCTGTTCGAACGCCGTGTCGCGGGGTAGCATGGAGATGACGCGTTGATAGGTTTCATCTTCTTGGATTTTCTCCCGCTGTCGCATCAGTTCACGCATTCGCTTCGTGAAGCCTGATTCAAAGGGCACATCTTCAAGAAGTTTCACATATTTCTCACAGAGTTTTGTCTCGCCGTTCAGCAGCGCGCATTCCGCCATGCGTTTGAAATAGACGATGCGCGGTCCGTTCATGACGACGCGGTCCATCGCCTCGCGATAGGCAGGGTTCAGCAAGCCGACGTAGAAGTTGCAGTCGGCGTTGAAGATGCCGTATTCTTCGTTACCGTCGATGGAGTCAAGTTTGAGTTTGGGATAGTCGTAGGCAATGTCGAACACTTCGTCGAGCAATTTGCCTTGCTGAAGCAGTCCGATGGCGTGGTAGGCGGCAACGGCTCGGGAGGGACGTTGGGCGGCGCGTGCCTCCTCAACCATGGTTTCCCAGTCGTGCTCCCACATCAGATTCTGGAGGCGGGCGGTGAGAATCACGTTCTCGTTCGTTTTCCACGCTCCCATCGTCAGGGCGGTGACCAAAGCGGGGGCGAGCAGCGCACCGAAAGGCAGCGTGGGTTTCTCCTCGATTTTTGGCGCTGCGTTCACGCGGCGAACGACCCACGCCGTGGCGGCAAGGAGCAAGAGGACTGCCGTGATGAGCAGTGGGATGAGGGTGATGAATCCCGGTTCGTTTTTGTAGTAGAGATTCGTGCCTCGCCACAACATCCAGAGCATAAAGGCGGCTGGCACGATGAATCCCACTCCGGAGAGGGAAGCCTTGAGTCCGAGCATGCGGTCCGTCAGCCATGCCTGGAGGGTGAAGAGTGCTGCCAGCAGCAGCGCCATCAGCCACGGCCAGCGGGCAGGCAACAACGCCCAGCGACCGAGGATGCGCCAAGAGCCCCAAGATTCGCTCAAGACATAGTGCATGGTGTCGGGCGAGGTGGAAACATAACTTTCCTGTTCAGCGCGATAGAGCACGTCGCCATAGACTGCACCGAGGAAAAAGACAAGCGCGGCAAATCCCACACCGTAGGCAATGCGTCTTGCCGTGGTGGGAGAAAATTTCCATTTGCTCGTGGTTGTTTTGGCTTGGGCAGGGCGGTTGTCCGTTTGTTGGGAATTACGTGCTTTCCCCGCCGGACGATTCAGCGCCTTTCCGCCTTTCTTAGTTTTCTTGTCAGAAGTGGTCATGAGTGGATAAAGAATTCTTTTGCGCTGCGAAGTTAGTGAATTTTTCAAAAACGCCGGAACATTCCAGTGTCACTGACATCTTTCTACGCCACATCTACCTTTTTCTTCGCCAAGCTGATGACACCTGCTTGAAAATGCAAGAAAAAAACAACTCAAACGAGTGCAAAATCGACCCCTGTCGCTCCTCCGCACAAGGCATCTGGATTTTTTGCCACGCCTTCCAGGAAAAACAACACCAACCATTGAACAACCATTGAACAACCCCTGTTCAAACTCTCTTCGTCTCTCCGTCTCTTTGACCCTTCGTCTCTTTGTCTCTTTGTCTCTTCGTCTCTTTGTCTTTTCGTCTCTTTGTCTCTTCGTCTCTTTGTCTCTTCGTCTCCCCAAAAAAGACCACCGTGTGCGGTGCATCAGCACCACACGACACGACCAAGACATCCAAACAAAGAAACTCG
>SAMEA3663013__coassemble_1465_pt1 | contig 9044 bp, 6 predicted proteins | sample SAMEA3663013__metabat2_low_PE_001 | metagenome-assembled genome bin SAMEA3663013 (sample SAMEA3663013) | pig gut metagenome | biome: pig gut; feature: pig-associated habitat; material: faeces | place: France | collected 2012
ATGCCTATTTGAAGCACAACAATGTGCATGAAGGGGCTGCTTACGAATGGGCTCGCCAGCGTCAGCTGGTGGCTGACGCAAAGAAGCAATTGGACGAGATGCACTGTCTCACGCCCGAACAGCTCCATGCCTTGTCGCCGCTCTATGTGGATTCGTTGCGCACCGAGAACGAACAACTTCGTGCCCTGCTTGACAGAACCGAACGCAAAATGGAAGAACAGGTGCAGATTCTTCCCGAACTGCGTGAAGGACAAACTGCACTGCAAGCCATTGTGGAGCAAAACAAGGGCAAGCTGTTGGTGATTGATTTTTGGGCAACGTGGTGCGGACCGTGCCGCATGGGCATGAAGGCCATGGTTCCTTTGAAAGAGGAACTCGCCGGGCGTGACGACGTGGAGTTCATCTACGTGACCAATCAAACGAGCCCTCATCGCGATTGGGTGGATACCATCGACAAACACGAGGGGAAGCACTATCGCCTCACCAATGAACAGTGGGAAAACCTTGGAGCCGCAGCGGAAGGTATTCCGGAATATCGCATTTTTGACAAAGACGGCAATGAGGTGGAGTGCATCATCGGCTATAGCGAATCTCTGCCCGACAAAGTGCGCACTGCTCTGCAAAAGGCGGGCATGAAATGAGCACACTCGAAGAAGTTTGAATAAGAAAATATACACCAATCCGCACGGGGCGGTTGCTAACCGTGCCGTGCGGAAAAACACTTTAATAAATGGAAAAACTCACAACAAAAGAAGAAGAGGTGCTGACCTTCGTTTGGAAACTGAATCGACCGTGCGGACCGCGCGATGTGGTGGCGTGCTATCCCGAGCCGCGCCCCCACGTCAATACGGTTGCCACCTCGTTTCAATCGCTGGAGAAGAAGGGCTATTTGACGCATGAGAGTCGCGGTCGCGGCTTTGCCTACATTCCCCTTGTTTCTTGTGCGGACTATGGTCGCCGCACGTTGGGGCGCGTGATTCAAGAGTTCTTCGCCGGTTCCTACATGGACGTTGTCAGCGCATTTGTGAAAGACAAAAATGTCAGCAAAGAAGAACTGGACCAACTGCTCCGTGAACTGCAGGAGAAGCCGTGAAAACTCGGTGAGCAACTGCCCCAACTCCAAAGATTAGATTCTCCTTAAATGAGTCATTCCGGAGAATCTCCCATTATATATATAATATTGTATAGAAACGAAATTTCATGAGACGCATTTTCTTCAGCCTTCTTCTGCTGCTCGGCTGCCTCAGTGCTGCCGCCGACGTCGTGACGGGGCGCTTCATCGATGCCCAATCGGGTGAAGTGTTGAGCGACGTGGAAGTCTGCATACTCACCATTCACGAAAGCGCAATGGGGTTCCATCAGTTGCGTTGCGACAGTCTGGGACGCTTCGCCTGCAACGTGGCGGGCTACAACTGCCGCCTCGAAGCCTCCTGCGTGGGCTATCATCCGCGCAAGGTCGGTTTTGCCGCCATGGAGGGTACCGACACGCTCGACCTCGGCGACATCGCCTTGAAACCGTCGGAGGTGCTGTTGCGCACCGCTGTGGCGACCGCCAAGGCACGCCGCTTCGTCATGCGGGGCGACACGGTGGTGTTCAACCCCGCCGCCTTCAATCTGAGTGAGGGGGCGCGTCTCGACGAACTCATCAAGCAGTTGCCGGGCGTGACGCAGAAGGACGGGAAACTCTATTGGATGGACAAACCCGTGCGCATCCTCGTGAACGGCGAAGAAATGTTTGCCGACAACACGCTGCTGCAGGAGCGTCTGCCCGCCGAGGCGGTGGACCGCATCAAAGCCTACAACAAGGGGAGCAAGCAGAAAGACCACACCGGACTCGACGACGGCGAGGAAGACCACGTGCTCGACATTCAGGTGAAGCCGGGTTTTCTTGAAAAGTGGTATGGCAAGGTGGAGGGAGCCTATCAAACGGAGAAGGGATATTTGGCACGCCTCGACGCCATGTATCTCTCCGACGCCAATCCGCTGATGGCGTATGGCAACTTCAACAACATCAATCGGCAGGTGTCCAACAGAAGCTTCGGCGGTATGTCAATGGGTTCGACTTCTCCCTTCGGCAAGCAGCAGTTCGGCTCCGTCGGCTACAAACACCAGTGGCTGGGGAAGGACGGCAACGCCACGCTGAAGAACTTCTTCTCCGTCAACGCCCAGGGGCAGCACACCGACGGCTGGGGCACAAGCAGCGAGAGCCGCGAGACCTTCATGCCGGGGGCAGACCGCACCTTCAGTCTGACGGAAAACAGGAACTATGAGCACAAGTCGAAACCCGAGGTTTCCTTCTACGGTCAGTTCCTTCCCGACAGTGTCACGTGGATTACGGTGCGCGGCGGCTGGTTATACGAGAAATCGAGAAATACGGAACGGCAGCGCAACGCGGTCTATGACGGCGACCCCTACGCCTTCTCCCGTCATCCGCTTGACCAAGCCTTTGCCACCGAAAACCTCGCCGATGCCGACGGCGCCCCCCCCTCGCGCTCGCTCTATCGCACCACCACGTGGAAGGAGGCGATGAATGCCAATGCCAGTCTGGGCGTGCGGCGTCTGCTTCCCAAGAAGGGGCAACTGAACGTCGGCGCTTCCGTCTCCTTCACCGACCGCACGAGCGACGTCCTTGCCGAGCGCGACCTGCGCTTCCGCTATGACCCCGAAGCGAACGAGTTGCGCTACGAAACCGACCACCGTCCCGAACAAAGCCTCAAGACTTCTGCCGATGCGCGCTATCGGCAAAAAACTGCTGTTGAAGATGGGATATGAGTTCACCCACTCCCGCGACAATGACCGCCAGCAGCACAGCGTGACCGACGCTGCCGCCGCTCCCAATGCCGATGAGGAGGGTGAGACGACCGACCCCAACAGTTATCGTCGCCGTCAGACCTCCGACCGGCACGACGCTACACTCGCCGCCACGCTGAACCTTGGTCCCGTGAGCCTCATGCCGCAGGTGCAGTTGCAGCACCGGCGCGAGCATCTGACCTACGTTCGAGGGGTGCTCGACGTCGATAGACAACGCTACGAGAACCTGTGGCAACCGCAAATGACGATGCGCTGGAAAGTGAAGCGCGGTCAGTCCGTGGAGGCGGACTACTCGCTCCGCACCGACCTGCCCGATTTGCTCGAAACCGTCCCCTACGTCGATGACATCAACCCGCTCTTTGTGTCGCAGGGCAACCCGCTGCTGCGCCGCACGCACCGCCACAGCGCCGGTTTGCGCTACTTTGCCAACATCACGAAGCAGCAGCGAGTTTTTTCGCTCTCGCTGAACTACGACCGCCGGTTGCATCCGCTGAGCGCGATGTATTTCTATAATGAGCAAACGGGTGCCTACCGCCGCATGATGGCGAACACCGGAAGCGGCACGGAGTGGAACGGAAGGGTGAGTTATGAGCAGGCAGCGGGCGACTATGTGCGTCTGCAGAACATTCTGAAAGCGGGTCATCAGCGCAGCCACGGTTTCCTCACCGCTGACTATGATGCCGCCACTGCCGCCCCCAACCTCCGCAAGTGCTTCTTCATTGAAGACAGTCCCACCATCTCGTTCGAGCAGGACAAGCTCCTTTTGAAGTTGGGAGCGTCCTATCGTTTCAACCGCCTGCGCTATGCGCCGCAAGCCGCAAGCAATCAGTCGTTGACGGACTATGGCCTTGAGTTCACCGCCCGCTACAAGTGGAAGATTTTGACTGCCGAGACGAACCTCGAACTTGAAGGACACAAGGGCTACTCCGCCACGGACATGAACCGTGCCCGTCCCGACTGGTCGTTCACCTTGTACTGCAAGGTGCTCCACGGCAAGGGCAATGTGGAGTTGGAGTTCGACGACATACTGAACCAACAGCGCTGGTACAGCGCCACGCAGTTTGCCACCGAGCGCACGGAAAGCACCACCCAAAACCTCCACCACTGGGTGCGCCTCTCCTTCACCTACAACTTCGACGCAAAAGGCAGCAAGAAGGGAAAGAAGTAGGGCGAGCCGCCGATGTTCCCACGCCTTGGGAGCTTTCCTCCCACGCCTTGGGAGTATGATTCCCAAGGCGTTCAAAAAGCAGGAGAGACGCGTTGAGTGCGGCCCTCCTGCTTTTAGTATGCGGATTTTCATGAGACCTGCCAGTGCTGGAGGCGTTGAGTGCGGAAGCTTATTTCACCATCACTTTGCGCGAACTGCCGTCGGCGTAGCGCTTGACGACGATGCCGCGTGGCTTGCCGCTGAGTTTTTTCCCGCTCAGGTCGTAGCAACCCACCACAGCGGGAGCATCCTTTTCCAGTTTCAGGTCGTCAATTCCCGCTTCCATGACCACAACTTCGTAGGCATTCCAAGGCGTTTTTGCCTGATAGCGCGTCTTGGCGTCTTCATCCACCACATAGACAGTCTCCATGGGCGTGTTGTAAAAAATCTTGTCGCCGGCGGAGGGAGGCGTCGTCGGGAGCATGATGAGGGAGGTCAAAGCGCTGCAGCCTTCGAAGCATGCATAACCCACGTTTGTGACGGACGAGGGAATGGTGATGGATGACAGACCCGTGCAAAAGCCGAAGCAATAGGTGCCAAGGTTTGTGACGGTTTGGGGAATGGAGATGGAGGTAAGGCTGCTGCAGTATGCCAAACAATAATCTCCCCAACTTGTGACGGATTCGGGAATGGTGATGGAGGTCACGTTGTTGCAATTTCTGAAACAGGAACTACCCAAACTCGTGACGGACGAGGGAACGGTGATGGAGGTTAAACCGGTGCAGTTGTAGAAGCTAAAGGTGTCCAGACTCGTGACGGTGTTTGGAATGGAGATGGAGGTCATGGCACTGCAACCTCTGAAACAAGAATAACCCAGACTTGTGACGGAATAGGTCGTGCCACCCACGGTTATGCTCTCCGGAATCACAACATCTCCGGCGTACTCATTGGTAAAAGTGTTATACTTTTCCCCTTTAAAGGTCACTGTGGCTGTTTTGTTCCACGAAGTCAAATTGTAGAAGATTCCGTCAATCTCCGCATCATGTCCCCAAGCGGTGTGGAATCCCAAGAAAAGAACGAGGAATAGAAATGACTTTTTCATGTGGTTAAAAGCGTGCAATCTTTCATCATCAAGAGGCAAGTGGTGGCAAAAGACGCTGCGCGTAATACTGTTTTGAAGGTGAAACATGGCATTCTGGCTGTTGTCGGCGTGCGGAGGAATGAATGCGTGTTCATCCGCCGGAGGGAACAAGAAAGCCGTTGCGCTTTGTGTGTCCCGTGCAAAAGTAACAGAAAATCATGAAATGCTTCCGCAGAGTTTAAAAAAGATTATTGCTGTCCGCTAAAACTCTAAAGCGCACAATTTATCATCCCGGAGCCCTCATAAATAGGACTTCGGGGTTTTCTTTCCCAAAAGTAAGCCCCCTAATCAAACAGGCTCGGTTCTGGAGGCGTTTCCTTTGCGTTTTGAACCATCTTTGCCCAATCCCTTTCGGGGTCTTCAAGAAAAGTATAGCAGTTTACATAATACATGAGCATGATTCTTATCATTGTTGCCAATCCGGAAAAGCTCCAGGTGCGTTTTATGCGCTTTTGTATGACCATCAGAAGGAGGTTGGCTATGAGTGTGACCCAAATTTGTACTTTGATGGCGTTGGAACTTTCACCATAGAAGTATCTCAACGGGAAGTTTTGCTTTAATTGCCTGAACAGCAGTTCTATCTCCCATCTTTTGCGGTATATAGCAATGATTTCCTCCGCTTCCATTTCCATGTCGTTGGTGAGCAATGATATGAGTTTTGGGTTCTTCTTGTTAAGATCAACATAGGTTATGATACGTGCCTTGTGTCTAATGTCCTCTCCGTCTTTGACACGCTTTTTGAACTCAACGAATTGAACCCTATGTTCCATAAGTCCTTCAGGGGTCATATACATCATGTCCGAATGCACATCATACACAAGGTTCTTCTTCATCTTGGTAACATAGATGACACTACGGCTGGTCAGTTCCTCGAATTTGGAATAGTCTATGTAAGCCCTGTCCATAGCGATGATGTCTCCATCGTTATAATTCGTGGGTTTCAGCATAAAACTGTCATTGGTAGCGGCAGAGGTGAATCTGATATCTGACGGCACGCCCTCGTTTGCATGTATGTTGGTATGCACTTTTATGCCGCCTTTCTTCTTCCCGGACTTGGGATGCCTGCCAACACCTTTAAATAGGAGATTGGAGAACAGAGTAATGGTAGTTGAGTCTATGATTTGCAGTCGTTTGAGCCATGATGGAACCTGCTGCTTTCGGCTGTCCGAGGAAAGCAAGTCCTTGTATCGGGCATATAGGCTGCGGTAGGTGTCCTCAAACACCTTTTCAGACCTGCGGGCGTTGGCATCCGACAATGTGCTGCGTCTGGGCATCGTGCTTATGCCAAGATGGGCGAGTTTGCGAGACTCGGGAAACATGGAGTCTGAAATCTCGCGCAATGAGTCGAATCTTCTGATGACAGCGTAAAGCATGACTGTCAGATGTTGGAAGGCATCAAAGTGCTTCACGTAGCGTTCTCCATGATGTGCACGGCTGAATTTGAGAATTTCGTCTTTGTCAAGTAAATCTATTAACTGACCATACATCGGCTGTCCGCTAAAATGTGTACCTTTGTTCATAGTTATCGTTGTTACCCGAGAAAACGCAAAGGTAACTACAAGGGCTGAATACCAAGCGAGGTACTCAGCCCTAATTATAATCGTCTCAAAAAGTTTTACCGGACAGCAATAAAAAAAGATGTAAAATCTGTGCAGATATTTTGCGTACCGCGCCTTGGTACTCGGCTACCAAGCTGTGGTACTCGGCTACCGTGCTTTGGTATTCGCAGTACCACGCCTTTGGTTGACTTTTCTTCTTCCCAAGAAGGCGCCGAGAGGGGAGACACTTTTCAAGGGTTAAAACGTTGAAAATGTGTACTGTCGTGTGTTGAATAGAGAGCCGCGTCGTTTTGAGAAAAATCCCAAAACGACGCGGCTTATATCTTTTCCTAAGAAAACGTTTGTTTTCAGTGATTTAAGTATCAGAAAGTGTCTCCCCAAGTTTGCGGCGCTGCGGCGAGTTTTCACGCCCGAAAACACTCAAAAAACGCTTTTTCTCACGTATTTTCCTCTCCTCACGCCTTCTCCTCTTCACGGGCGATGCCGTCCATCGGTCCGTCGAAGCGGGTGTTTTGAGGAGCAGACACTTGGCGCGCGTAGCGGCTCACGCTGAGAATCATGCCGATGTAGCAGCAGTTGATAATCGTGGACGTACCGCCGCGGCTGATGAGCGGGAGCGGCTGTCCCGTCACGGGGAAGAGTCCGACAGCCACCATCATGTTCAGAACGGCTTGCGAGACGAGCAGCAGCGTGAGCCCCATGGCAAGGAAGGGCGGGAAGTTTCGCTCACATCGACTCGATATTCGACCCGCTCGGAAGAGCAGGAAGACATATAGAATGACCACTATGGCTGCCCCCCACAGCCCCATCTCTTCAATGATGATGGCGAAGATGAAGTCGGAGAACGCCTGGCTCAGAAAGTCGCGTTCCACGGAATTGCCGGGCATTTTGCCAATGCCGTTGCTGGAGGCGATGGCAATGTTGGCATGCGCGATTTGTGCTTTCTTGTCAATGTCAAACAGGTTCGGGTCGTCTTCGCCGTCGGTGTGAGTGTTGATGCGGCTCATCCACGTGGGGAAGCGGTGGAGTCCCGGAAGTTCTGCCACGACTTTCTTGGGCAGCACAAGTGCAATCGCCACCACGCTGGCACCTGCCAAAAGGCAGACGCCGATGAGTTTGCCAATCTGCACCAGAGAAACGCGCCCAATGAACATCATCAAAATGACCACACCGAAAAGCAGCATCGCCGTGGAGAAGTTCTCAGGCATGATGAGCAGGCAGATGGGAGCGGAGACATATAATATATATTTAAAAGCACGCGGGTCGGCGCCGTCTTCCCGCTGCATTCGCGACAGAATGAGTGCCACGGCGGTCACGACTGCCAGTTTTCCAAATTCCGAGGGTTGGAAACCTGCCATCCAACGGCGAGAGCCATTCACTTCCGCTCCCAAGAACATGGTGACAATCAGTAGCAAGATGGAGGTCGGGACGAGGATAATCGGAATGGCTTTGAACATGCGACACGGAACCTTGTGCAACACAATGACTGCCACGGTGCCGAGGGCGAGGTTGAAGGCATGACGTCCGATGGGTAGCCAGATGTTGCCGCTTCGATAGGCGAGCGTGCTCGCAGCACTGAACACCTCCACCAAGGAGATGCAGCAGAGGAAAAAGAAGACGACCCAGATGACACGGTCACCCATGAATAAGGAACCTAATTTCTTCATGTTTTGTTGTAGAGGCGTGTTCTAAAGAGAGAGTTTTAGAGTGGGATTCAGGATGTGGAAAGAGCATGGAATCACTCGCACCACTTTTTTGCGCAGGCTTTGAACTGTTCTCCGCGGTCCTCCATGTTGTGGAAGAGGTCGAAGCTGGCGCAGCAGGGACTGAGCAGGACGGTGTCACCCTCTTTGGCGAGGCGCACACACTCGCTGACGCAATCCGCCATGGAGTGGGTGTCGGCAACGGGAAGACCGAGGGCGTCGAAGCAGTCGTGGAGTTTAGCGTTGTCGGCGCCAAGATAGACCAAAGCGCGGCATTTCTTGCGGATGAGGGGGAAGAGCGGAGAATAGTCGTTGCCCTTGTCCTTGCCTCCGACAATCAGGACGACGGGAGTGGTCATGCTCTCCAAAGCGCAGAAACACGCATCGACGTTTGTCGCCTTGCTGTCGTTGACGAAGCGGATGCCGTGACCGCAACCGGCGTTCTCGAGTCGATGTTCCACGCCGGGGAAGTCCGACAGACCTGCACGCACCACTTTGGGGTCAATGCCAGCAGCCAGAGTGGCGAGCGCGGCAGCCATGGAGTTGCGCAGGTTGTGTTTGCCGGGAAGGGAGAGTTCCGCCACGGGCATCTCAAACGCTACGGGAGTGGTGACCACGAGTTTCCCGTCCTTCACGCAGGCGGTGCATCCCGTGCTTTCCTCATCGGAGAAGCCGCAGAGTGC
>SAMEA3663013__coassemble_1468_pt1 | contig 9017 bp, 11 predicted proteins | sample SAMEA3663013__metabat2_low_PE_001 | metagenome-assembled genome bin SAMEA3663013 (sample SAMEA3663013) | pig gut metagenome | biome: pig gut; feature: pig-associated habitat; material: faeces | place: France | collected 2012
ACAAAAGTATCATTCGGTCAACCTGATAAATTGTATTTTTTTGTATTTTTTTGTCCACGGATTGAACGGATGAAACGGATTCCGCGCCGACCCTTTTTGACTCTTAGTCTCTTTGACTCTTTGACTTCTTTAGAACACGAATTTTCATGAATAAGGCACGAATTGTTCAGAATTATTTTTCACGCAACATTTGCAGAATGAGAAGAATTGATTCATGAATCATCTCACTACATATTATATACGGAAAACTATACACAAAAACTATGCAAACTATACACTGAACTATACATTGTGTAGGGTTTTGTGTATCGTTTAAAAGCAAACCCTACACAGCGGAGCGCCTTTCTTTACAGGGGGAGTGCGCGTGCTGTGTAGGGTTTGCATTGTTTTTATGCACCCTTTTATATACGTATAGTGAAGGGTCTTGTGTTCGGTCGAAGAAGTCCTTCGTTCAATGCAGGACTTTTGTTTTCATGAGAATGATGTCGTGAGTTTTGCCTTCCTCACCCCATTCCAAAGCAGCCTTCGAACCGCGCGAGAGGACAGTGACACTTTGGATTTCCGAGGTCGGAAAGTTCTTGACTTCCTCTTGCGTGACACGACGTCCGTCAATGAAACAGAGAATGTCACTCTCGTACATCGTAGTGTAGATTTTCACTACTCCGTTTTTGCCTGCTTCGCCGTAGGAGGTTGCCATCTTGCTTCCGGGCTTATAGACTCTCATCTCTTTGATGTCCGCTGCAGGGATGCTGTCCAACGTGCCGTGAAAGATTTCTCCATCCAACACGTAAAGCGGGGAATGGGGGCCCTTCGTGTTCTTGTCCAACACACCTTGAATCGCTCCTCTCAGTTTGAGAGTATCCCCTCCGGACATAGGAATGACACTGATGTACGACGTTCCTTTCTCTGTCTTGGCAGAGTCGGCAGTCTCTATGAGATGAGTTATCACCTTGCCGTCCGGGCGAGCATCCATGCGATAGCTCACCACTTTTTTTCCGACCAACTGTGACCCATCAAAGCGAGCCACCTCTTTCCCGTTCAACACATAGACATTTGTCTGAGCCGGAGCAACCGTACCGAGACAAATTGCCAGCATGGCTGATAAAATTGTTCTTTTCATAATCACACGTTTAATATAATAGGTTAATATCATTATTCAATGTTCTTTCAGATTTCTGTTTCTGTCGTGTTGAAGAAGAAGATTGCAGTGCCGTCTTCCTCTGTCGTGCGAGTGACGAGTTGGAGGGAGGAGGTATCATCGCTGTGTTGGGTGGTGACGATGATGGCATCTCCCGCCACACGCAGGTCGCAAGTTTCAATCTGTTTTCCCGTCATGCTTTCAAGTTCCCAAACTCTTTGCATGGTATCTCCGATGGAAGGCGTTTTCGCTTGGGCGTTGGCGAGAGACTCCGCGTTCTGCTCCCTTGCTTTCGTCTTTTTGGGGGTAACAACGGCAGAGCGTGCTTGTGCAGCAGATGCCGGAGAAAGTGCCAAGGCTGACGAGGCAGGAACGGACGCGGTTTCGTCCGAAACGCTTACCGGCTGAGAGGAAGACACGAAGGAGGCGGAAGGAACGGAAACCAACGAAACGGGCGTGGCGATTTCTTCCGTTCGCGGCAGCAACCACCAAACGGCAGTCAGCAGCGCTGCCGCAGCCGACAGGCTCAAGACGGTGCGCCGAAACATGACACGCCACGACCGCAAGTGCGTCAGACGGTCAAACTCCTGCACCTTCTCCTCTGAAAGAGGTGCGAAACGAGGCGACGACGTGACGGCAAGAAGCAAAGTGCGGAATTCTTCCTCTTCTTCCGAGAGCGTGCCTTGGAATTGGAGAAAGAAATTTCGCAAGGATTGTTCCTCCTCCGGTGAGGTTTCAGCACGAAGAAAACGTTCCATCAGTGCTTTCCGTTGTTCTTTATTATGAATGTCTTCCATGTTTCACCCTTTCCAAATGTATGAGATTCATCAAATTGCGTCGTGCCAACGAAAGAATAGTTTTGGTGCTGTTCCGCGTGGTCTGGCAGATGACGGATATCTCGTCCAGACTCATATCTTCGCTTCTCAGTTGCAACACTCTTCTCTGAGTGGCAGGCAACTTTGCCATGGCGCGTTCAATGATTCCCATGGTTTCAGCGGAGATGACCGCCGTGTCAGCCGAAGTTCCGCCTGCGAAATCCAAGCCAACGATTTCAATGCTGTCTTTAGGCGTTTTCCGTCGGATGTCAATGCAAATGTTCTTTGCGATGGTGACGGCGAGTGCTTCCGGACTTTCAAACTCCTTCATTTTGTGACGCATTTGCCAAAGTCGCAGGTAAGTTTCTTGAACCACGTCCTCCGCCACTGCCGCAGTGCGCGTTTCGGCGAGGAAACGTTCACAAAGTCTCAGCAACTGCCAGCGTGTTTGTTGGACGATTTTCAGAAATTCTTCGTTTTCCATTGACTTGTCTTTATCTCTAAGACGAGGGAAGATGAAAAAAGTAAACGAAAAAATGTGTGTTTTCTGATTTCAGGGAGTCCTTGGCACAAAAACAAAATCAGTCAAAAAAATATTGCTGTCCGCTAAACGGTCTTAATGGATTGAATTCGTTGGTGTTTGCGAAAGACAAGTCCCCTTGGCCGGATGGTGAAGGCTGCAGGCCCGATGAGGGAGCGCAAGCGACCGAACTTTAGTTTCCTCAAGTCTGGCTGCGGTTCGGCATAACATTCAAGCAAGCTTGATGTTCTGCTCTCACCTTGCACAGACAGTCAGCCCGGGGTGAAGTGAGCGTAGCGAACGAGAACCCCGGGTAAGGAGTTCCCCAAATGATAGAGTGCTACAGGCACGACTCTTTCACTGAGTCTTTTCATACGCGGCGGAGAATGTTGATTACTCATACCGCGAAGAAAGTTAGAAAAAGAGTCGTGCCTGTAGCACTCCAATTATATATATGCCGCTTACCCGGGGTTCTCGCTCGCTGCGCTCGCTTCACCCCGGGCTGACAGTTCGCCCTCCTTCGTCGGGCTCATCGTGCTTACAGCACTCACCATCCGGACTAAATGAAAACTTTTACCGGACAGCAATAGTCAAAAAAAACAATCGAAAAACGCGATAGTGTGTCGGTAAGTCCGAAAAAAAACGAGTTAGCGCGTAAGAATCGGTGGTTTTAACCTATAATTTAACAGAAAAGAATATTTTAGGGACGGTTGCGAGAAAGCGGGAAACAGAGTCGCACAAAATGAACCCAAGTGCCCCTTGAACGGCAAGTTTGCATGTACGTTGGGACAATCGGGGCAACAAAAAGGCGGTGTGTCATAACAGCCAATCTGCTGCGTGACTATCGGGTTCGGGCTTGGTCATGTACTTCAGTACACTCCCTGCGCCCTCATCCCTAGCGCCTTGCATCTTAGCCATTCTGACACACCTTCGAGGTTGTAGTCAACATTTGCATTTTGACACACCCTCAATCAACTCAGCCTAATTTTAGAACACCCCTTAAGGCTTTCTTGGCACGCAAAAAAACAGTTTAGGGTCTGCACGATGCGCAAACCCTAAACCACAAAATTCTGTATTTCAAAATGTGAGCCGAAAACGAAGATGCGGCTCCGCACTTCACTCTTCAGCGGCTGCGGTTTCTTCTTTCAAGAAGTCGAGCAGCATGTGCATGGCGGCGGAAGTGGCAGAAGCAAGGTTCTTGTCGCGGCCATTGTCTTCCTCAATCATGCGGGTGACGATGCGGTTGGCATTACCCACGGCAATCCAGATGGTGCCGACGATGACGCCTGCCTTACCACCGTCCGGTCCGCCGGGACCGGCGTAGCCGCTGATTGCCACGGCATAGTCCGTGGAAAAGAGTTTCAGGCAGCCTTCAACCATGGTGCGAACGACGGGTTCGCAGACGGGAGTCTGTTCGGCGATGACTTCGGCAGAAACACCGAGGAGGTTTTCCTTGACCTCATCGGCATAGCAGACGAGACCGCCTTTGAAATAGTTGGAACTTCCGGGAACGGAGGTGATGGCACCGGCGATGCGGCCGGCGGTGCAACTTTCAGCGGTGGAGAGGGTCTTGCCCTCACGCCAAAGGATTTCGCTGACTTCTTTGCTTACGAGTTTAAGATCTAAATCCATAAGTGATGTACTTTACGGGGCGGTGAGAAACCGCGTTTTTTTAATATTATGAGTTTACTAATTATCTGAAAAAGAATGAAGTTTCAAGATTTGATTGTGCAACGCAGCGGGGTGGTGCTTAGATGCTCACCTTGGCGTAGGGCGGTTTGTCCATGTCACAATGCTCGCCGTCAAGATGTTTGTAGTAGGCAGTGATGGCAATCATGGCAGCATTGTCGGTGGTGTAGCCAAAGGGAGGAATGTATATGTCCCAAATTCCTTTCCGGCTGCGCTCTTGGAATGCCTGTCGCAAGGCGGTGTTGGCTGAAACGCCTCCGGAGAGGGCGACATGGCGGATGCCGGTCTGACGCACGGCGAGTTCGAGTTTCTCCATGAGGATTTCGACGACGGTGTGTTCAAAGGAGGCGGCAAGGTCTTCCTTGTGGGTCGTCATGAAGTTTTCGTCCTCTGCGAGATGGTCACGGAGGAAATAGAGGAAGGAGGTTTTCAGACCGGAGAAACTATAGTCCAAACCCGGCACGCGGGGGCGGGCAAAGCGGAAAGCCTTGGGGTTGCCCTGACGGGCGAGGCGGTCAATGACGGGACCGCCGGGATAGCCGAGACCCATGACCTTGGCGCATTTGTCAAGTGCCTCACCGGCAGCATCGTCTATGGTCTGACCGAGGATTTTCATCCGATTATAGGCATCCACACGCACAATCTGCGTGTTTCCTCCGCTGACCAAGAGACAAAGGAAGGGATAGGGAGGCAGAGGCTTGGACGCTTCCTCCGGCGTGCGAATGAAATGAGCCAGAACGTGCCCTTGAAGATGATTGGCTTCAATGAGGGGAATGCCCAAAGAAAGAGCCAGCCCCTTGGCAAAAGAGACACCAACCAGCAACGACCCCATGAGTCCGGGACCGAGGGTGACAGCCACTGCGCTCAGTTCGGATGCCTTCACTCCTGCCTTCTTCAGCGCACGGTCCACCACGGGAACGATGTTCTGCTGATGGGCACGGGAAGCAAGTTCGGGCACTACCCCGCCCCACGCCTGATGCACCTCCTGAGAAGCGGTGACGTTGGAAAGAAGGAAACCATCACGAATCACGGCAGCAGAAGTGTCGTCGCAACTGGATTCTATGGCTAAAATGGTGACTGCTGTTTGCATGAATTGACTTTCCACTCCAAGGAGCGGGTTTGAAGGTTCTGAGAAAAGCGAAGAGATGATATCGCGCGTGCCTTATATATATAGCGTGCCCTATATATAATGTATAGGAACGATGCTTAGTGCGTCAGGATTTCCACTCCGGTCTCGGTGACGAGGAAGGTGTGTTCCCACTGCGCGGAGGGGAGTTCGTCTTCGGTGACGACGGTCCAACCGTCTTCTTCATCGATGAAAACGTCGGAGACGCCCATGTTGATCATCGGTTCAATGGTGAAAACCATGCCGGGCACGAGGAGCATGCCCTTTCGGCGGGTGTCGTAGTGGTCCACCTCCGGATCTTCGTGAAACTCCAATCCGACACCATGACCGCAAAGGTCACGAACGACACTGAAGCCGTGGCGACGGGCAAGCGGCTCAATGGCACGACCAATGTCGCCGACATGTCCCCAAGGTTTCACCGCGGCAGCACCGGCTTTCAAACACTCAAGCGTGACATCAACCAACTCCTGCTTGCGAGGCGTGGTTTTGCCGATGACAAACATTCGGGAGGCATCACTGAAGTAGCCGTCAAGAATCGTGCTCACATCGACGTTGACGATGTCGCCTTCTTCAAGGAACTCATATTCTGAAGGTATGCCGTGGCAAACGACCTCGTTGATGCTCGTGCAGACGCTCTTGGGGAACCCTTCATAGTTCAACGGAGCGGGAATTGCACCGTGGGAAACGGTGTAGTCATAGACAAGGCGGTCAATTTCCGCCGTGCTCATTCCGGCACGGATTTGACTTTCGACCAAGTCCAGCACGCCGGTGTTCACAACGCCGCTTCGACGGATGCCTTCAATCTGCTCCGGAGTCTTGACGAGATGGCGCGGAGGAACGATTTCCCCCTGTTTTTCCGCCTCCATCACTCTCAAATCCAGTTCTGTCGGTTTCTGTCCCGCAGGGATTCTCCAAATGTTTTTTTTCTTTTTGTTCTGCATGATGGCTGGGTTTTGCGAGTGCAAAAGTAGTGCTTGACAACGAAAAACGGAAAGAAAGCGGGACTTTTTCTTTTCGCATCGCCATTGTTGGATTAACTTTGCACGACAGAAATAACGCAAAATCAGTTTTTCATCATGAGCAACCCTTCCCCCATTCGTTTTGTTCAGCAAGCCGCCATGCGCCAAGGCATCGTCTTAGGTGCTTGGGGTTGGGTGGCGCTCACCATGATGAAGTTGTCATTTTCCAACTCGCTCTTTTCGCTGGTTTGGTTGTTCATGATGGGCTTCACGCCACTGGTCTGCATCGCGCTGACTTTCCGCACCCGACAGGATTGGTGGAAACAGGAAGAAATGCCGGAGGGCTTCAGTTTCACCGCTGCCTTCCTCCACTCTTTCTTCACCTGCCTCTGCGGAGCGGTTTGGCTTGCCACGGCGGTGTTCGTCTATCTGAAGTACTTTGACGGGGGAACCTTCTTTGAAGCCTATGGCAGAATGCTGGACACTCCCGAGGGACGCACCGCCCTTTCCCAACTGGCACGTTCGCAAAGTTTCGACAACGCATTCTCCTTTGATTCGCCCCAAAAGATGGCTGAAGCGATGCAAGCCGCCGGAGCCTCCACCTACGCTGCCCTCATCCTCTACCTCTCCCTCATCGGAGGACCTGTGATGGGACTCATCACCGGCATCATCTGCAAAAGAGACTCAAGGCCATAGTGGCGTTGGGCGCGACTGCCGTTTCAAGTTTCAACTTGGTGCCGGCAACGCGAATTCCCCTTCATTAGCTTTCTCAAAACATATTCAAAAATCATACATGGAACACAAATGTGACATTTCGGTGGTGGTGCCTCTTTTCAACGAGGCTGAAAGTCTTCCAGAGCTGAAAGCCTGGATTGAACGCGTCATGAAAGAACACGGCTTCACCTATGAGGTTATCTTCGTGAACGACGGAAGCACTGATGACTCTTGGAGACGAATCGAAGAATTTGCCGCACAAGACGAACACATTCACGGCATCAAATTCCGCCGAAACTACGGAAAGTCACCCGCCCTCTTCTGCGGTTTCAAAGCCGCACAGGGAAAGGTGGTCATCACCATGGACGCTGACCTGCAAGACTCTCCCGACGAAATTCCGGAACTCTATCGAATGATTACGGAGGAAGGCTACGACCTCGTCTCGGGCTACAAACAAAAACGCTACGACCCGCTGTCCAAAACCCTCCCCACAAAACTCTTCAACGCCACCGCAAGAAAAGTGAGCGGAATCCACAACCTCCACGACTTCAATTGCGGTCTCAAAGCCTACCGCTGCGAGGTGGTGAAAAACATTGAAGTCTATGGCGAAATGCACCGCTACATCCCCTACCTCGCCAAAAATGCCGGCTTCGCACGCATCGGAGAGAAAGTCGTGCACCATCAGGCACGAAAATTCGGTAAAACAAAATTCGGCGGACTGAACCGATTCGTCAATGGCTATCTGGACCTCCTCTCCCTCTGGTTCCTCAACAGCTTCGGACTGAAGCCGATGCACGTCTTCGGCTTCCTCGGCTCACTCATGTTCTTCTTGGGATTCGTGGCAGTCGTCACCGTGGGCGCCATCAAATTAGCACACCTCTATTCCGGCACACCCGCACCGCTCGTGACTGACTCTCCCTGGTTCTACATCGCCCTCACCACAATGATTCTTGGCACACAACTCTTCGTGGCAGGCTTCCTCGGAGAACTCGTCAGCCGAAACGCACCGGGAAGAAACGACTATCAAATTGAAAAGGAAATCTGAGACACGACTGCCCATCCACGAACCCATTTTGCATGAAAAGATTTCTCCAACCGACTCTCATCGGCATCGCCACCATGCTCCTCGGAGCCTGCACCAACATCGACTGCCCACTGGACAACGTCGTGATGATGCAGTGCGGCATCTATGACGCCGAAACCGAACAACCGCTGACGCTTCCCGTTGAATGGGCACTAAGCGTGAAGCCCGCCGACAGGGACACCATCCTGCTGAACCGGGCATACGGCACGGAGTCGTTCCTGCTGCCGCTCAAAGAGGGAGAAGAGAAAGACACGCTGCTCTTCTTCCTTGCTCCAATCTCTTACGACACGGGTAACACCGACGAGGAGGAAGGAACAGAGGAAGGCGAAGGAACGGAGAATCAGCCTGCCGCCACAAGCATTGAACCCGACACGCTGTTCGTGAATCACATCGGAACGCCTCACTTTGAAAGTGTGGACTGCCCAGCCTCCGTCTTCCACAACATCACCGAAGCCGCCACAAAGGCAAGCCCCAAAAATCAACTCCGCTGGACTCTCGACAGAGTGAAACTCGTCCGAACCACCGTGAACTATGACGACATTGAGAACCTTCGCATTTATCTTCGCACTACTAACAACCAGTAGTCTGCTCTCCGCAACCTCGCTGCAAAAGAGCACAGACCTCCTTCAAGGAAACTGCGACCGCCCCACCCTCACGGTGACGGCGGAAGACTCTGTTGTCAAAAACGCCACGGATTCTGTTCCCGACAAAAAGAAGCGCGTGACATACGCCTCCAAAGAGGAAGCCGCCAGAGCTTTGGAAAAAGCCAAAGAGTTGCCAACCTTCGCCGGATTCAGCGTCGGATTTGACGTCTGCGGAGCAGCCATGGCGGTGCTCGGCTCATGGGGACAATATGAAGCCGTCGCCCGTGCCAACCTCAAAGGAAGATACTTTCCCACAGTGGAATGCGGCATCGGCTACAGCCACCACGAAGATGAAACAACAGAGATTCGCTACAGTGTGAACGCTCCC
>SAMEA3663013__coassemble_1519_pt1 | contig 8741 bp, 4 predicted proteins | sample SAMEA3663013__metabat2_low_PE_001 | metagenome-assembled genome bin SAMEA3663013 (sample SAMEA3663013) | pig gut metagenome | biome: pig gut; feature: pig-associated habitat; material: faeces | place: France | collected 2012
CCCGCCTCTGCCGAGAAGCCGAGCAGAGCGTCTTGGACGGTGTGAACTACATCGTCCTGAGCGACCGAGGAGTCGATGAGCACCACGCCGTCATTCCCTCCCTCCTCGCCGTCAGCGCCGTTCACCACCACCTCATCTCCGTTCAGAAACGAGTGGAAACCGCTCTCATCGTTGAAAGTGGTGAAATCAGAGAGGTGATGCACGCAGCCCTGCTGCTCGGCTACGGCGCAAGCGCCATCAACCCCTACATGGCATTCGCCGTCCTGGACGACCTTGTGAAAAAGGGGGAAGTACAGATGAACTATGACACGGCGGAGAAGAACTACATCAACGCACTGCGCAAGGGACTCTACAAAATCATGTCGAAGATGGGCATCAGCACCATCCGCTCCTATCGCGGTGCGAAAATCTTCGAAGCCGTCGGACTGAGCGACGAACTCTTGCAGACCTATTTCGGCACAGCCTCTTCCACCCTCGGCGGCGTACGACTCGACGAGATTGCACACGACTATGCCGCCTTCCACGCAGACGGATTCAAACACACGCCGGCGCTGGGAGAGCCACTGGAACTGCTGCGCCACATCGGACAGTTCAGCTATCGCAAAGACGGACAACCGCACGCTTGGAATCCCGAAACGATTAGTACGCTACAACTTGCCACCCGTCTGGGCAGCTACAAGAAATTCAAGGAGTTCACGCATCTGGCGGACGAAAAAGAGAACCCCATCTTCCTGCGCGACTTCTTCACCTTCCGCCACGCCCCAATTCCCATTGAAGAGGTGGAGCCGGAAGAAGAAATCGTGAAACACTTCGTCACGGGAGCCATGTCCTTCGGTGCCATCAGCAAAGAAGCCCACGAGGCACTGGCACTCGCCATGAACAAACTCGGCGCACGAAGCAACACGGGCGAAGGCGGCGAGGACAACAGCCGCTTCCACAACTCCTTCGAAGGAATCTCGCTCTCAAGCAAAACAAAACAAATCGCATCGGGACGCTTCGGCGTCACAGCGGAATATCTCTCCAACGCCGAGGAGATTCAAATCAAGGTGGCACAGGGAGCAAAGCCCGGTGAGGGCGGTCAGCTCCCGGGCTACAAAGTGAACGAGGTGATTGCGAAAACTCGCAACTCCATCCCCGGCATCTCACTGATTTCTCCGCCGCCTCACCACGACATCTACTCCATTGAGGACCTCGCACAACTCATCTTCGACCTCAAGAACCTCAATCCGAGAGCGAAAATCAGCGTGAAACTCGTTGCCGAAAGCGGCGTGGGCACCATTGCCGCGGGCGTCGCCAAAGCCAAGGCTGACATCATCGTCATCTCCGGTGCCGAAGGTGGCACGGGAGCCTCTCCCGCCTCTTCCATGCGCTACGCCGGTGTGCCGCCCGAGATTGGACTCTCGGAAACGCAGCAGACTCTCGTGCTGAACGGACTGCGCGGCGGCGTGCGTCTGCAAACGGACGGACAACTGAAAACCGGACGCGACATCATTTCAATGGCTCTGCTCGGCGCCGAGGAGTTTGCTTTCGGCACCACAGCACTGATTGTTCTGGGCTGCGTCATGATGAGAAAATGCCACGCCAACACCTGCCCCGTCGGTGTCGCCACCCAAAACCCGGAGCTGCGCCAGCACTTCCGCGGACACTATGAATATGTGGTGAACTACTTCCGCTTCTTGGCACGCGAAGTGAGAGAATATCTGGCAGACATGGGCTTCCGCAGCCTGAACGACATCGTGGGACGCACAGACCTCATCACCGTGAAACCTGCACCCGCCGGAAGCAAAGCGGCGCTCCTGGACTTCTCCCGCATGCTCCACAAACCGGAAGGCACGGCGGCTCTCCACTTCACCGACACACCCGCTCCCGCCGAAACGGAGAAGACAAAGGACACGCTTTTGCTCGAAGCAGCCGCCGAGGCTGTGAACCACGGCAAGGAAGTCTCTTTGGAATATGTCATCTCCAACACAGACCGTTCCGTGGGCTGCATGCTCGCCGGTGCGGTGGCAACGAAATATGGCGCAGCAGGCCTGCCCGACAACACCATCACCGTCAAGTTCAAAGGCTCGGCGGGACAGAGTTTCGGTGCGTTCCTCACACGCGGCATCAATTTCAAACTGGAAGGAGAAGCGAACGACTATCTCGGCAAAGGCCTCAGCGGCGGACGCATCAGCGTTCAACCGCCCATCCGCGCCAACTTCCGTGCCGAAGACAACACGATTGCAGGTAACACCTTATTATATGGTGCCACAAGCGGAGAAGTCTTCATCAACGGCACGGTGGGCGAACGCTTCGCCGTCAGAAACTCGGGAGCAATTGCCGTCGTGGAAGGCGTGGGCGACCACTGCTGCGAATACATGACCGGAGGACGCGTGGTCGTGCTCGGCGACACCGGACGCAACTTCGCAGCCGGCATGAGCGGCGGCGTGGCATACGTCTGGGACAAGAACCACCGCTTTGACTATTTCTGCAACATGGAAATGGTGGAACTCTCGCTGCTCGAGGACTCCGCTTCCCGCAAAGAACTCCACGAATTGATTCGTCAGCACTACTTCCACACCGGTTCACCGCTTGCACGAACCATGCTGGACAACTGGGGACAATACGTGGACGAGTTCATCCAAGTCACACCGATTGAATATAAGAAGGTACTTGCGGAAGAACAAATGCGCAAACTCCAGCAACGCATCGCCGAAGTGCAAAGAGACTACTAAGTAATCCTCAGAAAATAACCTGCATCATCTTTGAAAATCTTTTCGGTCCATATTTCCTCCCTCATCAGTCACATAGCTACGGCTATGCTCCTTCTTCGGGTGAAAATCTGACCTCGAAAATCTAATTCAAATCTGACGCAACTTATTATTTTCATATTACTAAACAAGTTGGCTTAACCCTATTTCTAACATTTCTCACCCTGAACACTCCCTTGAGGAGACTTGGGGCAATAACATAAATCAAAGTGGGAAATCCAAAAGCATTCCTGACCGTACCCCGCCAAAGTGCGGGCTACCGTCCCATCCACGAACGAATTGCCGACTTCGGCGAAGTTGAACAGACTCTCAACACGGGCGACAGAAAACTGCAAGCCTCGCGCTGCATGGACTGCGGCGTCCCCTTCTGCCACTGGGCTTGTCCGCTGGGCAACCGCCCACCCGAATTTCAAGACGCGCTCTTCAAAGGACACTGGCGAGAGGCATATCAAATCCTCACCGCCACCAATGACTTCCCGGAGTTCACAGGAAGAATCTGCCCCGCCCTCTGCGAGAAGAGCTGCGTGCTGAAACTTGCCATCGATGCTCCTGTCACCATCCGTGAAGACGAATGTGCCGTGATTGAATCGGCGTTCCGAGAAGGATGGGTGCAACCGCAAACCTATCCGCGCCTCGGCAAGAAAGTCGGCGTGGTCGACCCGCCGGACTCTCCGCCGCAGCAAGCCTGAACCGACTGGGCTACGACGTGACCGTCTTCGAAAAAGAAGAACAGGTCGGAGGACTCCTGCGCTACGGCATTCCGAACTTCAAACTCCAGAAAACGGTGATTGACCGCCGCCTCCGCGTCATGGAGGCTGAGGGCATCCGCTTCGTCACCTCCTCCCCCATCGACCCGAAAAAACTCCCCGAAGGCTTTGACGCCTGGTGTCTCTGCACAGGCACACCGACGCCGCGCAACCTTGACATCCCGGGACGCGAACTCTCCGGCATTCACTTCGCACTCGACTATCTCTCTCAGCAGAACAAAGTGCTGGCGGGAAAAGAGTTCAAAGACAAAGAACGAATCACTGCCCACGGAAAACACGTCCTCGTCATCGGCGGCGGCGACACCGGCTCCGACTGCATCGGCACGGCTAACCGCCAGGGCGCAGCTTCCGTGATGCAAATCGAAATCATGCCCAAACCGCCCGTGGGATGCAACCCACAAACGCCGTGGCCTGCCTTTCCGCGCGTCTTCAAAACCACCTCAAGCCACGAAGAGGGATGTGAGCGCCGCTGGAACCTCGCTTCCCTGCGCTTCATCGGCACGAAAGACGGAAAAGTGCACGGCGTGGAGGTGGAAACCGTGGAATGGGAACCTGCAGCAGACGGAGGACGCCCGAAGATGAAACCCACAGGGAAAAAGGAAACACTCCAAGCAGACCTCGTCTTACTCGCCATGGGCTTCCTCAAGCCGGAGCACCCGGGACTTCCTGAAAACGTGGTCGTTGCCGGCGATGCCCTCTCCGGTCCCTCGCTGGTGGTGCGCTGCATCGCCGATGGACGCCGTGCCGCCGAAGACATCCATCGCCTGCTTTCCGAGAAATAAGGCGGAGCGACTGAACCACTACTTCTAAACTGAGGCGAAGCGACTGCTAGCCTTCCACAACTCTTGACGCGACCGCGTCGTTTTGGGACTGTCTCAGAACGACGCGGTCTGTTTAATGAAAAGGGCTTGAACGCAATTCTTCATGAGAATGGATATTGAGGCGGTGCTTTGTGGTTTTTGTCGTTGCCGTGACGGGCTGGCGTCACCATGAACACACCTAAAAAAGATTTTCAGACGCCACCGATACAATAAAACATCGTACCCGTCCGTTAGAAGAATAAACACAAACGGACGAAAGTCTTTCTGTGCATACGGATAACCCCGAACAATACTCATGAAAATACACTCAGAGAAAGAAATCTATACGGATCCCATGGGATTGTTTCCCAGAATCTTGACCAGAGGTTTTGACATCATCGTCTCCGCCTTCTGCCTACTCATCTTCTCCCCTCTCTACGCCTATTGCTATCTTAAGGTGCGAAAAGAATTTGGACCGCACGTGATTTACAAACAGGAGAGAATCGGACGCGGCGGCAAACCGTTCTTCATCAGAAAATTCCGAACCATGCGCATGGATGCCGAGAAAGAGGGACCACAACTCTGCGGCGACCTGGACGCCGACGACCGCCTGACACCCACAGGACGCTTCCTCCGCTCGCACCACCTGGATGAACTGCCACAACTCTGGAACGTCTTCGTCGGAGACATGGCTTTCGTCGGACCACGCCCGGAACGAGCCTTCTACATCGAACAAATCATGCAGCACAACCCGAGATACACGGAACTCTACAGCGTGCGCCCCGGCGTCACCTCCTACGCCACACTCTACAACGGCTACACGGATTCCATGGAGAAAATGCTGCGACGACTCGAACTTGACCTCTACTACCTCGAGCACCGCTCCCTCGCCATGAACATCAAAATTCTCTGGCTCACTTTCTACAAAATCGTCTCCGGAAGAAAATTCTGACACACAAGACAAACACATGAAACTCAAATACATCTGTCTCCTCGCACTCCTCGCCCTGACCTTCTCCGCCTGCAAGAAAAAGGAAAAGACGGAAGAGGACAACTACAGCGAACTGCGAAAAACGATGGAAAAGGACGCTGCCGTCTGCATGAAAAATGCACGCGAGCAATTCGCTGCAGGGAACTTCGAACAAGCACGCGAAACCATCGTACAAATGCGAGAAAAATTCCCGCAAGCCATCACCGCACGCAAACAAGCCATCCTCCTCATGGATTCCGTGGAACTGGAGGAAGCACGAGAGGAACTCGCCCACACGGACAGTCTGCTCCGCACACAAGCCGTCGGCAATGCGGACATGCTGGACGAAGCCTGCAAAAAAGTGGAGTTCTATGGCAGAAAACTGAAACACGACATTGAACAATACAGAAACGGAAAATGAAACCCACCACAGCGGAGGGTTACTGCCTGACATTGCTTCCTCACGCTCTGAAACACTGAACTCTCGCAAAATGGATTTTCTGAAAAATCTGAATGAAGCGCAGTTGGACGCCGTTGTCTATCACGACGGACCGGAACTTGTCGTGGCAGGAGCCGGAGCCGGAAAAACACGCGTGCTGACCACCAAAATTGCGCAACTCATCCAAAACGGCATATTTCCCTCACACATCCTCGTCCTCACCTTCACCAACAAAGCGGCAAGAGAAATGAACGAGAGAATCGCCAAAATGTGTGGCGAGGACTTCACCAGAGGACTCTGGAGCGGAACTTTTCACAGCATCTTCGCACGCATCCTCCGCATCGAACACGAAGCCACCGGCTATCCCTCCGACTTCACCATCTATGACACCTCGGACGTGCGCTCCCTGCTGAAACACATCGTGAAAGACCTCGAACTGGACGACAAAACCTATAAACCTGCCGTCCTGGCATCACGCATCAGCTGGGCAAAAGGAAAATGCGTCACCGCGGAGATGTATGCCAACGACGAGAGCATACAACGAAGAGACGCCAACAAGGACATCCCGAAAACAGCGGAGATCTATGCCATCTACGAAAGACGACTCCGACAGGCAAATGCCATGGACTTCGATGACCTGCTGCTACAAACCTATTTCCTCTTCCTCCGTCACCCGGAAATTGCCGAGCGCTACCGAGAACGCTTCACAGACATCCTGGTGGATGAGTTTCAAGACACAAACTACCTTCAAAACGCCATCCTCTCGCAACTCACAAGCCCCAACTCACACATCTGCGTCGTCGGCGATGACGCACAAAGCATCTACGGCTTCCGAGGAGCGGAAATCTCCAACATTCTCGAGTTCACGCAACGCTACCCCAAAACACGAACGTTCAAACTGGAGTGCAACTATCGCTCCACCTCCCACATCGTTGAAGCTGCCAACAGCGTCATTGCACACAACAACCGACAGATTCCCAAGAAGGTGTATGCCGCCGGCGAGAAAGGAGAACCGCTCCACGTCTTCGCCGGAATGAACGACAGAGAGGAGGCAAGACTGACGGTGGGACACATTCGAAACCTGATGAGACGCGGCGTCGCCGCCGGCGAGATTGCCGTGCTCTACCGTACCAACGCACAAAGTCGCTCCTTTGAGGAAGCTCTGCAAACGGTCGGTGTACCCTATCAGGTCTATGGCGGACAGTCCTTCTATCAACGAAAGGAAATCAAAGACATTCTTGCCTATCTCCGTCTCGTTTCCAACCCGCACGACGACGAATCCTTCCTCCGAATCGTCAACTATCCCACACGAGGCATCGGGAACACCACGCTGACCCGACTCCGCGAAGCCGCCCTGCAAGCAAAGAAAAGTCTTTGGCAAGTCATCGCTGCACCCGAAGAGGTGGGATTCAAACCCGGCGGACGTGCGATGACTGCCCTCAAAGGTTTTCACGACATGATGACGGGATTTCAAAACGAAGCACAAAAGACCGACGTGCTGGGATTGACGCGCTTCATTCTCGAACGTGCCGGCATCGCCACAGACCTTGCTGCCGACAGCACACCGGAAGGCATCAGCCGACGCGAGAACATGGACGAGTTCCTTGCCTCCATCGCCTCGGAAGCACAAGAGCGAGAGCAGGCTCACTCGCAGAATCTCTCCCTGCAGGACTTCCTCGCCTCCGTCTCACTGCTGTCAGACAAAAGCGACAACGAAACGGACACCCGCGAAAAGGTATCGCTCATGACCATTCACGCCGCCAAAGGCTTGGAATTTGATGCCGTCTTCGTCACGGGACTGGAAGACGAACTCTTCCCGAACGCCACAGCAAAGATAAATCCAAACGAAATGGAGGAGGAACGACGCCTGTTCTACGTGGCAATCACACGGGCGCGCCGCCACTGCTTCCTGAGCTACGCACAAAGCCGCTTCCGCTATGGCGTCACAGAAGCCACCAACGAAAGCCCCTTCCTCCACGAAATCGACTCCACCCACCTCATCTACGCCTCCGACTCTTTCTCCACAGCCGGAGGGAAACATACCTCTAACACAAGGGGATATGCACCCACGACAAGAGGATACGCTTCCGCAGCGAAAGGATATGAACCAACGACAAGAAGAAACAATGTCTTCTCTGCATCCGGAGATTCCTCTTCTTCCTATTCCTCACAGACAAGAAACGCAAACCCCTATTCCTCACAGACAAGAAGCGCAAATCCCTACTCCACTCAGACAAGAAACGCAAACCCCTACTCCACTCAGACAAGAAACGCAAATCCCTATTCCTCACAGACAAGAAACGCAAATCCATATTCCACTTCTCGGTTACGTCGTGTGAGTAGTCTCACTCCCGCCACCACTTCCGCCGCTGCCTCCTCACCCACAAGCGGCATCACGCCCGGACGTCGCATTCATCACGAACGTTTCGGCGACGGCACCATCATCGCGGTGGAAAACACCATGCAAAGCGAAAAAGTCAGAGTACAATTTGACACCCCCGGCGTGGGAGAAAAGAAACTCCTTGTCAAATTCGCCCGCTTCACCTTCATTGATTGACGAGGGTTTCACTTTCATTGACTGACGAGGGTTTCATTCTCATTTTTTCCACTTCGCGTTTGGCGGGTCGCAAAAACTCACTACTTTTGCATTCGATTCTGAGCGAAAAGTGTTTTAAAACTCGCTTGAATCTTATATTGGAAAGTTGCCGGAGTGATCGAACGGGGCGGACTCGAAATCCGCTGTACGGTTTATCCGTACCGGGGGTTTGAATCCCTCACTTTCCGCTGTTTTATTCAATGGGATGCGATTATCCGCATCCCATTTTGTTTTTTTGCCCTCGAGAAATCATTTACGACCAAACGTCTCCTAACAAGAAATGTTTCTCCATTAATGCCCATTAATTGTCTCGTTTATTGTCCCATTAATCGAAGAGACAAAGAGTCAAAGAGACAAAGAGACGAAGAGATAAAAAGAAAAAGGGGCAAAGACAAATTACTATGTTTGCAACGAGAAAC
>SAMEA3663013__coassemble_1539_pt1 | contig 8639 bp, 3 predicted proteins | sample SAMEA3663013__metabat2_low_PE_001 | metagenome-assembled genome bin SAMEA3663013 (sample SAMEA3663013) | pig gut metagenome | biome: pig gut; feature: pig-associated habitat; material: faeces | place: France | collected 2012
CTACTATGCGAAAAACAATCACGACGTTGCTTGCGGGAATGCTCTTTGCCCCCGCTTGGGCACAGGTCAGTCAGCTCGGCGGCTTCTTCTACGGCGACATGGCTGCTCCTTCGGGTTGGGAATGGCAAAGCCCCGACTCTGTCGCCTACAACAAACAGCAGCCGCACGCTTGGTTCTTCTCCTTCGCTAACACCGAGGAGGCTCGAAAAGTGCTGCCCGAGCACAGCAGCCTTTGGCGCTCGCTCAACGGACAATGGAAGTTCCACTGGGCTTCCAACCCCGACCAACGCCCGAAAGACTTCTATCGCACTGACTTTGACGCCTCTGCCTGGGACAACATCACCGTGCCCATGAGCTGGAACATGGCGGGAGCAGGAAAAGACGGCTCCTTCAAGTATGGTAAACCGCTCTACTCCAACCAGCGCGTCATCTTCCAACACCAAGTTCGCGAGGGCGATTGGAAAGGGGGCGTGATGCGCACTCCGCCGCAGGATTGGCTCACTTTCACGGACCGCAACGAGGTCGGCTCCTATCGCCGCACGTTCACCGTGCCCGCCGAATGGGACGGCAAACAAATCTGCATCAACTTCGACGGCGTCGATTCCTTCTTCTATCTCTACATCAACGGTCGCTATGTCGGCTTCGCGAAAAACTCCCGCAACCTGGCACAGTTTGACATCACGCCCTATCTGAACAAGAAGGGCGAGAACGTGGTGGCTGTCGAAGTCTATCGCCACAGCGACGGCTCCTTCCTCGAAAGTCAGGACATGTTCCGCCTCCCCGGCATCTTCCGCAGCGTCTCCCTCACCGCCAAACCGATGGTGCAGGTGCGCGACTTCAAGGCAATTCCCGACTACGATGAAACCTTCACCCGCGCCTCCCTCAAAATCGAAGCCGAGGTGCGCAACTTGGGCAAGAAGGACGTGAAGGGATATAAGTTGGCTTATAAACTCTACGCCAACACACTCTTCGCTCAGGACAACACGCCCCTCGACGTGACCACCGAAGTTCCCGTCAGCGCAGTGGGCGGCAAGGGACAGAGCATCATCGTTTCTGCCACCCTCGATGCCGGCACCGCCGTGAAACCTTGGAGCGCAGAGAAACCGCAATGCTACACCCTGGTCGGCGAACTGAAGGACGCCAAAGGCAAGGTGATTGAGACCTTCTCCACCAACGTCGGCTTCCGCAAAATTGAAATCAAAGACACACCCGCCGAGAAAGACGAGTTCGGACTCGCAGGTCGCTACTACTACCTCAACGGTCAGCCCATCAAGATGAAGGGTGTGAACCGCCACGAGAACAACCCCGAAACCGGTCACACCGTTTCCCGCGCTCAGATGGAGAAGGAAGTCTTCCTCATGAAGCAGGGCAACATCAACCACGTCCGCAACTGCCACTACCCCGACGACCCCTACTGGTACTATCTCTGCGACATCTATGGCATCTATCTTGAAGATGAAGCCAACATCGAGAGTCACGAGTACTACTACGGCAAGGAGAGTCTCTCCCACGTTCCAGAGTTCAAGAACGCCCACATCGCCCGCAACATGGAAATGGTGCGTGCCAACGTGAACCACCCCTCCGTCGCCATCTGGAGTCTCGGCAACGAGGCAGGACCGGGCAACAACTTCGTCGAAGCCTACAACGCCATCAAAGCCTACGACACCTCCCGCCCCGTGCAGTACGAACGCAACAACGACATCGTGGACATGGGTTCCAACCAATATCCTTCCATCCCCTGGGTGCAGGGTGCCGTGAAGGGTAACTACCAAATCAAATATCCCTACCACATCTCTGAATATGCTCACTCCATGGGTAACGCCGTCGGCAACCTCGTGGACTATTGGGACGCCATCGAAAGCACAAACTTCTTCATCGGCGGCGCCATCTGGGACTGGGTGGACCAGGCGATGTATGGCTACGACAACGGTCACCGCTTCTTCGGCTACGGCGGCGACTTCGGCATGGACAACAAGCCCAACGACGGCATGTTCTGCATGAACGGCATCATGCAGCCCGACCTCGCGCCCAAGGCACAATACTATGAAGTGAAGAAGGTCTATCAGAACGTCGGCGTCAAGGCGGTCGATATGAAGCAGGGACAGATTGAGATTTTCAACAAGAACTACTTTGAATCGCTCGCAGACTACGACATTGTCTGGTCGCTCTGGAAAGACGGTGTCTGCGTGTTGAAGAACCAGCCGCTGCAGGGTGTCCGTAAAGCCGTGCAGGCTCGTGAGCGCATGAACTTCAAACTGCCCTATGACTATGCTTCTCTCGATCCCGAATCCGAATACTTCGTCAAAGTGCAGTTCCTCCTGAGCCGCGACATGCCGTGGGCAAAGAAGGGGTATGTGCAGATGGAAGAACAGTTGCCGGTTCGCGCCGCTCTCAAGCAAGCTCCCGCCGTCGCCTCTGTCGCCGTGAGCACCCAACCCATCGTGGTGGAAGAGGATGGCGCAGCCTTCAAAGTGAGCGGCAAGGACTTCACCGCCAAATTTGACAAAGCCACCGGTTCCCTCTCCGCACTGACCTACGGCAGCCAGACCATCATCGAAGAAGGCAACGGACCGAAACTCGATGCCTTCCGTGCACCGACCGACAACGACGCCGGAGCAGGCTATCACGGAGACTGGTTCCGCTATGGTCTCTACAACCTGCAACACAAGGCTCTTTCTGCCAAGGCTGTGAAACAGGCTGACGGACGTCTCCAAATCTCCTTCACCGTCGAGAGCCAGGGCGCAGAAGGTTGCAGCCAGGTCTATGGCGACCGCGACCGCACCCCCGAAAAGGCTTACCGCTTCGACCAGGGACGCCACGCCTTGGGCGAGGATGACCTGAAGTTCACAACGAACCAAGTCTATACCGTCTATCCCGACGGAAGCATCGAACTCCAAAGCGCGATTTCTTCCAACCGCGCCAACGTCCTGCTGCCACGCCTGGGCTACGCCATGAAACTGCCCTCCGCCTTCAGCAAGTACTACTACTACGGTCGCGGTCCCATCAACAACTACAATGACCGCAAGACGGGTCAGTTCATCGAACTTCACGAGAGCACCGTGGCTGAGCAGGGCATCATGCTGCCCAAACCGCAGGCACAGGGCAACCGCGAAGAAGTCCGCTGGTGTGCGCTCACCAATGAACGCGGACAAGGCGTTGCCTTCGTCGCTGACGGTCTCATGTCTGCCTCTGCCCTGCCCTACAGTCAGCAGGAACTGACCGTGGCACCGCACCCCTATCAGTTGCCCGCTTCCTCCGGCACGCACCTCCACCTTGACGTCAAAGTGACCGGTCTTGGCGGCGCCAGCTGCGGACAAGGCGGTCCGCTCGCTGATGACCGAACCATGGCGAACAACCACAACTTCGGCTTCATCATTCGCCCGCTCAACATCGGACGCGCCATGGCTTCCCAGATTCTCGAAACCACCAAGGTTTCCGCTTCCGGCGAACAACCCATCAGCATGGAACGCAGCCGCGTCGGCAAAATCACCCTCTCCACTCCTGCTAAGAACCGCACCATCATGTATGCGCTCAACGGAGCGAAGAAGGGAAAACCCTACACCGAACCCATCAACCTCCGCGCCGGCGGCACAGTGAAGGCATGGTACAAGGAAGTGCCCGAACTCAGCGTTGAAATGACCTATCCGCGTGTGGAGAGCGTGCCCCTCGAAGTGGTCTTCGCTTCTTCTGAAGAACCCGGCGGAGGCAATGCGGCGCACCTCACCGATGGCGACCCCTCCACAATCTGGCACACGATGTACAGCATCACGCTCGCCAAATATCCGCACTGGGTGGACTTCGACGCAGGCGAGACGAAACTCATGAAGGGTTTCAGCATGCAACCCCGTACCTCCGGTCAGAACGGTTGGATCAAGGACTATGAAATCTATGTCAGCCAGGACGGCAAGAACTGGGGCGAACCCATCTGCAAAGGCACGTTCCCGAAGAACGCCGAACTCAAGAAGGTGATGTTCGACAAACCCGTCAAGGCTCGCTACATCCGTCTGCGCGCCCTCAACGAACAAAACGGTGAGGACTTCGCATCCGGCGCAGAGTTCAATTTGATTGCGGACTAAGAGAATACCTTATATATAATAGGTAATACATTCTTAAAAATTCCTATATTTGCCCACATGAAGCGAATCGGTCACATCCTTCGCGACGTGTGGGCATTTTATGTCACCGGCTTCCGCGAGATGACTTGGGGACGCACGCTGTGGATTCTCATCCTCGTCAAGTTGTTCCTCATCTTCGTGGTGCTGCGCCTTTTCTTCTTCCGCCCCACGCTGCAAGGACTCGACAACGACGCCAAAAGCGAGACAGTCGGCAACAACCTCACGCTGCCACAGAGCGACGAACAGTGAACGACCTGAAGCCGTGCCTCCTTGGACGTTTCTGAACATACCTTACATCTAATCACATAAAAACACGTTTTTGATATGTTGCAACTGATTGAATCCGGTGTGATTGACTGGTCACGAGCGCAGTTCGCACTGACCGCCTGCTATCACTGGCTCTTCGTCCCGCTCACCTTGGGACTCGCCCTCATCATGGGCATCATGGAAACCATCTATTTCATCAAGAAAGATGAGTTCTGGAAACAATGCACACAGTTTTGGATGAAACTCTTCGGCATCAACTTCGCCATCGGTGTCGCCACAGGTCTCATCCTGGAATTTGAGTTCGGCACAAACTGGAGCAACTACTCCTGGTTCGTGGGCGACATCTTCGGTGCCCCGCTGGCGATTGAAGGCATCGTGGCTTTCTTCATGGAATCCACCTTCATCGCCGTCATGTTCTTCGGTTGGAAAAAGGTGCGCCCCGGCTTCCACCTCGCTGCCACCTGGCTCACGGGACTGGGAGCCACGCTCTCTGCCTGGTGGATTCTCGTTGCCAACGCTTGGATGCAAGACCCCGTGGGCATGGAGTTTAACCCTGAGACCGTGCGCAACGAAATGGTGGATTTCGCCGCCGTGGCACTCTCGCCGTCGGCAGTGATGAAATTCCTCCACACAGTTTCCTGCGGCTGGGTCACCGGCGCTGCCTTCGTCGTGGGCGTCAGCTGCTGGTTCCTGCTGCGCCGCCGCAACCGTGACCTCGCCGTGGCAGGCATCAAAGTGGCTGCCGTGGTCGGCGTGCTGGCTTCTCTCGTCGTCATGGGAACAGGCGACCAGAGCGGCGTGCAAATTGCCAAACAACAACCCATGAAACTCGCTGCCGCCGAAGGACTTGAACAGGGCGGAGCAGGTGCTCCCTTCAGCATCGTGCCGGGCGTGGAGATGCCCAACATGCTCTCCATCCTTGCCACCCACGACATCAACGGCTTCGTCCCCGGCATCCACGACATCCTCAACGGCTACACCACACCCGACGGCACAGTCCATCCCTCCGCTGCCGAGAAAATGGAACGCGGACGCAACGCCATCGCCGCATTCTCCCGCTTCCGCGAAGTTCGAAACACCGACCCCGGTGAAGCAGCCAAGGCACGCGAGGAACTCAATCAAAACATGGAATATTTTGGCTATGGCTACCTTGAAAACGCAGAACAACTCGTGCCCAATGTCCCCTTGGTCTATTGGTCTTTCCGCATCATGGTTGGCGGCGGCGGCTTCATGATTCTCGTCTTCCTCACCCTCGTTTGGTTGCAGCGCCGCGGTCGCATTGAAGAATCCCGCCCGATGCTCTGGCTCGGCGTGCTCACCGTGCCCGCAGCCTATCTCGCCGGACAAGCCGGCTGGGTGGTGGCAGAAGTGGGACGTCAGCCTTGGGCAATCCAAGACCTGCTGCCGGTCAATGCCGCCGTCTCGGGACTCGCCACCGCCGACGTGGTGACAACCTTCATTCTCTTCGCCGTCCTCTTCACGCTGTTGCTGGTCGCCGAAATCCGAATCATGTGTCGCGCCATCAGCAACGCTCCCGAAATCACCAAGTAATCTTCAGACTCTTTTGACCACATAGCCCTCCCTTAAATCATGATAACCTATTCTTTCCTTCAGCAATATTGGTGGTTCTTAGTGAGCCTCCTCGGCGGCCTCCTCGTCTTCCTGATGTTCGTGCAAGGCGCCAACAGCCTCATCTTCCGCCTCGGAAGAGATGAGGAAGAACGCAAACTCATCATTGGTTCCACCGGACGCAAATGGGAACTGACCTTCACGACCCTCGTCACCTTCGGCGGCGCTTTCTTCGCCAGTTTCCCGCTGTTCTACAGCACCTCCTTCGGCGGCGCCTACTGGGTTTGGATGCTCATCCTCGTGAGTTTCGTGCTTCAGGCTGTCGCCTATGAGTTCCAGGCAAAGCCCGGCAACGTGCTCGGTCGCGACTGCTATCGTCGCTTTCTCGTTTTCAACGGTGTGGTCGGTCCCTTCGTCGTCGGCGCAGCAGTCGCCACGTTCTTCACCGGCAGCAATTTCCTCGTCACACACGATGCGCTTGGCTTGGGCGTGGCAGACGCCGGTCCTGTCATCAGTCGCTGGGGCAACGCCTGGCACGGTCTCGATGCCCTCTTCTGTCCTTGGAACTGGGTGCTCGGCTTGGCTGTCGTCTTCCTCACCCGCGTCCTCGGCTCACTCTATCTTCTGAACAACCTCCACGATGAGGAACTGCGTCCGCGTCTGCGCCGCCAGGTGCTCATCGACACCGTGCCCTTCCTCGTTCTCTTCCTTGCCTTTGTGGGACGCGTACTGACCGCCACCGGATTGGTCTATGACGCTGCCACCCAAACCTTCTCCCCCGAGGCGTATCGCTATCTCCACAGTTTCCTCTCCATGCCTTTGGTTGCGCTGCTCTTCTTGGTGGGTGTCGTGCTTGTGCTGCTCGGCATTCTCCGCACGCTGCTCAAACCCTGCACCGTCAGAGGAATCTGGTTCACGGGCATCGGCACGGTGCTCACCGTCACCGCGCTGCTCTTGGTGGCAGGTCTGGACGGCACAGCCTACTATCCCTCTTCGCTCGACCCGCAGAGTTCGCTGTGTCTCGCCAACAGTTGCAGCAGCGAGTTCACGCTGACGGTCATGTCTGTGGTCAGCCTCCTCATTCCCTTTGTCTTGGCGTATATTGCCTACGCTTGGCACGTCATTGACCTCGGCGGTTTGAGTCGCAAAGATGCGTGAAAATCACCACGGCTAACCGCTAAACCCAACATCCAGCCCGAAGCCCGGTAAAACGGACTTCGGGCTTTTTCTGTTGCTTTCCGACAGAAGTTGGGTGATGAATCATTCAACTGGCGCGAACACATTGATTTGTGTCCGCGCCAGTCGAATTATTCTCGCACCATGGGAATCGCTCCACTGAGCCTCCCATTCTGCCTCATTTCGCTATGAACTTTTTGCCGTTCTGAAGATACACTTGTCCCTTCTGCGGCACCATGACACGGCGACCGTCCGGGGAGTAGATGGGAGCATCGGCGTCGGTGCGGTCGGCAGTAATGTCGCGGATGCCTTCCAGATTGTCAGAAAGATACATCGCCCAATTGTTGCCATCGGCTGCGAGGAAATAGCCCTCGGGCACGGTGGTCGGTGCTGCATAGCCAATGCGAGTGATGAGACTGCCGTTGTGACCGATGGCGACACTCTCATAGTAGGTTGATTTGGCGGTCACCTTCACATCGCTCTCAGAGTGAATGCCCGCGGTGCGACGCACCTGAATCATTTTCTCAATGTCCTTGCGATAGGTGCCGCGCCAATGCGGCCAGAAGACACAGGGAATGCCCGGCGAAGAGAGGATGAAGGCATAGGCTTGGTCCACGTAGCCTGTGAATTTGTTAGCGTCGCGATAGGTGTCGTGGTTATCGACGAAGGTAACGGCAAGGCGGTTGTAGTTGTGGTGGTGAATCATGCCGGCAGGACGCCACGTCGTGTTGTCCTCAATCCAAGACATGTTACTGTATTGCCCACGCTGCAGTCCGTTGTTGAGGGCGGCATATTTCATCGGGAAGTCAAACGCCATGCTTTGACGTTCCGTTTTCTCGATCCATGCTGCCACGTTGTCGTAGGAACCGTCCCAATACTCTCCGACGGAGATGTAGGGTTGGGAAGCCTCGTTGTAGAGTCCGACGTAGGTGCCGCTGAAGCCCTTGACGAAGTCGTAGCGCCAGCCGTCGTAGCCATAGTCTCCCTTGAGCCAGGCGAGATAGGCTTTGCAGTCGTCCTGGACGTAGGTGGAAGTGTGGTCAAGGTCGCGTGCGCCGCCCCAGTTTTCACCCGTGTCGTAGGCACCCGTGGCTTTTCCGTTCCAGGAACCTGCTCCGGGGTCGGTGTTCATTTCGTCGTTGCGACAGATGTGTTCTGCGGTGAGTTGATAGGAGCCATACGTGCCGAAATCATCGGCGGTGAAGTTGCCCCAGTCAGTGTTGCCGGCGCGGTGGTTGATGACGATGTCTGCGAGGACTTTGACGCCCTTTTCATGGAGCGTGGCGATGAGTTTCTTCAGATTTTCAGCAGTCCCCCAGCAGGAGGTCTGGTTGTTCCACTGGCGGGGATGATAGCCCACGTTGTTGCCTCCGACCGCGCCTCCGCCTTCCGCGCTTGCCGAAGGTGGAAGCCAAACGACAGAGAAGAAGGGGGCAATTTCCGGCGCGAGAGCTTCCAGTTCAATCCAGCCGGTCTCCTTTTGAGAATCCCAGTAGAAAGCCTGCAACATGA
>SAMEA3663013__coassemble_1541_pt1 | contig 8633 bp, 4 predicted proteins | sample SAMEA3663013__metabat2_low_PE_001 | metagenome-assembled genome bin SAMEA3663013 (sample SAMEA3663013) | pig gut metagenome | biome: pig gut; feature: pig-associated habitat; material: faeces | place: France | collected 2012
GTTCTTTGATGCTGGCATCATAGTTCTCTTCCACGAAGGATTCTTCTTTGTCTTTGTTGTTGTCCTTCATGATGCGTTTGAGAAGTGCGTCGGGGAATTTGACGTCTCCGGCTTTTTCGCAGAAATACTTCTTCGCATCAAGGAGGAGTTTGAAGTTGGAGTCAGCTTCTTGCACTTTTGCGATTTGTGCTTTGATGGCTTCGCGTGCCTGTTCTTCGGTGGTGATGCCAGCTTCTTCTCCGAAGACTCCTTTGAGGAATTCTTCGTTGAGTTCTGCGGGCATGAAGCGTGAGATGCTGTCAATCTGGAAGCTGAACTTGCCTGTGTGGTTGGAAACTTCTTCTTTGCTGACTTTCAGGAGCGTAGCGATTTCGGTGTCGCGTCCTTCGTAGGCAGTGGCAGGCGTGAAGACCACCACGTCGTTTTTCTTTGCACCTTCAAAGAGTTTGGCTTCTTCGTTGTTGGCGAAGTGGTTGGGCAGGAGGGCTGCTCCTTCCACCACGATGCCGCCTTCCAGCGGAGCGTTTCCTTCTGCGTCAAGTTCGCAGAGTGTGCCTCTGAGGAAGTCGTTGTCTTGATAGTCTTCGACTTCTTCGCTGTGTCCGGCTTGTGAGCGCATTGTTTTGAGTTGTCCTTCCACGTCTTCGTCGCTGACTTCGATTTCATAGAAGGGGAGGGTGTCGTCCGCGTTGAGTTCCACTTTGATTTCGGGCTCGAGGGCGATGTCGAAGATGAAGGTGAAGTCATCTTGTTTCTCAATGTCCTGCGGTTCCTGCTCTTCGTTTCCGAGGGGCTGTCCGAGGATGTTGATTTTGTTCTCTTTGATATAGTTGAACAGAGCGTTTTGAAGGATTTCGTTCACTTCCTCTGCTTTGGCTTGTGTGCCATACATTTTCTTGATGAGGCCGACGGGCACTTTGCCGGGGCGGAAGCCGGGCATTTGTGCTTTCTTGCTGTATTCTTTCAGTTTGTTGCCCACTTTGGCTTCATAGTCAGCCTTTTCCAGTTGGATTGTGATTTTACCGGAGACGGTTTCTTCGTTCTTTTCGAATTGGATGTTCATTGTGAATATGGGTTGTTTTTGTTTATTGTCATTTCAAAAGCGAGTGCAAATTTAGCATATATCTTTGAAACGAAGCTGTTTTGCCTGATTTTTTACCAAGTTGCGTGTGGTAAAAAGAAAGAGGCAAGCGAAAAGCTTGCCTCAGACGTTGATTTTTTTGTAGCGCCTACGGGAATCGAACCCGTATACCATGCGTGAGAGGCATGTATCCTAACCGTTAGATGAAAGCGCCATATGCGGAAGCTGGGGGATTCGAACCCCCGGTACGGTTAAACCCGTACGTCAGTTTAGCAAACTGGTGGTTTCAGCCACTCACCCAAACTTCCTTTTGTGCCAAACGGGACATCTCATCCCGAATTGCGGTGCAAAAGTACGATATTATTTCATACGACCAAAAGAAACCTCTGTTTTTTTTCATTTCGTCCACGCTTCTTTCTTTTGGGATTGCCTGGGACTTCCCAATCTTTTGTTGTTTCATGGCCTCCGCATAGCGAGTTTTGGGAAGCATGAATGTTCTTTCAAGGGGTTAAAGAAAAGGAGGCAAGTCACCGTGGCGGTTCTTGTCTCCTTGAGTGGATGGGTTGAAGATGGCATTTCTCAGCGCATCTTTTCGATCTGCTTCAACCTTTTCAGTCTGCTTCGATGTGTCGAACGATTCCGTTTTGGGCTTGGCTGATGAAGTTCAGGATGTGGCGTATTTCTTCGCTCATGGGAATCTGTTCGGGAATCTTGATGACGGCATCTTCGAGGCTGAAGTTGCCGGTGTAGATGATTCGGAAGGTGTTGGCGATGTGTCGCAGGATGCGGTCGGTGACGCCGCAGTGGCGGAGCACAACGGTGTTCACTCCGTGGTAGGCTGCGGGGTTTCCGCCGAGGATGACGTAGGGGGGGACGTCTTTTGCGACGCGGCATCCGCTTTGCACGAGAGAGTAGCGACCGACGCGGGAGTGTGCTTGAATGACGACGCCGTTGCTGAGAATGGCGCATTCGTGGATTTCACTTTCTCCTGCGATGCAGGCGCCGATTCCGATGACGCACTTCTTGTCGATTTTCACGTCGTGGCAGATGTGGACGCGATCCATGATGAAGTTTTCATCTCCGATGACGGTGGCAGTGTCGGGGTTGGTTCCTCCGGCAATGACGACGTTCTCTCGGATGTGGTTTTTGTTGCCGATGATGACGTGTGTCGGTTGTCCTTCTTCGTAGTGGAAGTCTTGAGGAATGGCGCCGATGACGGCGTTTTGATAGACCTTGTTCCCCTCGCCGAGGGTGGTTCCTTTCAGGATGGAGGCATGAGGCATGATGACACAGTTGTCACCGATGACCACGTCCTCTTCCACGTAGGCGAAAGGACCGATTTCCACGTTTTTCCCGATTTTGGCGTTGGGGTGGACGAATGCTAACGGGCTTATCATGAGTGATTGGTTTTAGGGTGTGTTCTCCTTTAGATATATTCTAATTCTTACGTAAGAGACTCAAGTGAATCAGCTTTCTCGTCCTCCTCCCAGTGCTTGGTAGAGGTTGATGACTGCCTGTACCTTGTCGAATTTGTCGGAGATGAGTGAGAGTTGTGCTTGAATCAGACTTTGCTGTGCGGTGAGTGTTTCGAGATAGGAGGTGCTGTTGGTGTGTTTGAAGAGCATCTGCGTGTTCTCGAGCGTTTTCTTCAGTTCGTCCACCTGTTTTTGTGTGGCTTCCTGTCGGAGGATGGCGGTTTGATAGGCGGTCAGCGCGTTGCTCACTTCGTTTCCGGCAGAGAGGAGAGTGTTTCTGAACTGGAGCAGTGAGTTTTCATACTGCAATTTTGAAATTTTGAGCTGCGCTTTGAGTTGTCCTTGGGCGAAGAGCGGCTGTGTGAGCGATGCCAGGGCAGTGGCGAGAATCTTTCCGGGGTTGACGATGTTTCCCGCGCTGTTTGTCCACGCAGCCTGCCCGGAGATGGTGAGGGAGGGATAGAAGGAGGAGCGTGCGATGTTCACGTTGTAGAACGCGGACACGACCTGCATTTCTGCGGCGTGCACGTCGGGTCGGTTTGCCAGCAGTTGGAGGGGCACTCCGGTGGAGAAGGAAGCGGGGAAGTTGTCCGCATTGAAGGCGTTGCGTGCGATGGGTTCTGCCGGAATGTTGAGGATGAGGCAGAGGGCATTTTCGACTTCGCGGATGTTCTGTTCAAGGGTGGGCACGGAGGCTTCAAGCTGGATGAGGTTGGCGCGTGCTTGTCCGATGGCAGCTTCGTTGGTCATGCCGGCTTGTTTCATGAGCTCCATGGTTCTGACGCTTTCTTTCCAGATTTCGACGGTTTCCTTCGTGGTTCGGAGTTGTTCGTCGAGCATTTGAAGCGTGTAGTACATGTTTGCGACGCCTGCGATGATGCTGGTGCGTGCAGCCTGTTTGTAGGCTTTGCTCAGTTCGAGATTGGCTTCCGCTTGTTTCTTGGTGTTGCGAATTTTGCCGAAGCTTGCGAGTTGCCAAGATGCGTTGATGGGGAAACTGTAGGTTTTGGTGGCTTTACCGAAGTCCCAGCTGGAGACGGTTCCCTGCGGGTTGAAGGAGAGGGTGGGGTAGTAGGCGAGTCGTGCCACCTTCAGTGCTGCCTGGCTCTGTTGCACAGTGAGTTCAGCGCTCTGCAGGTCGAGGTTGTTGTCCAGTGCTTTTTGGATGAGGGTCTGCAGTTTTGCATCGGTGAAGACCTTCTTCCAGGGTGTGTTGCCGAAGTTGGTGGTGTCGGCTTTGACGACCTGATATTGGCGGGTGGAGTCGCGATAGAGGCTGTCAATTCCTTTGGTCAGCGCGTCCGGTCGCTCGTAGTTGCTGTATTGCTTACATGCGGAGAGGCAGACGGCGCAGACAGATATGAGAAAAAGAAACTTCTTCATTGATTTTGTTTTTGGAATATGTTGGGTTGAAATCCCGGCTGGGTTGAAATCCCATGAAACTTTTGTTGGAGCGCCGGAGGTTGCATGCCTTGGGGAGGAACCTCCGGCGCGTTTTCAAGGTATTATTTCGTGTACTGTTCGATGTCGGAAGCAGCTTCGTTTGATTCGATGTCGTGCCAGGTCATCGGTGTCAGTTTCTCTTGCAGATATTGGAAGACCACGAAGAGAACGGGGACGATGAAAATTTGGCAAATCATTCCGATGAGCATGCCGCCGATGGCGGTGGTACCGAGGGAGCGGTTACCGTTGGCGCCTACGCCGAAGGCAAACATCATGGGGAGCAGACCAATAATCATGGCGAGGGAGGTCATGAGAATCGGGCGGAGACGAGCGCCGGCACCGAGCACGGCAGCCCAAGAGATGCTCATGCCCATTTTGCGGCGGTCAAGTGCGAATTCCACAATCAGGATGGCGTTCTTTGCGAGCAGACCCATCAACATGATGAGAGCGATTTGCACGTAGATGTTGTTGCTTGCGCTACCGAAAATCATGTTGAAGAACTGACCTGCTGCGCCGGGAATCAGACTGAGACTGCCCATGCCCTGGATGAAGAGGAAGGAGCCGGCGAGACCGAAGGGGACGGAGAGGAGCACGGCGAAGGGCAGGAGGTAGCTTTCATACTGTGCGGAGAGCAGGAGGTAGATGAAGACGAAGCAGAGCACGAAGACGATGGCGGTGGTGCTTCCGGAGTTTTCCTGTTCCTCGCGGGTCTGTCCGGAGAACTCGTAGGAGTAACCCTGCGGCAAGCTTTGTGCAGCGACCTCTTCGATGGCTTTGATTGCCTGTCCGGAGGTGTAGCCGTTGGCGGGGTTACCGTTCACCGACATGGAGGTGTACATGTTGAAGCGGTTGATGTTGTCCGGTCCGTAGTGCGGTGTGATGGTCATGAACTCCGTGATGGGTGCCATTTCGTTGCCGTTGCGCACCTTAATCTTATAGAGACTTTCAAAGTTGGCGCGGTCGCTTTGTTCAGCCTGCACCATGACGCGGTAGATTTTACCGTAGCTGTTGAAGTTGGAGGCGTAGAGACCGCCGTAGTAGCCTTGCAGTGTGGTCAAGATGTCTCGTGGTGAGATGCCGGCGCGCTTACACTTGGCGGCGTCGATGTCAATCATGTATTCCGGGAAGTTCGGGCTGAAGCTGGTCTGTGCGGACTCAATTTCGGGACGTTTCTCGAGGTCGGCGAGGAAGGCCTGCACCACTTCGTAGAATTTGTTGAGGTCACCACCGGTGCGGTCTTGGAGGTTGAGGGCAAAACCGTTGGAGACGCCGTATCCGGCAATCATCGGCGGTTGGAAGAAGAGCACCTGTGCATCCTTGAAGACGTCTCGTGAGCGGAGGTAGAGGTTGGCGAAGATGAGGGTGGAGCTTTCCATCATGGAACGTTCTTCCCAGTCTTTGAGCTTCACGATGAAGGAGCCGTAGGAGGGTCCTTGACCGCCCAGGAAGCTATAGCCGGAGATGATGGTACTCTGTTCCACGGCGGGGACGGAGCGCACGAGACTGTCGATGCGCTGGAGGTAAGCCTCGGTGCGGTCTTGCGACGTACCGGCAGGCATGGTGACGGTTCCCATGAGCGTTCCGGTGTCTTCGTTCGGCACCATGGCGGTCGGGGTGATGTTCATCAGCCAGATGAGGAGCGCGATGGAGGCTGCGACGAGACCGAGGGAGAGCACGGGACGCTGGATGAAGGTCAGGACGCGTTTCTTGTAGCGTTGCAGAATGCGTTCGTAGCTGTTGTTGAAGGCATTCATGAACTTGCGAGTGGAGAGACCGATGACACCGAGGATGGCAATCACGACAAAGAGGATGGTGATGATGGGGTGGCTTTCAAAGTTGAAAGCTCCGAAAATCATGCCGAGGATGGCAACCGTGATGAAAATCATGGTGACGCCGGGGTGCAGGATGCGACCGATGGCTTCCGCATAGCGGTTGAGGAAGGTCTGTCCGGCAGCCTTGTAGGCAACTCCCATGCGTTCTTTGAGTGAAGCCTCTTCTTCGTGTTCTTTCTTGTGCGGTTTCAGCAGGATTGCACAGAGGGCGGGGGAGAGTGTGAGCGCGTTGACGGCGGAGAAGCCGATGGCGATTGCCATGGTCAAACCGAACTGACGATAGAACGTACCGGAGGTTCCGGACATGAAGCTCACGGGGATGAACACCGCCATCATGACGAGCGTGATGGAGACGATGGCACCGCCCAATTCGCGCATCGCGTCAATGGAAGCCTTTTTGGAGGAGGTGTAGCCTTGGTCCAGTTTTGCGTGGACACCTTCCACGACCACAATCGCGTCATCGACCACAATGGCAATCGCAAGCACCATCGCGGAGAGGGTGAGGAGGTTGAGCGAGAAGCCGATGAGGTAGAGCATGAAGAACGTACCAATCAGCGCCACGGGGATGGCGATGGCGGGAATGATGGTGCTTCGGAAGTCCTGCAGGAAGATGAAGACCACGATGAACACGAGGATGAATGCCTCGATGAGCGTCTTGATGACTTCATGGATGGAGGCGAAGAGGAAGTCGTTCACGTTCTGTGCGACGCGGATGCCCAATCCGTCGGGCATGTCTTTCTGGCATTTGTCAAGCAGGGAGATGATGTCGTTCACAATCTGGGTTGCGTTGGAGCCTGCAATCTGCATGATGATACAAGACACGGCGCGGTGACCGTTCACGCGTCCGGAGAACGAGTAGGTGCTTCTACCGAGTTCCACTCTTGCCACGTCTTTGACGCGGATGACTGTGCCGTCGGGGTTGGAGCGGATGACCATGTCCTCAAACTGCGAGGCTTCGGTCAGACGACCTTTGTAGCGGAGCGTATATTGGAACGTCTGGTTTTGTCGTTCTCCGATGCTTCCCGGTGCGGCTTCGATGTTCTGTTCAGCCAAGACGGCGGTGATGTCGGAAGGCATGAGGTGGTATTCCGCCATTTTCTCCGGCTTGAGCCAGATTCGCATGGAGTAGTCAGCACCCATCACCATCGCGTCGCCGACACCTTTCACGCGCTGCACTTGCGGGATGATGTTAATCTTGGCGTAGTTCTCAATGAAGTCAGGAGTGTATTTGTCAGCTTCGTCCACGATGGAGAAGATGACGAGCATGGAGCTTTGTCTCTTTTGTGTGATGACGCCGACCTGTGTCACTTCGGAGGGGAGGAGACCCTGTGCTTTTGCCACGCGGTTTTGGACGTTGACGGCAGCCATGTCGGGGTCAGTTCCCTGCTTGAAGGTGATGCTGATGTCGGCGGCACCGGTGTTGGTGGCGGTGGAAGACATGTAGTCCATGTTTTCCACACCGTTGATTTGTTCTTCCAACGGCGCGATGACCGAGTTCAGCACGGTCTGTGCGTTGGCGCCGGTGTAGGTGGTGCTGACCTCGATGGTGGGCGGAGCGATGTCAGGATACTGAGTAATCGGCAGCGAGACAAGACCGAGCACACCGAGAATCACGATGACGATGGAAATCACCGTGGAGAGCACCGGGCGGTTGATGAATCTATCTAATTGCATGGAAGTTTTCCGATTTGAAAAAGGAGAGAAGTGTTTTGTTTTTTTATGAGTGTGCGTCCGGCTTAGTCCTGTCCGGGCATTTTTCCGTCTTTCAGAGCCTGCTTAGCTTTCTTCTCGGCTGCAGCGGCTTGTTGAGGCGTGATGGGGGTGATGACCATGTCGTTCTTCAGTTTGTTCACACCGTCCACGACAATTTTCTCTCCGGCTTTCAGACCTGAGGAGACCACATAGTTTTGTCCGTCGTTCTGCACGAGCACTTCAATTTCTCGGCTCTGCACTTTGTTGCCAGCACCGAGGACATAGACGAACTTCTTGTTTTGAATTTCGTAGGTGGCTTTTTGAGGAATGATGATGGCGTTCTCGGCGTGTGTTGGGATGAGGATGGAGCCTGTGCCTCCGGAGCGGAGCACGTGACCGGCGTTGTCAAAGGTGGCTCTCATCTGCACGGCACCGGTGTTCGGGTCAATCACACCGCTGACGGTGCTGACCACGCCGCTTTTGCTGAATTCGCTGCCGTCAGCCAGTTTCAGCGTGACTGCGGGCATGTTGCCGAGGGCAGTGCTGACGCCGCCTTGCGTGCGGGTCAGGGTGAGCAGTTGCTTTTCGGTCATGGAGAAATAGACATACATCTGGTCAATGTTGGAAACCGTGGTGAGGGGTTCGGCGTTGGAAGCGCTCACGAGACTTCCCACGCGGTAGGGGATGTTGCCGACCACGCCGTTGGAGGGGCTCGTCACGGTGCACCAGCGCAGGTTGTCGCGTGCACTCATCAGTCCCGCTTCGGCGGAGGCGAGTTGTGCTTTCAGGCTTTCCAGCGTGTTCTCTGCCATCTGCATGTCATAGTTTGAAATGATTTTCTGTTCGAACAACATGCGTTTGTTTTGCACGGTGAGTGCTTGAGATGCGATGTTTGCCTTGATGACGCGAATCTGGGCTTCCGCGTTTTTCACGGCTGCCTGATATTGTTCAGAGTCAATGAGGAAGAGGGGCTGTCCTTTTCGGACGGTGGCACCTTCATCAACGAGGAGTTTGGTCAGATAGCCGGCCACCTTCGGACGGATTTCAATGTCCTGCATACCTTTGATGGTGGCGGGATAGGAGGTTTGGAGATCGGCGGTTGCGCCTTGC
>SAMEA3663013__coassemble_1577_pt1 | contig 8474 bp, 3 predicted proteins | sample SAMEA3663013__metabat2_low_PE_001 | metagenome-assembled genome bin SAMEA3663013 (sample SAMEA3663013) | pig gut metagenome | biome: pig gut; feature: pig-associated habitat; material: faeces | place: France | collected 2012
GCGGAAGGCGTTCCAGATTTTGTTGCAGAAGTTACGTCCCTGTTCGCACAATTCTTCATCAAAGAGGATGTCGTTGCCGGCGGGAGCGGAGAGCATCATGCCCATTCTGACGCCGTCGGCACCATATTTCTCAATGAGTCCGATGGGGTCGGGGCTGTTGCCCAATTGTTTGGACATCTTGCGTCCGAGGTTGTCACGCACGATGCCGGTGAAATAGACATTGCGGAAGGGAACGTCGCCGGTGTATTCCATGCCCGCCATAATCATTCGTGCCACCCAGAAGAAGATGATGTCCGGTCCGGTCACGAGGTCGGCGGTGGGATAGTAGTAGGCAAGTTCGGGGCTGTCGGGATGGTTGATGCCGTCGAAGAGGCTGATGGGCCAGAGCCAAGAACTGAACCAGGTGTCGAGTGCATCCTCGTCATGGCGCAGTTGCTCGGCGGTCACATTTTCAAATCCGGGAATTTGATGAGCCTTTTCGAGTGCTTCTTCGCGACTCATTGCCACGACGAATTTCTCTTCCTGACCTTCAGCGGTGGGCAGATAGTATGCTGGGATGCGGTGTCCCCACCAGAGTTGGCGGCTGATGCACCAGTCGTCGATGTTTTCAAGCCAGTTGCGATAGGTGGTGACGTATTTCTGCGGGTGGAATTTGATGTCTCCGTTGAGCACGGGCGGCAGGGCGATGTCGGCGAAGTGTTGCATGGAGAGATACCATTGCATGCAGAGGCGAGGTTCCACGGCGGTGTCGGGATTGCGTTCTGAGAAGCCGACTTTGTTCGTGTAGTCCTCTATTTTCTCCATGAGTCCGGCAGCCTCGAGGTCCTTGGCAATTTGTTTGCGCACGTCCATGCGGTCTTGTCCGACATAGAGTCCGGCGGCTTCGGAGAGTGTTCCGTCGGGATTGAAGATGTCGATGGTTTCGAGGTTGTGGGTTTTTCCGAGGTTGTAGTCATTGACGTCATGAGCGGGAGTGACTTTCAGACATCCCGTTCCGAATTCAATGTCCACGTATCGGTCTTCAATGACGGGAATGACGCGTCCCACGAGCGGCACGATGACTTTGTGACCGCGCAGCCACTGGTTCTTCGGGTCTTTGGGGTTGATGCACATGGCGGTGTCGCCCATGATGGTTTCAGGTCGGGTGGTAGCGACCACGGCATAGAAGCGTCCGTCGGCATCCTGGTGGAGCACCTCGCCTTCACAGCCGGTGGGCACGACGGGGTTGGTGTCGGCATCGGCGACATAGTAGCGCAGGTGGAAGAGATGACTTTGTTCTTCTTTGTAGATAACCTCGATGTTGGACAGGGCAGTTTGTGCTTTCGGATCCCAGTTGACCATGCGCAAGCCGCGATAGATGAGTCCTTTGTCATAGAGGTCACAGAAGACGCGCAACACACTTTCGCTTCGTTTTTCGTCCATGGTGAAGGCGGTGCGTTCCCAGTCGCAGGAAGCGCCGAGGCGTCGCAGTTGCTTGAGGATGATGCCGCCGTGTTCGTGGGTCCAGTCCCAAGCGTGTTTCAGGAACTCGTCGCGTGTCAGGTCTTGTTTTTTGATGCCTTGTTGTGCGAGACGGTTCACCACCTTGGCTTCGGTGGCGATGGAGGCGTGGTCCGTGCCGGGCACCCAGCATGCGTTCTTGCCTTCCATGCGAGCGTGGCGGACGAGAATGTCTTGAATTGTGTTGTTGAGCATGTGTCCCATGTGGAGCACACCGGTCACGTTGGGGGGAGGAATCACGATGGTGTAGGGTTCGCGACTATCGGGCTTGGAAGCAAACAAATGATGGTTGTTCCAATATTCATACCATTTGCTTTCGACTTCTGAGGGATTATAGTTCTTTTGGAGTTCCATTTGTATTATATATATAATATGGTATAGTCTTTATTTGTTTTTGTTCTTGTTGATATCGAAGAGATAGGTGAATTTCACGATGATGGTGCCGTGATTGGAGCGTGAGAAGACGTCCTTTTTGGAGTTGTTATAGATGTCTCCCAGTCCGTAGTAGTAGCGTCCTTCCAGCAGGAAGTGTCCGGCTTTGGTGCTGAGTTCGATGCCTGCGCCGCCTGTGATGCCGTAGTCAAATTTTCGGTCGATGGGCATGGAATATTGTGCCACCATGCCGTTCGGTCGGTTGGGCACTCCCTCTTCCGTGAGTGTGAACTCGGATTTTTTGGTGGTTTCGCTCAACATGAATCCCACTTGCGGACCTGCCACGATGTAGCCCATCACTCCTTTCTTCTCGCGTCCCCAACCCAGTCGGGCGAGCAGAGGTAGTTGCAGGTAGTGCAGTTGACGTTCATATTGGTCGGGCAGGGGATTGGTGTTGGCGTCGATGATGTCTTCCTTCCATCCCAGCGTAGCGTAGTTGAGTTCCACCTGCAGGGCGCAGACCATGGTGAAATATTTCTCGCTTGTGATGCGTGCCGTGACACCGAAAGTCGGTGCCATCAGCATGGATTGTTTGATGGTGGGGTCAAACCCCACGGTGTTCATGGTCAATCCGACGTTTGCTCCCACGGCGAAGTTGTTGCGTGGTTCTCCAATCTGGGCGTGTGCTGCCAAGCCCGTTCCGAGCAGAACTGCCGTCAAGGCGAGGCGCAGACAGATGATGGATAGTGAACGTGAGTGGAACATGCGGGTGGTGCGTCGGAGACGCGGTTGTGGTTTGAGAGGATTTCAATCCTCGAGGGGAGGAAGATGATTTCTTAGAAGATGATAATATGCTTCGGGGTGATTTATTTAGTGAGCCTTCATTTCTGCAAGGACACTTTGACGATGTTTCCGTCCGGTTTGAAGTGTACGAACAAAAGGCTCTTGTTCATGTAGCCGGCGCCATTGCCGACCTTCATGAATTGAATTTCGCTTTGCAGCGGTGTGGTGGCAGCCACGGTGCCGGGTCTCGGTGTTTGTTCTCCGAAGTCGTAGCCATAGTCCCCCATGCCTCCAATCACTCTGAGTGCGATGTCATAACCCAGCGGCGCCATGCGTGGTTTGGAATCAAGCAGGTTGGTGTTGAACCAGCGCTTATAGTCATTCATGAATTTTTGCGATGCTTCTGTCAGTTTACAGAACCAGTCGGTTGTCATGATGTAGGCGTCAGCCTTGTGCATGGCTTGTCGTTCTGTGCTTTCGGCAGTTTCCATCCATGCGGAAAAGCCCAGCATGGCGGCAGTTCCGGGCTTCTTTGCATTCAGCGCGGCAGATTTTGCAGCCATGTCTTTCATCGTTTCCGGTGTGTCGCTGTCTGCGATGAGCAGCAATTTCTTTGCTTTCGTTTTTGCTGCGATTTCATCGAGCGAGAGGGAAGCGGGGATGGAGGAGTAGGGAATTTTGTTGGCAATGAGATTCTTTTTCAGTGTCTCGGTGAAGGTGGTGCGGTTGGCTTGCCCATATTGAATGAAAACAAAATGGTGGGTCGGGGCAAGCGCAATTTGCGCCATGTTCACCGAAAGAGCCACTTCTTGTTCGGGCGAGGCATTGATGACAAACAAGTTGGGCACCCAAGCTACCTGAGTCACTTTTGAGGAGAAGGGAATCAACACTTTTGTTTCTCGCGTGGCGATGGAAGAGATTTCTCCGAAGTGTCCGGGATAGACGGGACCGATGACGAGGTCGGGCTTCTCTGCAGAGATTTCCTTTGTCAGTGTTGAAATGGAAGCATTCGGCTCCGGTTCGTTGAATGCCAGCACCTCTGCGTTCAGTCCGGCGTTTTTGAGTGTCTCGATGCCCATGAGCAGACCGCGGTAGAATTCCACGCTGCGCACGTTTTCCACGTTACTTCCCGCGAAGGGTAGAACGAGCGCCAGTTTCACTGTGTGGAGACCTTGTCTCGTGGGAGTGGTGGAACGTTTTTTGATGGGGATTCGGAGCATCGTCCCCTTTTTGATTTTACTTGGGTCGGTCAGTACGTTCTTGTTCGCCTCCCACAGGTCATCGACGGTGCAACCGTGTTTCTGTGAGATGCTATAGACCGTGTCTTTCTTCTTAGTTTTGTATTCCACGTAGGTCACGACCTCGTCATAAACCGCCTCTTTCAGTCTTCCGCTGCTTGTGGTGCTTTTTGTTGCGGCGGGTCGTTGTGGAGTCTCTCCGGCTGCGGGTATTTTCAGTTTTGAGCCGACGGGAATCACGTTGATGTCTTGGATGCTATTGGCAGTGGCGATGGCATCGGGTGTGACGTTATATTTTCGTGCGATGGAGTAGAGCGTCTCTCCGGCAGCGACCTCGTGGATGACGGTGTGGCTTTGTGCCCATGTGGTGAGACAGGTCACGAAGCAAAACACTGCGGTGAGCAGGATGCGGCGAGAGATGCAGGATGCGTGATAAGTTCCGAACATATATAAAAAGGTATAGGATTCGCTGGGGCGTAAGTGCCCTCGCTTCCATATTGCTGCAAAAGTACGATATTTTTGTGAGATACCGCTTTTCGTCTCTATTCTTTTGGCTTTTCGGGCATGGCTCTATCTTTCTTACAAGAAAAGTGGTTGCGTTTTTGGCAAGAAAAAGGACTGTGGCGCGGGTGGCGTCACAGTCCTTGAAATGGAGAGTTTTCAGTTCAAAGCACTTATCATTTCAAAGCATTTATCGGTTCAATGCACTTATCGGTTCAAAGCATTTATCGGTTCAATGCAAAGAATGATGGGAGAACTGATGTGGTTCGGGGTTATTTCACGACGACCTTGGTGGCGTCTTCACCCACGGTCACGACGTAAGCGCCGGTGGGGAGGGTGAAGCGGGAGACACCGTCCACGGTCTTTGTCTTGCGGAGCAACACGCCGGAGGCACTGCAAATCGTCAGGTCTTTTCCGGCGGGAGCGTTCACGACGATGCTGTTGCCTTCCACCTTCACACCGGAAGCGGTGGTCTGTGCATCGTGGATGCCGGCGGGAGGACCAGGGATGTTCATCAGCGGAGTGAAGAGCACGAGGTTCGGATAGAGCGGGTTCGTCAAGATGCAAACCACGTCGTTGATGCCCACAAGGAAGGTGGTCACACCGTTCTCAACCATATACTCATCATCCACGTAGAGTTCCTCGCCGACGAGTTCGCCGTTTTCGTCATAATCCGGATAGTTCAGATACCAGCGATAGGTGGTGGCTTCGCCGCGCACTTCTGCTTCGGAGGAGAGATCCACGCGACCGTCATTCACTGTGGCTTCCAAGGGATATTGGTCAGCGTAGGTGAAGAGCGAGAGATGGTCGCCCACGGGCAGCGTACTGAACTTGAACTTATTGCGGTCGATGAAGAGCACGCGCAGGCTGTTCAGTTTCGTGATGTCAATGGAAGTGAGGAGGTTTCCGTCAAGGGCAATCTGGTCAAGGTTCTTCGTGTTGGTGAAGTCGATTTCTGAGATTTCGTTGTCGCTTGCACTGAGAGACCACATTTTCGGGTTGTTCAGCGTGAGCGTCTTGATGTCATTGCCGATGAGACCGAGCACTTGCAGGTTCTGATAGGGTGAAGCATCGAAGGCTTCGAGTTTGTTGTTGTTCAAGGCGAGGAAAACGAGGTCGGGATATGCTGTGAAATCAACCGTCTTGAGGTTGTTGCCGTCGAGGTTGATTTCGATGATGGGTGCGTTCTTCGGCAGAATGATGTTGTTCAAGCCGGCATCGCGCACGGTGGCACAGATGAGGTTGGGGAGGGGAGTGAGGTCCACTTCGGACATCTTGATGCCGGTGATGCTGAAGACGGTGAGGTCGGCAGAGGCATCGTAGGCATAGACCTTGGCGGTGGCAGCCTTTGTGGCGCTGACTTCAAAGCCTGTGGCAGTGTTGCCGACAATGTAGGAGTGGAGTTCCACGCCGTCCCCCTTCCAGTCGATGAAGATGTTGGTGGCAGGCGACTTGGCAGTCATGATGAGTTGACCCTGGGATGCCTCGGTGATTTGCATCGTGGCGAGCAAATGAGTCGGCATGCCGGCTGCTTCGATGCTTGACGTGCGGAGCGTCAGTCCGGGGAAGGCAGCGTTGGTCATGAGTCCATAGACAGAAGTACCAAAGACGGGGGAGAGGAAGCGGGTTTGTCCGTTTTGCACCGTGTAGTCCGTGCCGAGTGTCAGTGAAGAGTCATCGGCGGTGCGTTTCCAAACGTAGTTGGTGACTCCGTTCAGGTTGTTGGTGCTGAGGTCAACGCCCGGTCCGAGGCGCGGAATGACGATGACGTTCTGCGGAGCGTAGGTGTAGGTGTCAGCCAGCGAGCGGGAAGGCAGCGTGCTGAAGTCAAAGGCGTTGGAAGACACGTCGAGGTTTTCCAGTTTCACACCTTCGGCAAAGATGATGGAGTTGATTTGGTTGCCTGCCACGTTGAGCGAGCGAAGTTGCGTGCTGTAGTTGAGGTTCAGTTCCTTCAGTTGGTTGTAGGACAAATCCAGTGTTTCCATCATGTCTGCATCCTTGAAGGAGAGTTGCGTCAGTTTGTTGTGGCTGAGGTTGAGGTGATGGATGGTGAAGTTGTCGTTGAGCGTCACTTCAGTCAGATTGTTGTCAGAGAGGTTGATGGTCTGCAACAGGTTCTTCTGGAAGGCATCGTTTACGCCGCGGATGTTGAGTGTTCCGAAGTTGTTTCCCGTCAGGGTCAGTTCCTTCAGAAGGTAGTTCCATCCGAGGTCGATGGTTTTCAGACCGGTGCCCGTCAGAGAGAGGTTGGTGAGATTGCGTGAGTTGCTGAGGTCGATGCTTTGCAGTTTGATGCCATCTATGCCGAGGGAACTCATCTTCTGGTCTTCGGGCACGTAGATGGTGATGGTTTTGCCCTTGGCTGTTCCTTTGACATTCGCCAGATTGACGTTGTTGGAAACAAACGCGTTGAAGGCTTGTTTCACTCCGTCGCCGAAGTCCACATAGAATTTCTTGGGACTCGTGAGTTTTGCACCTTCCATGCCGACTTTGAGTTCCACGTCCAAGGGAAGTTGAGTGGTGGAAGGCAGAGTAATGACGGCAGCCACATCGTCTTGTCCGAAGGTTGCTTCAGTCTTCACGCGGAATTTGTTTGTGCGCAGCGGCATGTAGTTCAGTGTCAGGTCGGGGAAGGCGTTGCAGGCGAAGGCGAGATAGACGGGGTGGGGGGTTGCCTTGAGCAGCGTGACCTTGCCGTTTTCAAAGGTGAAATAGGTTTCATCGAGCGCGGCGACGTTGCTCGGGTCTTCGTCGTTCACCATGAAGAGGGCACATTCAGTTTCGTAGCCTTCGCGCAGCACTTTGTCGCTGAAGTCAATGACGGAACCTTCCAGGATGCTCGTGTTGATGGCCATTTCTTTTTGGAAGTAGTCATACTGCACCCACGTTTCTCGGGGAAGCGGGAGGGTGGCGAAGGTGAGATAGTTGTTGCGGAGAATGACGTTGTCAAGGTTGTTGTTGTTGTCAAGGTTAATCTCCTTGAGGTTGTTGTTGCTCAGATAGAGTTTGCTCAGATAAGGGTTGTTCGTGACGTCAATCTCGGTGAGGTCGTTGCCTGCGGCGAAGAGATACATCAGGTTCGGGTTCTTCGTCACGTCCAGTGAGGCGAGTTTCACTCCCGGGTTGACTGTGCTGGATTGGTGATCGGCATAGAATTGGGTGAGATTCGCGTTCTTGGAGAGGTCAATGTTTTTGATGCCCGTGTCGCTGATGTTGAGAATCATGAGGTTGGGATTCTTCGTCACGTCAAGTTCTTTCACCGGCGTGGAGTCGATGGAGATTTTTTGGAGATAGGGGCATCCCGTTGGGTCAAGTCGCTTCAGACCGCGGTTACTCATGGCATCGAAGGTGCGGAGCTTGGGATAGTCAGAGAGATTGAAGGACTCGTCCAGACCGTCCATCTGTGCCATTTCAAGAATGAGAAGGTTGGGTTTGTTGGCTCCGACGATGAGTGGTTTTTTGTTGAAGGGGTTGTCGTCCAGATAGAGCGCATTGAGTTTGGTGTGCTCAGTCAGGTCGAGTTCCGTGATTTCGTTGTGCGTAAGGCTGAGGATGGCGAGGTTCGTCATCTTTGAGATGTCAATGTCGGTGAAATAGCATCCGTCGCCCATGAGCACGTCAATTTTGGAAGGGTCGCCGTAGAGTTTCACCACTCCTTGTGAGGAGACGTTGCAGGTGATGAACGTGCCGTCCCAAGTTCCTGTTTCACTGTTCAAGGTGGAGGGCAGGACGTCATACTGTTGTCGTCCGTTTCCGCAGTCCACTTCAATGGTGACATCCTTTTCGGAGCTACCAATCAGAATGGAGATGGCGTTGTTTTCTCCGTTTTGAATGTATGCATTGGTGTGGAACACCGCCATGGGCTCCTCTTCCTGGGCGAATGCCGTGACGGGAAGAGAGCAGAGCAGGAGGAGGCACATCCATTGCCACATTCTTGCAAATAAATGGTTCTTCATTGGTTTGTAGTGTCTTTAATTTTATTATGTGATAAGTTCGTCAGATTCTTTGACTCGTCCACTTACTTAGTAATATGAAAATAATAAGTTGCGTCAGATTTGAATTAGATTTTCGAGGTCA